>VYKW01000205.1_pt1 | contig 25231 bp, 26 predicted proteins | sample 5114451 | NCBI WGS metagenome assembly VYKW01 (sample SAMN12291784, study PRJNA351875) | freshwater metagenome | isolation source: freshwater lake | place: USA: Michigan, Gull Lake | collected 2013-08-08
CAGCGAGGTGAGCATCGCCTTTTCGACGGCGGCTTCGGGGACATAGAGGCTGCGGATGCGGTCCCAGTCGGCGGCGTGGGTCTTGAAGTAGGCCTGAGCGGATTGCTCGCGGTCACGCTTCAGGGCTTCGAGGCGGTCGCGGTCGCGCCGGGCCTGGGCATCGCTGCCTTCGACGGCGGCGATGAGGCGGCGGGCGAGGTGGCCGCCAGCGGTGCGGTCGGAGACGTGGAAATAGACCCAACTGCCGTCGCGGAAGCGTTCGATAAGGCCGGCTTCGGTGAGCAATTTGAGGTGCCGGGACAGCCTAGGCTGGCTCTGGCCGAGGATCTGGGTGAGGTCCTTGACGGAGAGTTCGCTGCGGGACAGCAGGAGCAGGATGCGCAGGCGCGTCGGCTCGGCAGCGGCCTTGAGGGCTGCGACGAGGTCGGACATGGGGAGCGCTTCGGTCACCTGGGTCTCCGGGGTGGCGGTCCGGAGAGACATAAAGATATGTTTATGTCCGTCAAGGGCAAAGTTGGGACGGGGGCGAATGTCCCACCGGGAACAGCTTTCGGACACACCTTAACCCAGCATCAAGATTACCAAACGTAAAGTCACGGCCGGTTCTATTGGCCGATGACCCCTCATTTTTGGAGCTCTTGCCCCATGCGCCTTGCCGCGATCGACCGCATGACGCCGTCGATGCCCGATTTTTCCGCCTCTGCCGTCATCATCGAACAGCTGCCCGCGCGCCGGACGACGACCATTCTGTTGGCGGCTCTCGTGCTTGTCGCCGCGGCCCTGCTGTCGCCGTTTTACATGATTGCGACCACTGCGCTGGCCGATCAGGCGCTGCGCGATGCGGTATCGACCCGACCGCTGGCCTTTCTTCAAATCCTCACAGGCCTCGCATTTTGGCTCGTTTTGCTGGGGTTTCCCATCTATCGCTTGATCAATTCGTTGACCCGCAGCCGCACTATTGAGGTCGCCAACGGACGCGTTGCGGTGGTCGACCGGGCCTTTGGCGAGGAAACGTCTTGGAGCGCGCCGATGTCGGAGTTTCTTGGCGTCGCGCCTTTTCTGCGGGCCTCGCTTTCGGGCGTGCGGCATGAACTCGTGCTGGTGCACCCGGATCGCGCTCGGTCGCTGCTGATCGCGATGGCGCCGCGGCTCATGCAGTCTGAGGTGGATCACGTTTCAGCGGCGCTTGGGCTGCCGGAATTGCCTCCAAACATGCTCCGTCAACGGCCGGCGGCGGCAGCCTGAAGATGCGTGCGCCGGTATAGGGCACCGTTGGCGTCTACGTGAGCATTTGACGGGATGGCCGGGGAGTGGTGTAGCTTCGTGTGAGCGAGCCACAAGGCCACCGGCATGCCGCATTCGGCCGTCATGGTTTTGTGATGCCAACGCCCTCGCGGGTCAGACATGAGTACCTTTGAGATGCACATTTCGTTTCGTCAGCCGGCTGGATTGCGCACACTCATGGCGTGCGCGGCATTGATCCTGACGGCCTTGCCGGCATGGGCCGAAACGCCCGCGGCCTACATGCAGCGGGTCGCCAACGAGCTTGTTGCCGCCTCGCGGTCGAGTTCGGCCACCGCGTTCCAGACGGCGTTACGCAGCCATGCGGATCTGCCAGCAATCGGGCTTACCGCGCTTGGCTCCTATGCCAACCGTCTCTCGAAGGCCGACCGGCCGGCCTACTACACCGGGATGGTCAATTGGATCGCGCGCTATGCGGCCAAGGAATCGCCGAAGTACCCGGTCGCCAAAGCCGTCGTCGTTGGACAGTCGGCGGGTACGGGCGGCATCACCTATGTCGATACGGCCGTGACGCTGAGGAATGGCTCGGCTTATGATGTGCGGTGGACGATCGTGCGCCGCGGCAGCACGTACAAAGTGCGGGAAGCTGAAATCCTGATGTTCCAGATGACGACGGTGCTCGGCAATCTGTTTCAGGACTACATCAGCAAGAACCAGGACAACCCGCGCGCCCTCGTGGCGGCCCTCAATCAGTGACGGCGTTTTGATAACAGAATTAGCGAAAAGGCCGCCCGGTTGGGCGGCCTTTTTTTGTCACTCAAGTGTTCCCGCGATTAGATGCGGAAGATAGCGCCGGCGACGGAGCGGGCGCGCGTGCGGACGGCCCCACCATCGTTGCCGGACTTGACGATCCATTTGCCGTTCTCGGCGCGGCCGACGATCATACCTACGTGATGACGCCAGACGACGACGGCGCCGACCTGCGGGCCAGACGGCGAGCCGTACTTGCGCCAGTTCCAAGCGAGATTGTATTCCGGACCGCCACCTTTCTGCGTGCGCATCCACCAGCCGCACCACCTGCCGGGACGCGGACCAACGCCGGAACTGCGCGGTGCGCGTTCGACGCTTTGGACGTAGCGCTGCTGACGGGCCTTCTTGCGCGTGCTGCTCCGTGACGGCTGACCGGCTTCAGTCTGCTGCCAGCCTTGCGATTGGCTGGGATCATAGGGACGGGCTTCAGCCGTCGAGACGACGGCCATGCCGGCTAGAACCGCGAATGCGGCCGAGAACATCTTGCTCATGAATCAGGTCCTGTTTTTCCAGTTGTTCTGATGCGCCTTTAGCGCCGCAGCAATGCGGCAGAAGAAAGATGAGCAAAACCCTGGAAGTCACAGACGCCGCAGGACAATTCGACGCCTGCGGCGGGATGGACCACACGCGCACGTTTCGGCGCTGCCGAGCCTAAGGCGGCAACGCACTGAAATCATGGAGAGTTGAAAAGTGTTACGCCGTGTTACCGCTCGAAGCGCTTAAATTTAATGCGGTGGGGTTCGACGGCGGCGTCGCCGAGGCGGCGCTTCTTATCTTCCTCGTAGGCTTCGAAATTGCCTTCGAACCATTCGACGTGGCTGTCGCCTTCGAACGCGAGAATGTGGGTGGCCAGACGGTCGAGGAAGAATCGGTCATGCGAGATGACCACAGCGCAACCGGGGAAATCTTCAAGCGCGGATTCGAGTGCGCCCAGCGTTTCGGTGTCGAGGTCGTTGGTCGGTTCGTCGAGGAGGAGGAGGTTACCGCCCTCCTTCAGCATCTTGGCGAGGTGCACGCGATTGCGTTCGCCGCCGGAGAGCAGACCGACTTTCTTTTGCTGGTCTGGACCCTTGAAGTTGAACCAGCCGCAATAAGCGCGGCTCGGCATTTCTTTCTTGTCCCCATACTTCATGATGTCGAGGCCGCCGGAAATTTCCTCCCACACGGTCTTGTTGTCGTCGAGGTGATCGCGGCTTTGGTCAACGTAGGCGAGCTTGACCGTTGGGCCGAGCTTGATCGAGCCCTTGTCGGGCTGCTCCTTGCCTGTGAGCATCTTGAAGAGCGTGGTCTTGCCGGCGCCGTTGGGGCCAATCACTCCAACGATGCCACCGGGCGGCAGTTTGAAGGTGAGATTGTCGATGAGGAGGCGATCGCCGAAGGCTTTCGACAAACCATCCACCTCGACGACCATTTCGCCCAGGCGCGGGCCTTCAGCGATCGAGAAGGACGCCTTGCCGGCTTCTTCGCGGCCGGACTGCTCCACGAGCTTATTGAAGTTGGTGATACGTGCTTTCGACTTAGCCTGACGGGCCTTCGGCGAGGATCGGATCCACTCCAACTCGCGCGAGATCGCTTTCTGGCGGCCTTCTTCGGCTGCCTTTTCGCTGGCTTCGCGCTTGGCTTTCTGTTCCAGCCAACTCGAGTAGTTGCCCTTGTAGGGAACGCCTTGGCCGCGATCGAGTTCAAGGGTCCAGTCGGTGAGATTGTCGAGGAAGTAGCGGTCATGCGTCACGAGGACGACGCAGCCGGTGTAGTCCTTGAGGAAGCGTTCCAGCCACGCGACCGACTCCGCGTCGAGGTGGTTGGTCGGTTCGTCAAGCAGCAGGATGTCGGGTTTCGACAGCAGAAGGCGGGTCAGCGCGACGCGGCGCTTTTCACCGCCCGACAGCTTCGTCACGTCGGCATCGCCGGGCGGACAGCGCAGCGCATCGAGGGCCTGTTCGACCTGCGTGTCGAGGTCCCACAGGTTCAGCGCATCAATCTGATCTTGCAGCGCCGTCATTTCGTCGGCGGTTTCTTCGGAGTAGTTGGCGGCGATCTCGTTGTAGCGGTCGAGGATGGCCTTTTTCTCCGCGACACCTTCCATGGCGTTGCCGAGCACGTCCTTGGTGGCGTCGAGTTCGGGTTCCTGTGGGAGGTATCCGACCTTGACGCCGTCGGCGGCGCGCGCTTCGCCGACGAAGTCGTCCGTTGTGCCGGCCATGATTTTTAGAAGCGTGGATTTGCCGGCACCGTTGAGGCCAACGACTCCGATTTTGGCGCCGGGAAGGAACGACAGCGAGATGTCCTTCAAGACCTGCTTGCCGCCCGGGTAGGACTTGGACAGCTTGTGCATGTGGTAGACGTACTGGTGGGCCGCGGCCATCGGGGTCGCCTCATCAAATCGGGGGTTCAGGGATGTTGGTGCGCGTTCTAGCCGATTGGCGGGCGGCGCACAACGCCAGCCGGATCCAGGCCCGGCGTTAGCGCATTTCCTCGCCAGTGCGTGTGGAGGGCGCGGCGATCAAACGGAAAAACGCCTCTACGAAGCCTTGGTCCGGAAACTCCTCGATGCGCACGATCTGCCGGTCGCGGACGGTGATGTTGGCCGTATAGCTACCAGACAAGATCTGCCCGCTCGACTTGTGCAGGCAGGAGTAGTGGACGCGGAGACTGACGACGTCACCCGACTGCCTAAAGAGCGAGCGATTGAACCGCAAATAACTGAAGGTCGCGTTGAATTGATCGAGAACCGCGCGAAATGCGGCCCTGCCCCGGTGTTCGCCGCCCATCGGAATGAGGGCCGGATCGAGGTGAAGGACATAGACAATGTCGTCATCGACGTGCGCGAAGAACGCCTCCATGTCACGCTCGGTCCACGCGGTGTAAAGGTTTTGGACGAGGGTTAACGCGTGGCTATCGGTGACAGTCATTGGCAATACAGCTGCTCAAAATTGGAAAATCTAAAGGGTGACGCAGACCATATGCGGAGCGTACGGTCAAGGGTTCAGCCACAGGCTGCTCAAACGTTCGAAACGCCGGTGAAGAAATAGCGGCCGAGGCCGATGGTGAAGATGAAGGCGCCCCAGAGTGTGTGTTCGAGGAATACCGCCCAGAAGGAGCGGGTCTCATTGTAGCGAGCGGCGAAGAGGCAGCCGCCCAGGATCGTGGCGACGACGGCGAAGGGCTGACCGATGACGATGTGGGCGAAGCCGAATAGAACTCCATTGACGGCAATGGCGAGGCCGGCGCGTTCGCCAAACAGGGCTCCGTAGCGGTGGAAGAAGAACGTGCGGTAGACGATTTCCTGGGTGGCTACGGAGACGACCGGATAAGCCAGCATGACGGTGAGCCAGAGATCCGGGCGGTTGCGCGGGAATTCAAACAGCCAGCCGGGGTGGGTCTCTTTGAGCCAGGCCCAGATGCCCACCGCGCCAACGGCGAAAACGACGAGGATCGACAGGAGCGTTCGCCAGGCAATGCCGCGCGCCAGTTCGGCTGTGAGGGAGAAGGTGCGGTCGGCGAGGAGGATCGCCAGCACGATGCCGAGGATCGGCAGTAGTGCGACGAAGAGCGGGATGCGTGCCTGATGGACGGCGGCGTGCATGGCGAGCGGGGCTGCGATGAAGAGCAGCGCCAATTCAACGGCAAGCCATACTCTGCGCGCACCGGACATTGGCCGGCGGATCAACGTTCCGCCGGCGGCCACGATTGAGGGGGCAGACCCCTGATAAGGGGGCTGCCCCATGCTCATGACTAGAGATTGTCGGTGTTGAAGGTATCGCAGGTCTGCATCTTGCCGGACTGGTAGCCGGTGGTGAACCAGCGCATACGCTGCTCGGCCGAGCCATGGGTGAAAGCGTCGGGAACGACGTAGCCTTGCGTTTTCTTCTGGATCATGTCGTCGCCAATGGCGTTGGCGGCGCGCAGGCCCTCTTCAATGTCGCCGGGCTCGAGACGGTTGTTGAGCTGGTGGTTGAGGTTTGCCCAGACGCCGGCCAGGCAGTCAGCCTGGAGCTCCATGCGGACTTGGAGTTGATTTGCGGTCCGTTCGTCCGAGCGCTGCTTCATGGCCTGCACCTTGCCTGCGATGCCGAGCAGCGTCTGGACGTGGTGGCCGACCTCGTGTGCGATGACGTAGGCTTGCGCGAAGTCGCCCGGCGCGTTGAAGCGGCGCTTCAACTCGTCATAGAAGGCAAGATCGATGTAAATCTTCTTGTCGAGCGGGCAATAGAACGGACCCATCTGGCTCTGGCCCAGGCCGCATGCGGTACGTGTGCCGCCCTGGAAAATCACGAGTTGGGGTTCTTGGTAGTCTTCGCCGAAGCTCTTGAAGACTCGGTTCCAGACCGTCTCGGTATCGGCGAGCACGCGGCTGATGAAGACCTTCATTTCGTCGTTGGACGCGTTGGTCTTGCCGCCTTCGCCCGGCAGGCCCGGAATGTTGGGGCCACTCTGGCGCTCGGTGGTCTGCTGGCGCGGCATCTCAATCTGCGGGAACTGACCGCCGCCGCCGCCGGTCAGGACTTCGAGCGGGTTGATGCCGAAGAGCAGCATGATGGCGCCGATGATCAGCAGCGACGTCAGGCTCATGCCACCGCGGCCGCCGATCGGAATTTGGATGCCGCCCGGCCCGCCAAAGCCGCCGCCGCCCTGGCCACGGCGATCTTCGACGTTGCGGCTTTCCTGGTCATTTTCGTCGTAGCGCATCGCTGCCTCTATATGTGGGCTGGGGCCGGTCACCCTACCCATACTTTGGCCCGGGCCGGGAGTAAACGCGATCCGCGTTTCAGGCGTTTCGCGGCTTGGACGGAAAATGCCTCACTCACATGCATCATGTCCGGCGTGCTGCGCACGCCTTCATCGCTTCAGTCGCAGGACAGTCTTGTGGATAGCGTGCAAGTCTAGATCTTGCTGCCGTTGTTGCGCCACGGGCATGTGGCATATCCCATGCGTCTGTACTGCATTCTGAGGCAGCGATACCGGTGGAGTTTCGCGCATGTTTCTGAAGCCATTTGCCCCTTTTCGCGTGCGCCCGGTGCGCCAGACCGTCGTGCGCCGGTCGCCGCTGCAGCCGTCCGACATTCTGGATGCGCTCGACGCGCTGCCGCCGCAGGCGGTGAAGGCGGTCCGGCGGCCGGTCAAAGCGAGCCCGGTGCTGGCAGGGTCCAAGAGGCCGGACGGCCCGGCGGATTGAGCGGCAACAGCCGGCGACGGCGCCGTTAACCTTTTGTCAACCATCGTGGGTCGAAGCTTTCGCGGAACATATCTGGTGATTTGCCCCCGCGAGGCGCCCTTTGGACGACCTGGAACCCACGCGCAAGATGACGTCGTCCCTCCATGAGGTGACGAACGATACGGGGCGCGTGGCGTTTTGCGGGCCGTACGTGATTTCGGCCATCACCGGCTATCCTGTGAGCAAGGTGGAGCGGGCGATCAACGCCTACCGGGACCTGCCGCCGGATCTCAAGCATACCGTCAAAGGGACTTATGCCGACGAGGTTGAGGCGGCACTCGCCATGTATGGCTATGCCATGACGCTCAAAGAAAGCTTCATGCATATGGACCGCAAACAGCGCCCGAGCGTGTGGACGTGGATGCAGAAGCCGCGCAATGCTTGGTCGCACTACATCCTGGCCATCCACAAGGGTAAGGAAGGCCACTGGATTTTGATCAAGGGCGTGAAGATGTGTGACACGTTCACGGAAGGCCAGTGGACCTTTGTCTGCGATGGGCCGCACCGAGGTTGCCGGATCATGGAGATTTTCGAAGTGCGGCGCGCGATCGACGCTTAAGCACGTCTGCGGTGTCCGCTGATTTTGGGTAGGCTGATGGCCGTACGGCTGGTAGCATCTTGCACGATCGAATTGATGCAGGAGACCCCACCATGAAGCGCACCGCACCTCTTCTCGCAGCCGCCATTATCGCTTTCGGCGGCTTGATCGCGGCCATCGATAGCCCTGCTGAGGCCGGCCGAAGCGCACGCCGGGCGGCTGGGATCGCGGCAGGCGTCGCCGTTGGTATCGCAGCCGCGGCCATTATCGCTAATCGAGCCGAGGCGCGCGAGCGGCGCGCCTACCGCCGCAGCAGCTGGCGTCAGCGGTGCGACCGTTGGCTCTGGGAATGCGACCGGGGCAATGACTATTCGTGCGAGAAGTTCGAGACGCGCGGCTGCACGGAGTAAGCAACTCGGTTCTGCTGATTTGGAAAGGCCGGTGGCGCAAGCTGCCGGCTTTTTTCTTTGAGAGACTTGGCGGGTCGGCCGCGATTTCGACCCTCAAAGTATGACCTCAAGCAGACCGGTCCAGGCGCCCCCCCCGCCTGCAAACAAAAAGAAAGGCCGCCCGGTGAGGGGCGGCCTTCCGATTTCAGTCGTTGAAGGCGATCAGCTTAGAAGTTGATCAAGCCGCCGACGCCGACGTACTGGAAGTCGTCCGTCGGGGTGCCAGGGATCGTCGCTTCAAGATGACGATACTTTACCCAGACCGACATTGCTGCTGCGTCGACTTCCTGAACGATACCAGCGCCCCAGAGCTCAAGTTCGTTTGAAGCCGCGGCTGCAACGGGATCCACAGGCGCAGTTCCGTCCGTGCAATTTCCTCCAGCAGGTGCAAAGCCGGTGGCGCAAGTGCCCGCGAACGAGGTCGAGAACGCTGCACCAGTAGCATCGACCTGCTCGTATTCACCGTAGAATACGGTGTGGCCGAGTGCCGAGAAACGCGTGCGGAGACCAACTTTACCGTACCAAGTCTCAGAACCACCAGCAGTCGTTTGATACTGTGCATCGCCATATGCACCGTAAGCGAACAGACCCGTCGGCACATGCATCAGGAATGCACCAGCCTGGAAGTACTGGAAGGTGTCGCCTGCTACCACACCGAAGTTCTCGTCGCTCAGCTCGTTGTACGCAGCAGCTGCGGCCAACTTGAAGCCAGAGAATTCACCAGCGTAGCGGGCTGCGACATCCCACATATCGTCTTCGCCCCACGAAGCGCTGACCGAGAAGCCGCCGAACGTCGGCGAGTCGTAGCGAACTACGTTCTGAGTGCCCCCGTTGCAGTCGCCCCAGGCGCCGCCGCCACGGCAGCCACCAATACCACCCCAGTTGCCGACAAATGCGCCGGTAGCCGCGTTGCGGATCTGGAAGTTGTTGACGTCGAACGCCACCCAGTTGGCAGGAACGAGCGAGCCCGAACCGTCGACCAAGATCGCCGTATTGTCAGAGGCCTGCGACTGCTTGCCCACCGACAGCTTGCCGAGCTGATCCGACTTCACGAACCAGAAGGACTGGAGCGCATAAACGCTTTCGCCGGTGTTGCCGAACGCCGAACCATTGTTGAGTGCGTTCTGATTCATCGTCAAACCGTCGGCACCGATGGCTTCGAGGTGCAGCACGTAGCCTGCCGACCAGCCGGGCGAGATCTGAGCCGAGCCCGTGAATTTCACGTGGCTACCCAGCGTGCCGCCGAGGTCGTGGACATAAGTGTTGGATTCGAAACCGTCGTCCCAGAAGGTGACCTGCTGGCCGACCCAGCCGGAGACCGTCAGGGAGACCTTGCGGTTGCCCTTGCGGGCGGTCGTGGCCTCGAGTTCAGCGATACGCTCTTCGAGGTCAGCGCAGCAGTTCCCCCCAAGGTCTGCTGCCGACGCGCTGGAAACGGACATGCCGCTTGCGAGCAAGCCGGCCGCCACCAGAGCGTAGAGGTTATGTTTCTTCATGTACCCTTCTCCCGTCTACTAACTTCATGTACGGGCGAATGACGCAACTGCTGCTAAACCAGACGCAACGGACGCCACACGCTCAATCTCGACCAGCGGTCAAAGCCTCGCTCCGAATCACCGCTCAGGGCAGGATACTAAGCAGATCGATCCGCCCATTAAAACGTCAAAGTGCCAGCAAGCTGTGGATTCCAGTTGGGCTGTGGCGCGATAGCCACGAATTGATCTAGCGCCTTCAAGGCTATGATTTTCCATGCGTTTTTTACGTCCCTCAGGCAAAAGTAGCCGCCGTTCAGTTCCGCTTTTGGCTTTCGGCCACACCCGGACCAAGGCCTCCACAGCCGGCTCGCCAGCAGAACGTTAACCCGGTTTTTAACCGGTCTGCCCCGACGTTTAGTGACACCGCAGGAGAGGAAATAATCCCTTAACGCGATGGAGCCTAGGGCGGAAAAATTACGAGCTCGCGCCCGTGTAGCGTCTTGTTGACGGAAACAGGTTCGTCTAGATTTTGTGCGCTGCACCATCGGCAGGAACCAAAGGTTCCGCCGACCGTTGTGGAAAAAAGGTCTCACCTGGTTTTGGCAATGTCGCCACAATTACCGGCTAGGTCGTCTATGAACTCGTTCGTTATCTGCGCCGGGGGGCCAGCCGTCGAAAACTCCCATTCTTATTTGGGAAGACTTCGTTTTTCCGGCCGATCGTCAGATCTTTCGGAGGGGCGCGGTCGCCGGGACTGCCTCTGCATTGTTCCTTCATTGCGACACCTTGCATGACCAAGACACCCACAGGACAAACACGTCGGGCGCTGCTCATGAGTGGCGGAGCGCTGGCCACGTTGTTCGCAGTTGCACGCTTGGCGGGCGAACCCCTGGCCGTGGCAGCGCAAGAGGCGGCTCCTGGGCTGGAGCCTTTTGCGGCCAAGGATGTCCTAAAGTTTGCGGAGGAACTGGCGGCGAAAGATTTCGTGCGTCCCTCGGTAGAGGTGCCCGAGCCGTTCAATGCGCTCAAAGCCGAGCAGTACCGTGATATCCGGTTCCGCAACGAGCAAGCGCTTTGGCAGTCGGAGCGACTTGGCGTCGAGGTTCATCTGCTGCCGCGTGGATGGATTTATGAGACGCCGGTCGACATTCGCGTCGTGGAAGACGGCCAGGCGCGGCGGCTTGTTGCTGATAGCCGGATGTTTACATTCGGGCCGTCGATTGCGGCAGCACCCGAAGCAGCACCGTATGCCTTCTCCGGGTTTCGGCTCGTTGGACCGCTGAGCCGAGCGGATCGCGTCGATGAATTCGCCGTGTTTCAGGGTGCCAGCTATTTTCGCGCTGTCGGGCTTGGTCAATCGTACGGACTCTCAGCTCGCGGTCTTGCTGTGAACACCGCGCAACCGGCGGGCGAAGAGTTTCCGATTTTTCGCGCATTCTGGATCGAGAAGCCGCGCAGCGCGGGATCGGAAATCGTCGTGCATGCGCTGCTCGACAGTCCTTCGGTGGCGGGCGCGTACCGTTTCACGATTGCGCAAGGCGAGACGACAGAAATGAGCGTCGACGCGGTGCTCTATCCGCGCCGCGCGCTCAAGCACGTCGGTTTGGCGCCGTTGACCAGCATGTTTCTACGCGGGCGCGCCCAGCGCCGTGTCAACGGCGATTTGCGGCCGGCGGTCCACAACAGCGAAGGGCTTTCCATCCTCAATGGGCGCGGCGAACGGATCTGGCGTCCCTTGACCAACCCGCGCACGCTGCAGACGAGTGCGTTCGTCGACAAAGCGCCGCGCGGCTTCGGTCTGGTGCAGCGAGACCGGTCTTTCTCCACCTACGACGATCTCAACGCCCACTTCGAGCGGCGGCCGAGCCTTTGGGTGGAACCACGCGGCAATTGGGGCGACGGGTTCGTCGAGCTCATCGAAATTCCCTCCGAAGAAGAGATCCACGACAACATCGTTGCGTATTGGACGCCGGCCGGCCCGTTGGAACCCGGCAAGCCGTTCCCGGTTTCCTACAAGTTGCATTGGAGTGCCGACGAGCCGTTGCCGGTCCCTGGAGCCTATGTGGTGCGCACTGCGGCCGGGCCGTTGCGGACGGAGAATTGGGTGCGCTTTGCGATTGATTTCACCGGGCCTGCCCTCGCCGACGCCGCCGACCTGCCGGCGTTCGATCTGACGGCGATTGCGGGGACCGTGCATGGCGCGCGGGTCGAGGCACACCCGGGAATTCGTGGGGTGCGCGTATCGTTCGACTTCGAGACGGGCGGTGCGGACATGAGCGAAATGCGACTGGTTCTCAAGCGGGGCGACCAGACGATCTCTGAAACCTGGCTTTATCGTTGGACTGCCTGATGCCTGAACCCCACCACTCCGACGACATCGCCATCGCCGCCGGTCCCTTCTCGGGGCCTGTGTCGGCGCCCGTGATCGTCGCCGCCGCGCCGGCCGCCCCACCGCCGCCCTTGCGCAAAGATGCCAGCGACCCTGCGCTTCTTCCGCGTGAAGCTCCCTTGACCATGCCGACGCAGGATTTTTCAAAGCCGGCCGTGCGGGCTGTCGATGGTGAACGGCAGGGATCATGGGTTCCGCGCGCAGCCGTGGTCGTCGGCGCGCTGTCGCTGACGTTTGCGTTTGCCTACGAGTTGTACGGCGTTCTGTCGTTTGTCACCATGACGCCGATCCAGTTCGTTTTTCTCGTATTGTCGACAATCACGTTCGGATGGATCGCATTCGGTTCACTGAGCGCGGCGATGGGCTTTCTGCCGCTATTTGCCGGCGATACGACCGATACGCTCGATGTACCGCCCGCATCTGAGCCGCTGAAATCGAAAACCGCGCTGTTGTTTCCCGTCTATCACGAGGAGCCGCACCGGATCGCCGGGACGATCGCGGCCATGGCGGAAGACCTCGTGCGTCTGGGCAAGGCGCAGCAGTTCGATGTATTCGTGCTGTCGGATACGCGCGGCGCTGATGAGGGTGAGGCGGAAGAGGCCTGTTATCGCGCGCTGGCCGACCGGCTTGGCGGGATCATGGCGATCCATTACCGGCGTCGGATCGAGAACACGGCGCGCAAGGCCGGCAACATCGAAGACTGGGTCGAGCGCTTTGGCGCCGCATACGATCATTTCATTATTCTCGACGGCGACAGTGTGATGTCGGGCGAGGCTTGTGTGCGGCTCGCGCTCGCCATGGAGCGGGATCCGCGCGCCGGGCTCATTCAGTCCATTCCGCGGCTTACCGGCGGCACGACTCTTTTGCAGCGATTGCAACAGTATGCGTGCAACGTCTACGGACCGGCCGTGGCCAACGGGCTGGCGGCTTGGCATCGCGACCAGGGTAATTATTGGGGTCATAATGCCATCATCCGAACGGCGGCGTTCGCGGGCTCGGCGGGTCTGCCGATCCTGACCGGCCGGAAACCGTTCGGAGGCCCAATCCTCAGCCATGACTTTGTGGAAGCGGCGTTGTTGCAGCGGGCGGGCTGGGGCGTGCACATGGTGCCCAGCGTGCAAGGCTCGTATGAAGGCATGCCGCCGGGTCTGGTCGATCTCGTGGTGCGCGACCGGCGATGGGCGCAGGGCAATCTTCAGCATCTGGCGTTGATCCCACGTCGTGGCTTGAGCGCCATGGGACGCGTGCATCTGTCGATGGGCGCATTCGCCTATCTGGTGTCGGCCATCTGGGCGCTGTCGCTGGCCACCGGCATCGTGCTGGCCCTGCAGAGCCAGCAGCTGATCCCGAGCTATTTCCAGGACAGCAAGACGCTGTTTCCAATCTGGCCTGTGATCGATCCGGGAGCCGCCATGCGGCTGTTTCTCGGCACGATGGCGGTGGTGCTGCTCCCTAAGGTCCTCGGGCTTGCCTTGGAGGTGAAGCGCGCGGCGGATGCGGGTGAAATCTTCGGTATGCCCCGCGCGCTCGCAGCGGTGACGGTCGAGACTTTCTTCTCCATGCTGCTGGCGCCAATCCTCATGGTGACGCAGTCATCGGCGGTGGTGCAGATCCTGTCGGGCGTCGATGGCGGTTGGAAAGCGCAGAGGCGCGACGATGGCAGCGTGCCGTTGCAGTTTGCGATGCGGTTTCATGCCTGGCACATGGCGGCTGGAATGGCGATCGCGGGCATCTGCTGGCTGGTGTCGCCGGGCCTGCTGCTTTGGATGCTGCCGGTCGTGGCGGGGCTTATTCTCGCCGGTCCGCTCAACTGGCTCACGGGTCAGAAGGCGGGACCGGCGCTGTCTGCACTGCTCAGCACGTGGGATGACCGCGATCCGCCGTCGATACTCGTGCGTGCACGCGAGTTGTCGGAGGAGTGGCAGGCGCGGTTTGCGGCTCAAAAGGCGCGCACGCAGCCGGCCAACGATACGACTGCGGTCACCGTACCGCGAGCGGCGTAGCCGTTTAATCGCGATAGGGCTGGCGGCTTTGCACGGCGGGTTCTTCGGCGGCCTTAATGCGCCTGAAGATCTCCGGGATTAGGTCACGCACGCGGATTTCGGGCGCATCGAGGAATGGCAACGGCCGCGTGACGGTCAAGGCTGCCACACCGATGCGGGCGGTCAGCGCGCCGTTGAAAGCGCCCTCGCCCAGGCGACGGCTGAGGCGGCGCAACAAGTCCTGGCCGAGGAATTGTCCCAAAAGATCGTCCGTCATAGCGACGCCGCCGGTGGCGACGATGTGGCCGAGAACGGAGCGCGCGAGGCCAAGCGTGCCGGTGAGGCCCGGACGTCCGCCGTAGATGGCCGCGAGAGCGCGGAGCATGCGCATATTTTCAACCGCCACGAAGAGCATGGCGATCCAGGCCATCGGCGAGATGGCCGTGACGGTTGCGACGCGCTTGGCCGATTTCAGGATCTGGCGGCGCGCTTGCGTGTCGAGCGGTACCATGACTTCGCGGTCGGCAAGGCGCAGGAGATCGCCCGGATCGCGACCGTCGCCAGCATGTTCGGCAAGGCGGGCGAGGCCCCAGCGGCAATCGGGGCGGTGACCGAGTAGGCGCTGGAGTGCCGTGACGGCGTTCTGTTCGGCCTTCACATCCTTGCGCGTGAGCGCAGTCGTCACGGCTTGGTTGAGCGCGTGAAGGCGTTGCAGCCGGAAGAGGCCGACGATCTCGCGCAGCAAAATGACGACGGCAGCGATGACCGCAGTGATGCCGAGGCCCATGGCGAGCCAGCCGACCCAATCCTCGCGTTCGAAAGCTGAGGTGACGAAACGGCCGAAGGCGAGGCCGGCCGACAGTCCGGCGAGACCGGCGAGTGCTGAGAATAGGATCGCGCCCCAGCGGATGCCGGTCCGCCATTCGTCCGCCGTCGGGCGGACCCGGACTTCGGTCGGGGCGGCGCGGTCCTTGGCGTCGGCGCGGGCGGTGGCCGACGTCTCGATGATGGCTTCGTTAACGTCGAAGACCTCTGGGCCGCGCGGCGGAGGCTTTGGCGTCTCAGCGGTCATGGCAGCCAATCCCCAATGAGGTAATCGAGAGCACGGTCGAGGCGGATGTGAGGTGTGGGTGCAGGTTCGTGCGCGCCGATCGGTGTGGCGAGGCGCGGCGGCCGGAAGCGGACAAACGTGGCGGCGGTGCCCGACATCGTTTGTCCGGGGTGTGCAAGCGCATCGTGCGGGTCGGCGGGGAGATCGCCGGGGAAAATGACGGCCTCACGTTTGCCGTCGAAGGATTTGCCGGCGACGACCTCGCCCGGCATCGGGATGCCGGCGATGCAGGGCAGCGTTTCGGCGCCGCGTTTTACCTCCGCTTCGCGCGTGGCGCGGAGAGCGGCCAGCGCCATGACGCGGACGTCGCCGCCGGCCGATGTCACGCGGCTGGCGGCGCGTTCGGTCAGCGCCATCAGGATGGCTTCGAGGCGGTCATGGCTCAAACGGCTGACGTGATCGGCTTTGGTGGCGGCGAAGAGCACGCGGTCGATGCGCCGCGAGTAGAGATTGGACAGCCAAGTGTTCGTGCCGGGGCGGAAGGCGGCGAGCACGCTGGTGAGCGCTTCCTCCAGATCGGTGACGCTTTCCGGCCCGCGCGACAGAGCGCCAAGCACGTCGACGAGCACCACTTGCCGGTCGAGTTTCAGGAAATGATTGCGGAAAAAGGGTTTGACGACCTCGCGCTTGTAGCTCTCGAAGCGTTTCTCCAAGAGCCGATGGAGCAGTGTGTTCGCAGCCTCGAGCGGAAAGAACGTCAGCAGCGGCGAGCCGGCGAGATCGCCCGGCATGAGGAAGCGGCCCGGTGTCAATGCTCCGACGCCATGTTCGGAGGCTTTGGCGGCGGCGAGGTAGGCGGTGAATTTACGCGCGCCTTCGATGGCGGCCTGTTCGGCGTCGGCTTGTGCGGCGGCGTTGCTGGCGAATGCGCGCCACTCGGCGGAGAGGACGGCGCGGTGGGCGGCCTCCGCCTTGCGCAGCGCATCGGCAGACCAGACACTGTAACTTTGATCGAGGAGCGCCAGATCGATCAGCCATTCGCCGGGGTAGTCGACGATGTCGATGTGAAGCCGGTCGAGGCCCAACGTGCGGCGGACGATGTCGCGCGGGCGAAAGCCAAGCGAGAGGCGCAATTCCGAAATGCGGCGCGTGCTGTCGGGCCACTCGGGTGGATCGGCGGCCAGGCTCGCCAGATGGGCTTCATAGTCAAAGCGCGGGATGGCATCGTCGGGCTGCGGCTCGAGGATGCAATCGCGCACGCGGCCTTCGGCTTCGGGCGTGAAGAACGGCAGGCGGCCGCCGATCATCAGGTTGCGCACGAGGGCGGTGATGAACACGGTTTTGCCGGCCCGCGACAGGCCAGTGACGCCGAGGCGAACAGTTGGGGTGAAGGCTTCTTTGAGGCTTTGTCCGGCCGTGCGCAGTTGCGAGCGGCTCAGAATTTCGAATGTGGGGCGGCTCAAGGGAACGTCTCCAGTCCCCCTACCTAGGGTCTCGCGGCGGCGGCCGCAAGCCTGCACCGCTGGCAGGACCCGTCTCGCGCGCCACTAGCCAACGGCGGCGTGATGGAAGACGACGAAAATGCCAGCGCCGATGACGATGAGTCCCATCAGCAGGATTGCGCCTGAACGAAGAAACTCGCCCATGACACTTGAACTCCCCAAGCCTTGAAAGCCCTGATTGGCTCCAAGGGGATGACGCTAGTGGGTTGGGGCTGAACCGGGACTGAAGCCGAAATTCATCTGGCATTCATGGCGCCGCCGGAGGGTTCCGCTTACGGCGCCGGGGGCACGGGCGCTGGCTGTGCCGGGGGCGTTTCGGGTTCGGCCTGGGAGGCCGATGTGGCGGGCTTCCAATCCTTGTTGAACATGGCGATCGTGCCGCGGCGGAAGGAGAGATGCTGGAAAGAGATGAAGGGCAGCTTCATCTCGAAGGAGAGGGGCGCTGGTGTGCGCGTGGGGAGGACACCGAGGACGCTCGCTCGCTGCGGTTCGGGCGTGACGAGTTTCAACGTGAAGCGATAGTCGCCCTTGTCGTCGACCAGGAAAGGCAGCGGGTTTTCCATCGGATAGAAGCGGATCGTTTCGGTGAAGGTGCCGTTGCCGGGGATGGAGATGGGCGCGAACGAGCGGTTCACTGTTTCGTCGGTGCGCGGGTGTTCGCCGACAAAGGCGCTATGGAAGCGGGCGGTCTTGCGGTCGGCGCCATCGCGGAGATTTTCAGCCACGAGTTCCATGTTGAGGACGGTGCCCGATTTGGCGCCGTCGTTGGTGACGGTGACGGGGACATTGAACACGTCGTTGTCGCCGTCGCGGGCGTAGTGGATCATCGGTGGAACGTAAATGGCGAGGTCGGCGCTCTTCAGCGAGGACTCGTAGAACGAGAAGCCGGAGAAGATGAGCGCGACGGCGGAGAGCGCGGTTGCAAGGCGGCCGCCGTGGCCGACCTGCTCGACGGCGTGGCGGGTGCCGACGTCGTCGAGACCTGTATTGGGTATGCGCGCCATATGAAATCCCCCGGCCCTGCGATCGTGCGATCCGCACAAACCGTATCAGCTTTGCGGCAAAGCTTAGGCTTGAGGCCAGATTAACTTTCCGGCGTCCAGAGAACTTGCTCGATGTGTGTCGCGCCCGCCGCCAGCATCACGAGGCGGTCGAAGCCGAGCGCGCAGCCGGACGCCGGGGGCATGTGGGCAAGGGCTGCGAGGAAATCCTCATCGATGGGATAATACTCACCATAGATCTTTTCTTTGAGCGCCATCTGGGCTTCGAGGTTGGCGCGTTGAACGGCGGGGTCGGTCAGTTCGCCGAAGCCGTTGGCGAGTTCGACGCCGCAACAGTAGAGCTCGAAGCGTTCGGCGACGCGCGGGTCATGTGCGGTCGGGCGAGCCAGGGCTGCTTCAACGGCGGGATATTCGATCAGCAGTTGGGGTTGGCCGATTCCGAGCTTGGGCTCGATGCTGGCTGCCAGAACGCGGGCATAGAGATCGGACCAGCTGTCATCGTCGCGCACCGTGATACCTTGTGCGCGCTGCTGTTCGGCGAGCGCCTCGCGGTCGGGCGTGCAATTGGTGATGGTGCTAAGGAGATCGATGCCGGCGTGACGTTGGAAGGCCTCCGCGACAGTGAGGCGGTCGGCGGCGCCTTTCGGAATAGAGACGGCGTCGCGCCAGGAGATGAGGCGTTGGCCTGTCACCGTACAGGCGAGACGCAGGAGTTCGGCGGCATCTTCCATCACCTGCTCGTACGGCGCGCCGGCCCGGTACCATTCGAGCATGGTGAATTCGGTGGCGTGCAAGGGGCCGTGCTCGCGATTGCGGAAGCAGGGGGTGAAGGCGAATATTTTTACCTCGCCGGCCGCCAGCAATTTCTTCATGGCGAACTCGGGGGAGGTGTGAAGGTAGCGGCGGCGGCGCGACAAGTCGGGGCCGACGACGTCGGTGGAAAGTGCGTGCAGGTGGGCCTCGTTGCCGGGGGAGACCTGGAGACACGCGGGCTCAACCTCGGTGAAGCCTTGGGCGGTGAACCAATCCCGGATGGCGGCCTTGATCCGGCCGCGCGCGGTGAGGAAGGGGCGGCGATCCGCGTGCCGGTCCGGCATCCACCAGGGGGAGATTCTACTCATGTTTTCCGGGACTTCTGCAGCTTGATGCGGGGGAATACCGCCGCACTTGGCCTTTTGCTAGCGAATAGAGTATGAGAGGCGCTCTGATCCCCGCCGCCCTGCCCTTTCGAGGCTTCTGGCACAGACGCGCTCTCACCCGAGCGCGTTCGACGGGGCGGCATTGATGGAGACCACTCGTGGGCAAGGTTATCGCAAGCTCGGTGCGCAAGGGCAACGTGCTCGATCTGGACGGCAAGCTCGCCGTCGTGATGCACGCCGAAAACATCCACCCCGGCAAGGGTACGCCGGTCACGCACCTCGAACTGCGCCGCATCGCGGACGGCGTGAAGGTCGTCGAGCGCTACCGCACGACCGATCAGGTCGAACGCGCCTATCTCGACGAACGGGAGTACAATTACCTCTACGAAGACGAGATGGGCTACAATTTCATGCAGCCGGAATCCTTCGACCAGATCACGGTCTCGAAGGACGTCCTGGGCGATCAGGCGCAGTGGCTGCAGGAGGGCATGACCTGCTCGGTCTCGCTGCACGAGGGCAACCCCATCGCCATCGAACTGCCGCAGCGCGTGACGCTGGAAATCGTCGAGGCCGAGCCCGTCGTGAAGGGTCAAACGGCGTCGTCGTCTTACAAGACCGCGAAGCTCTCCAACGGCGCGCGCGTGATGGTGCCGCCGCACATCGGTACCGGCACGCGCGTCGTCGTCATGACGGCGGACGGCTCGTACGTGGAACGCGCGAAGGATTGAGGCGTCCGACGGCGCTGGACTTTTGAACGCCGGGGGCTATCGCCTCCGGCGTTTGTTATTTGTCAGGTGATCCGTTCGATGTCCGCCTCGCTGGCGCGCATGGGGACGGTGTCGCCTTCCGATTTGCCGATCAGGGCGCGGGCTAGAGGGGACACGTAGGAGATCGATCCTTTGGCGGGGTCGGCTTCGTCTTCGCCGACGATCTTATAGGTGACGCGGCGGCCGTCGGCGCGGGCGAGCGTGACGCGCGAGCCGAATTGAACGGTGCCTGTGTCGATGGGTGCCGGGATCAATTCGGCGGAGGCCTGCCGCTGCGACCAGTAGCGCAGATCGCGGGCGATTTTCTGCAAGGCGGCGCGGTCGGCTGAGGTCTGGGCATCGGCATAGGCCGTGTTGAGGCGCTCGACCTGCGCTTCGATGGCGGCGAGGCCTTCGGGGGTGACCAAGTTGCGATGCTCGGAGACCGGCCGATCCGGCAAGTCTTCGAGGCCTTCGCCCGTGTCCTCTTTGACGAATGCGCGGCTCATGGGAGAAGTGTAGCCCACTTCGGCGCGGATAACAGCATGCGACAACATCAAGAGACGATCACAGTGAAGACACGCGGGCCCGGGCTTGTGGAGATCACGGACGACGTGGCGCGCGTGGTGGAAGCGGCGGGGATCGGAATGGGTCTCGCAACGGCATTCTGCCAGCACACGTCGGCGTCGCTGCTCATCCAAGAGAACGCAGACCCGGACGTGCAGCGCGATCTCTTCGCCTTCTTCCGGCGGCTCGTGCCGGAGGGCGACCCGCTCTTCATCCACACGACTGAAGGCCCCGACGACATGCCGGCGCACGTGAAGGCAGCGCTGACGCAGACATCGCTGACGGTCCCCGTTACGGCAGGGCGCATGGTTCTTGGGACGTGGCAGGGGATCTATTTGTTCGAACACCGGACCGCGCCGCATACGCGGCGGATCGTGGTGCATGTGATGGGGGCGTGAGGGCCTGGCGCGCCCGTCACGGCAGAGTTTTGGCGGCGGCGCGGCCGGAGAGCAGGGCGCCGTGGGCGGTGCCGAAGTGGTGCTCCGAAGTTGCTTCGCCAGCGAAGATCAAGCGGCCATCCCAGTCGGCGCCGGCGAGGTCGCGCCGCGTCCCTGGAGTCACACCGACGGCATTGAAGCTGTACGCTCCGGTTGCATTAGTATCGCGCGACCACCGGGTGATCTGTGCCGCGCGCGGGACTGGAAACGAGGATCCGAATATCGTCTTGAGGGCCTGGTAGGCAGCGTCTGCCATCCCGGCATCGGTGAGACGTTCCATCTGACGGGCCTGTTCGCCGGAGTGGAAGGCCAGCAGCACGGGGGCCTTGGCCGACGGTGCGAGGCTGACCCACTGCGCGAACCTGCCAGCTTCAGGTCCGATCCATTCGATCCAGTCGACATCGTCCGGCCAGTCTATCCGGTCGAAGCGCAACCAGCACTTGTTGAGGAGCCCCATGCGCAGCATCTCGATGGCGCGCTGGCGCGGCGGCGCCAGGGGCGACGCGAAGGTCACGCTGCCGCTGCGCAGAACGCCCAGGGGCAGCGTGCTGATGACGGAACCGGCTTCCAAGGTGGACCCATCGGCCAGATCGAGCCGGACACCGCGCGGCGTTGGCGTGAAGGCGCGCACCGTGTGACCGAGGCGGATATCCAAGCCGCGCGAGAGCCACGCGGCGATCTGGTCGAACCCGCCTGGGAAGAAGACGTCGGCGCCGGGGAACTCGCGGCTGTCGTCGTAGTGCCATGCGGAGACTTCGGACCAGTCGCCGCCATACTCCTGCTCGACCGTGCCGTTGACGACATGGCGGATGTTGCGCCTTTCGATGGCGCTGGCCGCCGTCCAACCGCGCGAGGACCGGATGGCTTGCGCCAAGGACACGTCGCGGTCCGCCTTTTCGGCCGTGGCCCGTGCCGCCCTGATGACCGCCTCGGTTCTTTTCTCCAGCGCATCGGCTGCCACGCTGCGTCCCCGCGCATCCAACGTCAGCGAGCGGTCGTAGCTGGTGGCCACCTGGGCGGCCCCGGCGCGGTCGGCCAGTTCCGTCAGCGGATTGCCCTCGATCCCGTGGATCCAGCTGGCTCCCAAATCGACCGGAAGGTCCGGCCATAGGCGGGAAGTCCATATGCGTCCGCCAATTCTCTGGCGCGCCTCGATCACCACAACGGACACGCCGCGATCGGTGAGGTCGCGCGCCGCGGCGAGCCCGGCCAGACCGGCACCCACGACCACGACCTGACCTTGGCCGCCGCCACTGCGCGCGGGGCCGGCGGTGACGAGCGGCCCGATCAGTGCGGCTTTGAGCACGTCACGTCTTGAGATGGTCTTGGCCGTCGTCATGCCCCCACTTACCCTACCCGCGCAGGGCCAATAGCGTAGCATACCGGCTGCGCATCGTGCGTGACCATCGCATGGGGTGCGCCCCCAGATCGTTACATTGGTTGTATGGATCTCATCCCCATGTGTCTGTATTCAGCCCTCGAGGGCCTTGGCGACGGCGGCGGTGATGTCGGGAACGGTGTGGCCGGTGAGGTCCTTGTCGAGGGTGGCGACGATTTTCTTCGAAAGGACGCCGTTGGCGGCCTTGCGCATTTCGCCCAGCGCGACGGGAGGCGCCACGATGACGAGATCGTCGAAAGCACCGGCTTCGGAATCCTTGGCGAGGTCGGCGACGATCTGGTCGACGAAGCGGTCTTCGGCGCGGCGATGAAGGTCGGCGGTGTCGATCGCCGAGCGGCTGTCGCTGAAGGACTGGAACGAGCGCGCGGGACGGTCGCGGCCCTGTTCGCTCGTTTTGGGATTGTCCTGTTCGTAGACACGCACGACCTTCAGCGCGGGCTCAAGCGCATTGCCTTCGTTGACGAGGACGATGCCGCGCGCGCCGTCGGCGACGACTATCCACGTGCCGGATTTGATTTTCATTTGTTTCTCCCTTGCGTGCTGTTGAAGAGAGTAAACCCCCCACGGGGGTGCCAGACTGTGACGTAAATCAACAAATTATGTGGTGTATTCGGAGCATCAGACGGATGGGGCGGCCGCGAGCCGCTAAAGTTCCGCGTTCACCGGCCGCAGCGGCGGGCCTTGTCAGCGGGGGCGAACCTGTTAATCAGGCCGCAGATTTCACGCCCATCAACCCCTGGAGGCCCCATGTCCGAAACCCCTGCCGAGAGCGCCGCCCGCGCCAAGACCGCCGCCCTGATCCGCGATTACTACGCAGCCTTCAACGCCGGTAAGACCGACGCGATGCTGGACTTCCTGACCGAGGACGTCATCCACGACGTGAACCAGGGCGAGCGCCGCGAAGGCAAGGAGAAGTTCCGGGCGTTCAACGCGCGCATGGATCACAACTATAAGGAAGAGCTGAAGGACATCGTCGTGATGGTGTCGAAGGACGGCACGCGCGCTTCGGCCGAGTTCAACGTGCATGGCGTGTACAAAAACACGGACGAGGGTCTGCCGCCGGCGACGGGTCAGAAGTATGTGCTGCCGGCCGGAACGTTTTTTGCCATCCGCGACGGCAAGATCGCGCGCGTGACGACGTATTACAATCTGACGGACTGGATCACGCAGGTCGTGGGCTAAGGCTCGCCAGCGGGAGACGGAGATGGAAAAGAAGACGCTCGACGTGCGGTCGCTGACGGGAGCGGATATTGTTCCGATCCTGCCGGATCTCGCGCGGCTGCGCATCACCGTCTTCCGCGACTGGCCGTACCTCTACGACGGCACGCTGGAGTATGAAGAGAAGTATCTGGCGACGTTTGCCGCGGCCAAGGGTGCCGTGGTCATCGCGGCTTATGACGGGGACCTCATGGTCGGGGCGTCGACCGGGGCGCCGATGATCGAGCATGCCGAGGAATTCGGCGGACCGTTTCGGAATGCCGGCTTCGACATAGCGAAGATCTTCTACTGTGGCGAGAGCGTGCTGCTGACCAGCCACCGCGGCTATGGGCTGGGGCATGCGTTCTTCGACGGCCGCGAGGCGCAGGCGCACCGGCTCGGCGGTTTCACGCATTCGACCTTCTGCCGAGTCGTGCGCCCGGATGATCATCCCTTGAAGCCGAGGGATTATGCGCCGCTCGATCCGTTCTGGCGGAAGCGGGGATATGCGCCGGTCGATATCTTTGCCACCTACGACTGGAAAGACATCGATCAGGCGTCCGAGACCACGCACCGTATGCAATTCTGGATGAAGGCGCTTTGACCTTGGCCCGCCCTCCCCTCACTGTCGCCAGCGCTCAGTATCCCATCGGGCAGCCCGCCTCGCTCGATGCGTGGGAAGACAAGATCGCGGACTGGGTCGCCCAAGGTGCGGCGACAGGCGCGCAGCTGCTCGTGTTTCCGGAATATGCCGCGATTGAACAGGCGGCCTGCTTCGGACCTGAGGTCTATTCGGATCTGCAGAAGACTTTGTACACCGTCGCGGAATTGGCGGCCGCGCGCGTGCGCCTGCATCTCGATCTCGCGAAACAGCATGGCGTGCATATTCTCGTTGGGTCCGGGCCGGTCTTGAAGTCGGACGGCCGGTTCGTGAACGCGGCGCAGCTCGTCACGCCCGGCGGGCTTGTCGGCGAGCAGGAAAAGATCATCATGACCCCGTTCGAGCGCGACTGGGGCATCGCGGGCGGGTCACCGCTGCGCGTCTTCGACACGGCGCTCGGCAAGATCGCGGTGCTCATCTGCTACGACAGCGAGTTTCCGCTGCTGGCGCGGGCGCTGGCGGAGGCGGGCGCCGAAGTTGTGCTGGTGCCGTCGTGCACGGAGCGCGTATCGGGGTTCCACCGCGTGCGCACGGGGTCAATGGCGCGCGCGCTCGAAAACACCATCGCCACGGTGCAGAGCCCGACCGTCGGCGACGCGCTGTGGTCGCCGGCGGTGGATAAGAACGAGGGATCAGCCGGGATCTATGTGCCGTCCGAGCATGGCGTGTCGGATACCGGTGTGCTGGCCGAGGGTCCGCTCAGCGTCGCGCAGTGGGTGACGGCGAGCATCGATTTGGAGCGTTTGAAGCGCGTGCGCGAGACGGGCGAAATGCGCAACTATGCAGACTGGAGCACACAGCCGGGCGCTGCCCCGCTGGCACAGCCGGTCGAGATCGTGTCGCTCATTTGATGAATTGCTAGTCGAGTTCCCAGGTGACCGTGACGTTGGCTTCGAGGGATTGGCTGCCGCGTTCTACGGGGACTGAGTCCGCCATGGCCGCGCCGCGGACGCTCTTGAAGTAGGGGCGCGGTTCAGTGCTGCCGCCTTCGTTGATGGCCATGACTTTGCCGACTTTGGCGCCGGCTGCGGCGGCGTAGAGTTCAGCGCGGCGGCGGGCGTTTGCGACGGCGTCCTTGCGGGCTGCATCGCTGAGCGTTTCGGCATTGCTGACTTCGAAGCTGATGCCATTCATCTGGTTGGCGCCCAGCGTGACGAGCTTGTCCAGCACCTCGCCGATCTTATCGAGATTGCGGACGTAGACTTCGACCTGGTTGGAGGCCTGATAACCGTCGATCACGGGCGGCTTGCCATCCGGGGGGTTGGTGTAGCGCGGATTCAAGTTGAAGTTGGCCGTCTGGATGTCCTTTGGTTCGATGCCGTTGGCCTTCAGGCCGTCGACCAATTTAGCCATAGCAGTATTGTTGGCGGACAGCGCCTCGCGGGCGGTCGCGGCTTCCGAGACGACGCCGGTCTGGATGCGTGCGGAATC
>VYKW01000207.1_pt1 | contig 25123 bp, 22 predicted proteins | sample 5114451 | NCBI WGS metagenome assembly VYKW01 (sample SAMN12291784, study PRJNA351875) | freshwater metagenome | isolation source: freshwater lake | place: USA: Michigan, Gull Lake | collected 2013-08-08
CGGCTGTCCTGCGAGCAGCGCCTCCGCTTCGCGCGCGCGCCACGGCTTGGCCGCGACGCCGCCGAGCGCGAGACGCGCGTGGCTGATCGTGCCGTTCTCGATCACGAGGCCGGCGGCGGCGGAGACGACCGCGAAGGCGTAGGAATTGCGCTCGCGCACCTTCAGATAGCGGGCATGCCTGGCGAAGGCGCGCGCTTCGGCCGGCAGCCGGATCGCGACGATGATCTCGCCGGGGTCAAGCACCGTCTCGCGCTCCGGTGTCGAGCCGGGCAACAGATGCAGCGCCTCCAGCGCGATCTCGCGCCGGCCGGCCGGGCCTTCGATCTCGACCACCGCATCGAACGCCGCGAGCGGCACGCAGAAGTCGGAGGGATTGGTCGCGATGCAGGCCTCGCTCCAGCCGAGCACGGCATGCTGATGATTGTCGCCCTCCCGCGCGTCGCAGCCGGCGCCGGGCGTGCGCTTGTTGCAGCCCGATGCCGGATCAAAGAAATAGGCGCAGCGTGTCCGCTGCAGCAGATTGCCGCCGACGGTCGCGGCGTTGCGCAACTGCGCCGAGGCGCCCGACAGCAGCGCTTCGACGATCGCTGGAAAGTCGCGTGCGAAGCTCTGATCGCAGGCGAGGTCAGCATTGCGCACCAGGGCGCCGATCCTGACATCGCCGTTCTCGCGATGTTCGATGCGTGTGAGCTCGGTGAGATGCGAGATGTCGACCAGCCGTGCCGGCCTGACGACATTGCCCTTCATCAAATCCAGCAGGTTGGTTCCGGAGGCGAGATAGGCCGCACCCGGCGCGCTGGCCGCCGCGATGGCTTCGGCGACGCTCGCCGGCTTCACATAATCGAACCGGTTCATGCCGCGCGCTCCGTCTTGCCCGTGAGCTTGTCCTGCGCATCGAGCACCGCTTCGACGATGCCCACATAGGCGCTGCAGCGGCACAGATTGCCGCTCATGCCTTCGCGCACGCGCTCCGGATCATCTCCGGCGTGGCCCTCGCTGATCAGGCCGACGGCGCTCATGATCTGGCCTGGCGTGCAGAAGCCGCATTGCAGGGCGTCATGGGCGATAAAGGCCTCCTGCACCGGATGCAGCTGGTCGCCCTGCGCCAGGCCTTCGATGGTGGTGATCGCGGCGCCGTCCAGGCTGACGGCGAGCGTCAGGCAGGAATTGATGCGGCGGCCGTCGACGAGGACGGTGCAGGCGCCGCACTGGCCGCGGTCGCAGCCTTTCTTGGTGCCGGTGAGGTGGAGGCGCTCGCGCAGCAGGTCGAGCAGCGTGACGCGGGGGTCGTCGAGCGCAAGCGTTCGCGGCTCACCGTTGACGGTGAGTCTGACAGTCCAATTCATGCGTTGTTCCGATCGAAGCGATGGCCTAATCGGATCGCAGCGGAACCCGCCTTACGGGCGGGGTTCCGTCCAGATCCAGCGACCGCGGGACGACGGCAAGGAAAGGTTGGCTATCCCGGGTGGCAGGTCTAGTTATACGGAGGATCCCTCCGCTTAGCAAGGGGACATGAATAGTCCGTCATCAAGAGCTGGTGAGATGGAGACGAAACCACAAGAGCGCAGCCGAAAGCCGCGCGCCGATGCCCAGCGCAATCGCGAACGCGTGCTGGAGGCGGCCAAGGCGGTGTTCAGCGTCGGCGGTGCCGAGGCGAGCCTGGAGGCCGTGGCGCGCCAGGCCGGTGTCGGCATCGGCACGCTGTACCGGCATTTCCCCACCCGCGAGGATCTGTTCGAGGCGGTGTATCGCCGCGAGGTCGAGCAGCTCTCGGAGCTGGCCGAGGCGCTGAAGAGCGAGCCGTCTCCGGTCCAGGCGCTTCGGCGCTGGCTACGCTCGACGGTGCAGTTCGTCGCCACCAAGAAGGGCATGATGGCGGCGCTGGCGATCGTGATGAACGCGAACTCCGAACTCGCCGCTTATTCGCATGGCCATCTCACCCGCTCGATCGGGGCCTTGCTCGCCCGCGCCGTCGAGGCCGGCGAGATCCGCAGCGACATCAGCGCCGACGACGTCCTCCGCGCCCTGATCGGCATGTGCTACATGCACGACCAGACCGGCTGGCAGCAGAGCGTGCTGCGACTGCTCGATGTGTTCGTGGATGGGCTAAGGGTGGGGAAGGCGCAGGTGTGAGCGTGCCTCACGCGATGCGTGAGCTGCATTGCCATCTCATCCCCGCAGCCATTCCATCAACGCCTGTGCGGTCTCCTCCGGCTGCTCGGGCTGCGGCAGGTGACCGCAATTGTCGAGCACGACCAGCCAGCTGCCGCTGATGCCGTCGGCCATCTCCTTCGACAGGCTGTTCGGAATGGTGTTGTCGGTGTCGGCGGTCAGCACCAGGGTCGGGCAGCGGATCGCGGTCAAGGTCGGTCGCGAATCCGGGCGCGACATGATGGCCGTCAACTGCCGGATGAAGCCGAGGACGCCGACCTCCTCGGCCATGTCGTGCACCAGTTGGCGCAGCCGCGGATCGTCCTGGCGCGACGGATGCACGAAACCCGCGAACAGCTCGTCGACGACGCCGTGATAGTCGCCATCCTTGGCGCGTGTCATCATGGTGCGGCGGCGGGCACTGGCTTCTGGCGTATCGGGCCGCGCCTGGGTGTTGATCAGGGCCAGCTTGGCGACCCGCTCCGGCGCTTGGCGCATGATCTCGAAGGCGATGTAGCCGCCCATCGAGTGCCCGGCGAGCGCGAAGCGCGGCGGCGCCTCGACGAGGATGCGGCGTGCGATCGCGGCCATGCTGTCATCGCGGATGTGATTGGCCACCATCACCGGCCCGAGCCGCCACAGCGCCGGGATGACCGGCGCGTAGATCCGCGGCGAGGAGATCAATCCGGGCACCAGCACGAGCGGCAGCGTTTCAGCCATGGCTTTTCCCCTGGAGCGGCATGACCCTCGTCAAATAGGGTGTCTTTCGCCGGATGTGCCATTTACGCGCGAGATGCCGCCGATGTCCAACGAAGTTGTTCGCTTCGAGCTTCGCCGCCAGAGCGACGATCTGGTCTACAGCTTTGTTCGCGCCCGCCGTCCGGACGGCAGCAGCGGCTTCAAGCGCGCTGATGGTGACTATTGGATCGTGTGGAAGCCGGACTGGGGCTGGGTCGCGTGGGATGAGCCGTCCCACTCCTGCATGGGCCGCCCCTGGAACGTGCTGCCGGCGCAGCAGGGCCCAGCGCCGCCGGAGGGCGATTGGGTGAGCCGCAAAGGCGCGAAGTCGTACGTCTATAGCCTGGTGCATCTGGACTAAGAGAGGGGCGCGCTGTTCTGCGCCTTGAGATCGTGCGCGCCGGCGCATGCTCTCAGAGAGAGTGGGTGATCGTCAGTTGCATGCTGAATGAAGGGCGGCCGCGCGGCTCGCGGCTTTCTGGTGGCGGCGACCGCATTCGCTGGCGGCGCGACGCAGCTGATGACGTCGGTGTCGGACGCGACCTTCGGATGATCAGCGTCATATTACCTGCAGCTCGGTGGCAATCGTGGCAATCGGTTCCGGGCGTCACGACAATATCACGTCCATGGCGGGCGGCATCCGGCAGCCCGCGCGGCGGCGTCCGATTTATTAGTTGTGGCTATCGGGTGGCCAGGAACAGAATTCGACCACATGTCGATCCGCAACTAATAGATGGCTGTGATGAGGTCGGGCTACTCAAGGTTCGCTGCGATGGCGACCTCCGCGGTCGTCATCACGCCATGCCCGAGTTCGGCTCATGGTGCAGCAGCGGATCGCGGCGCCGGTCACGGCGCGCATGCCGCGCCTCCCGCATCAGCATGGTTGCGGCGCGTGTGATCCGACAGGAGGGCGCCGGAGCGCGTGGACCCGCCGCTCGGGCGTGGTCGACGCGGACATCCGACGCGTGCGGCGGCGGCCGCGGCTCTCGTCCGCAACGCCGCCCGGCAGGTGCAGATAGGAGATGGCGGCGCCGCCCCGCGAGAGGCCGGCGCCGTTCGGATGGGATTACACCAGCAGCGGCTGCGCGGTCGTGGCCAGCTGCTGCAGGAGCGGCAGGAAGCGCTCCTTCATTTCGTCGACCGTGATGCGGTCGACATGCCCGCCGATATTGGCGGCGGCGACGATGCCGCCGTCATAGCGGCGGATCGGCACGGAAATCGAGCGGAAGCCGTGCTCGGCCTCGCCATCGACCACGGAATAGCCCTCGCTGCGGACGGCGTCGATCGCTGCGATCAGTGCCTCCTTGTCGGTGGTCGTCTGCGGCGTCATCGCTTTGAGCTCCGTGCGCTCGATCGTCTGGCGCAACTGATCGTCCGGCAAACGGCTCAGTAGCGCTCGGCCGACCGAGGTGCAATGAGCGGGCAGCCGGTAGCCGATCTCGAGCCCCGTGGAGAACATCCGCGTCGCGGTCGCGCGCGCGATGAACACGACCTCGTCGCCGTCGAGAACGGCGAGCGAGCAGACCTCGCGCGCCTCTGCGGCCGTCGCATCCATCAACGGCTGCATCACCGTGTTGATCTGGTTCGATGCGAGATAGCTCGATGCCAGCAGCAGGACGCGTGGTGTCAGCGAGAACAGCCGGTCGTCGCCATGCACCAGCCCCGAGGCCTTGAGCGTCAGCAGGATGCGCCGCACGGTCGCGCGCGCAAGCCCAGTGAGCTCCGCCGCCTTGCTGAGTGTCATTGGACGCCCCTCGCGGCTGAAGGCCTGTATGACCCGCAAACCGCGATCGAGCGCCTCCACGAACTCAGGCCCGTCGCCGCGCGCCTGCTTCTTCTCCTCATCAGTCCGCTTAAGTTTCGGCATCGACCTGACACGATCCGCTGTTGTTGTTTTGGGCCGCAGTGATGCTGCCTGACGTCGGCCCTTGGGCTTCGGTTGTAGCTTTTTCACTTGCGCTTCTCCCCGTTTAAAGCGAATCTAATCTTGGCGAACATATGTTCGTCTAGCGCACAATATTTGATGTTCGCGTGATGCTCAACGCCCGACATGCGACGACACAGGAGGAACGGCCATCATGATGAGCAAGGAGCAGAATGATCTCATCACCCGCATCGGGCCCAGCGCGCCCGCCGGTAAACTGATGAGGATGTACTGGCAGCCGGCCGCTCTGGTGGACGAGCTCACGGGCGATCGGCCGGTTCGCGCCGTCAAGCTGCTCGGCCAGGACTTCGTGCTCTTCAAGGATGAGCAGGGCCGCTACGGACTACTTGACCGCGATTGCCCGCATCGCGGGGCCGATCTCGCTTTTGGCCGGCTGGAGCATGGCGGCCTGCGCTGCGCCTTTCATGGCTGGCTGTTCGATGTCGAGGGGCAATGCCTGGAGACGCCGGCCGAGCCCGCCGGCTCTGCCCTGTGCAAGAACGTCAAGCAGCGCGCATATCCGGTGGTCGAGAAGGGCGGCATCCTGTGGGCCTGGCTCGGCAACGGTGCTGCGCCGGCGTTCCCGGATCTCGACTGCTTCACCGCGCCGGAGGCCTATACGTTCGCCTTCAAGGGCCTGATCGAGTGCAATTGGCTGCAGGCGCTCGAGGTCGGCATCGATCCCGCCCACGCCTCCTTCCTGCATCGCTTCTTCGAGGACGAGGATACATCCACCGCCTATGGCAAGCAGTTCCGTGGCGCCTCCGCCGACAGCGAACTGCCGATGACCAAGGTGTTGCGCGAGTATGATCGCCCCATCCTCAATGTCGAACGCACCGAATATGGCCTGCGCATCATCGCGCTGCGCGAGATCGACGCCGAGCGCACCCATGTGCGTGTGACCAATCAGCTGTTCCCCCATGCCTTCGTGATCCCGATGAGCACGGAGATGACGATCACGCAGTGGCACGTGCCGGTCGATGACGAGACCTGCTACTGGTATGCGATCTTCACCAGTTATGGTGCGCCGGTCGACAAGGCGAAGATGCGGGCGCAGCGGCTGGAGCTCTATGAGCTGCCGGAATACCGCTCGCGCAAGAACAAGAGCAACGACTACGGCTTTGATCCGCGCGAACAGGCGACCGCGACCTATACCGGCATGGGCAACGACATCAACGTGCACGACCAGTGGGCGGTGGAGTCGATGGGCCGGATCCAGGACCGCACCCGCGAGCATCTCGGCCAGTCCGACAAGGCGATCATTCAGTATCGCCGTCTGCTTCGCGAGCAGATCGAGGCTGTCGCGACCGGCGACAAGCCGATGCTGTTTCTCGATGCGGCGGAGGCGCGCAGCGTGCAGGGGCCGGCGACGATGGACGGCATCGGCCCGACCCGCGGTTGGGAGACCTATTGGATGGAGGTCGACGTCCGTCGCCGCCGCAACGCGCCCTGGGCGGCCCCGGTGCCCGCCGATATCATCCGCCTCGCGCCGCATCTGAGCGCCGCGGAGTGAGAGGACGTGTTCGAAAGACGATCAGCCGCATTAGCTGGCGCGCACGGGCCCCGGCCGAACTGCGCTCCGTCTCCCCGTTCTTCACGGGGAGAGGGTCGAGGTGAGGGGCCGCCGCATGGGACGCGCAAGTGGTCGGACCTGTACCCCAAGACCCGGATTGCGTCTCCGCTGCGGGCGGCAGGGCGATCGCCTCTGACGACGTGCGGCAATCGTGCCACCAACGCTTGTCGATTAGTTGCTCCGTCATGCCCGGGCTTGTCCCGGGCATCCACGTCGTTCCGAGGGTGCTGGCCGATGTGGATGGCCGGGACAGGCCCGGCCATAACGACGTGGAAACAGACGGGCGCTATACCCGGAGCACCCTATGCGATCGCCCTGCGCCAGCGTGGCGACGCCGGCACCGAGCCTGCCGCACGGCTGCGGACTCGCTCACACGCATCGCCATCGTGATCAGGAGCCATCGTTGAGTTTCGTCCAAAAGCATCAATTGTGGTCGGCCGAGCAGGCGGAGGCCGCGCTGCGCATGCGCCGGATCGCCGAGGAGCAGGGGCTCAAGACGATCCGCTTCTCTTTTCCCGACCAGCACGGCATCCTGCGCGGCAAGGCGCTGGCCGTCGATGCCGCGCTGTCCTCGCTTGAGGATGGCTGCTCGATCACGACGACCTTGCTCGCCAAGGACACCTCGCATCGCACGGTGTTTCCGGTGTTCACGGCCGGCGGCGGCTTCGGCATGAGCGAGATGCAGGGCGGCAGCGACGCGCTGATGGTCGCCGATCCCACCATGTTCCGCGTGCTGCCCTGGGCGCCCGGGACAGGATGGGTGCTGTGCGATCTTTACTTCGCCAATGGTGCGCCCGTTCCCTTCGCCACGCGCAATCTCTACCGCTCCGCGTTGGCGGCGCTCGATCAGCGCGGCTATCAGTTCAAGGCCGGGCTCGAGGTCGAGTGCCACATCTTCAAGGTCGAAGATCCGCGTCTTGCACCGGGTGATGCCGGCTCGCCCGGACAGCCCGGCGTGCCGCCAACAGTCAGCCTGCTGACGCAGGGCTATCAGTACCTCACCGAGCAGCGCTTCGATCAGATGGAGCCGGCGCTGGAGACCATCCGGGCCAATCTCACCGCGCTCGGTCTGCCCTTGCGCTCGATCGAGCTTGAATATGGCCCGAGCCAATGCGAGTTCGTGCTGCAGCCCGGCATCGGGATGGAGCCCGCCGATACGATGGTGCTGTTCCGCAGCGCCGTGAAGCAGATCGCGCAGCGCCATGGCTATCACGCCACCTTCATGTGCCGGCCGCGCATCCCCAACGTGATGTCGTCGGGCTGGCATCTGCACCAGTCGCTGGTCGCGCGCGACGGCAGCAACGCCTTTATGACGTCGGAAACGGACGGGCTGTCCGCGCTCGGCCGTCACTACATGGCCGGCCTGCTCGCGCATGCGCGCGCCGCCGCTGTGTTCTCGACCCCGACCATCAACGGCTACCGGCGCTATCGCGCCTATTCGCTGGCGCCGGACCGCGCGATCTGGGGCCGCGACAATCGCGGCGTCATGATCCGCGTGCTCGGCGGACCCGGCGATCGCGCCACGCGGCTGGAGAACCGCATCGGCGAGCCCGCCGCCAATCCCTATCTCTACATGGCCTCGCAAATCGCGGCCGGCCTCGACGGCGTCGACCGCAAGCTCGATCCCGGGCCATCCGCCGACGTGCCCTATGAGACCAAGGCCAGCCTGCTGCCGAAATCGCTGCACGAGGCCGTCGACGCGCTGAAGGCCGACGCCTTCTTCTGCAACGCGTTCGGCGCCACCTTCATCGACTACTACACCTTCATCAAGACCGCCGAGATCGATCGCTTCAACGCCGAAGTGTCCGACTGGGAGCAGCGCGAATATTTCGAGATGTTCTGAGGCTCGAGCGGTCGGAGACAAGCGACGGCCGGCAGAGATAAAATCTCCCGCCCCTCCGTCGTCATGGCCGGGACAAGTCTGGCCACGACGCCGTAACTCACCAGCGGGCTCGGTCGTCGGGATCGCTGACGCTGTGGTATCCGACCGTGTTGCGCAACGGCCGGCTCACACGCTGCGTGTCAGGCCGCCGTCGACGCGGATGTTCTGGCCGGTGATATAGGCTGCGCCATCCGAGGCGAGGAAGGCGATCGTCGCGGCGATCTCCTCGGCCTTGCCGTAGCGGGCCATCGGCACGCTGCTGCGGCGCTCTTCGGTGGCGGGGAGACTGTCGATCCAGCCTGGCAGCACGTTGTTCATCCTGATGTTGTCTGCCGCATAGCTGTCGGCGAAGATCTTGGTGAAGGAGGCCAGCCCCGCGCGAAACACCGCCGAGGTCGGGAACATGGCCGACGGCTCGAAGGTCCAGGCGGTCGAAATGTTGATGATCGCGCCATTCTTCTGCGTCTGCATGATCGGAGTCACCAGACGCGACGGACGGATCACGTTGAGCAGGTAGGTGTCGAGCCCCGTGTGCCACTGCTCGTCGCTCAGCTCCAGGATCGGCGCCCGCGGGCCGTGGCCAGCGCTGTTGACGAGCACGTCGATGCGGCCCCACCGGCTCATCGCGCCGTCGACGAGCCGCTTCAGGTCGTCGTTCGACTTGTTCGAGCCGGTGACGCCGAGGCCGCCGAGTTCGGTCGCCAGCGCCTCGCCCTTCCCGGAGGAGGAGAGGATGCCGACCTGAAAGCCGTCCGCGGCCAAGCGGCGGGCTGCTGCCGCACCCATGCCGCTGCCGCCGGCGGTGACCAGCGCGACCCGTTGTTCTGCCATGATGATGAGTCCTGCCGTTGATGATGATCGAGACGATGGTGTAGCGCGTCTGCATCGGGCGCGTCGAGCAGCGGCCGGCGTGAATGGGCGCGAGCGGAGCAGGAGGCGGCGGCGTTCTCAGGTTTCGTTCCCGCGACCGGTCGTCGCGATTTCGTGAGCACGTCCCTGCATATGCGCCACGCTGGCGCAAGTGGGAACCCGATCCCCTCGGGCGGCATATCAAAAGGTGCGCTGCATCGGATGTCCGGCGCGGCCGTGCGCGTCATGCAGAAGGAAAGGCGGAGCTGGGAAGCATGTCAGAAGAGAAGCCGCAGCGGGCGCGCGCGGTCGTCGACCGCGGCGATGCGTCCGATCTGTCGTCGGAGCGCCATGACATCTTCTTCGCCGCGGTCGAAACCACGCGGATGCCGATGATCGTCACCGATCCGCGCCAGAGCGACAATCCGATCCTGTTCGCCAACCGCGCGTTCCTGGAGATGACCGGCTACGAGCTCAACGAGATCGTCGGCACAAATTGCCGTTTCCTGCAGGGGCCCGATACGGACCAGGAGACGATCGCGGCGATCCGCAGCGCGATCGCGAGCCGTCGCGACATTGCGGTCGAGATCCTCAACTACCGCAAGAACGGCGCGGCGTTCTGGAACGCGCTGTTCATCAGCCCGGTCTACAACCGCGCCGGCGAGCTGGTCTACTTCTTCGGCTCGCAGCTCGACGTGTCGCGCCGGCGCGATGCCGAGAGCGCGCTGGTGCAGTCGCAGAAGATGGAGGCGATCGGACAGCTTACCGGCGGCATCGCGCACGACTTCAACAACATCCTGCAGGTCATCATCGGCTATACCGAGACATTGCAGGGCGCCGTGAGCGAGCTTGCGCCGCGGCATCGGCGCGCGGTCGAGAACATCCGCTCCGCCGCCAACCGCGCCGCCACCTTGACGCAGCAGCTGTTGTCGTTCGCGCGCAAGCAGCGGCTCGACAGCCGGCCGATCAACCTCAACAACATGATCGAAACCTTGGTGCAGATGGCGCGGCACACGCTCGGCGAAAGCGTTCGCATTGCGGTCAAGGCGCAGCCAGGCCTGTGGAACAGCCGGATCGACCAGACCCAGGCAGAGGTCGCGCTGCTCAACCTGTTCGTCAATGCGCGCGACGCGATGCCCGATGGCGGCACGCTCACGATCCGCACCGAGAACAAGGAGATCTCCGAGGAGGACGTGGTGCAGTTCGGCGTGCCCAAGGGCGGCCGCTACGTGGCGCTGAAAGTGTCCGATGACGGCGTCGGCATTCCGCCGCACATTCTCGCTCGCGTCGCCGAGCCGTTCTTCACCACCAAGGAAGAGGGCAAGGGCACCGGGCTCGGGCTCGCGATGGTCTATGGCTTCACCCGGCAGTCCGGTGGCAGCACCTATATCTACAGCGAGGTCGGCCTCGGCACGACCGTGCAGCTGTTGTTCCCGGCGACCGAACAGGAGATCGCGGCGCCCGCGATCCGTCCGCAGATGGCGATGGACCGCACCGGCAGCGAGCGTATCCTGATCGTCGAGGACCGCGCCGACGTGGCCGAACTCGCGCGCTCGATCCTGGAGGATTTCGGCTATCGCACGGAGATCGCCGCCAATGCGCCGACCGCCCTCGAGCTGCTGGATTCGGAGATCCGCTTCGATCTGCTGTTCACCGATCTTGTGATGCCCGGCGGCATGAACGGCACCGTGCTGGCGCGCGAGGCGCGCAAGCGCCAGCCCAAGCTGAAGGTGCTGCTCACAACCGGCTATTCCGATGCGGCGGTGGAGCGGGCCGATGCGAACATCGGCGAGTTCGAGATCATCAACAAGCCGTACCGCCGCACCGATCTGGTCCGCCGCGTCAGGCAGCTGCTCGACGGCCCCACCGGCGTGACCTGATGCGCAGCTTGACCGGACCAGTCCGGGCGCGGAAAATTGCCGGCGACAGCGGAGAGCCAGCATGCGCCATGTAACCACGCCAGCGCCGGCCGAAGCCCCAGCCCCACAGGGGCGGGGTCGGCCACGCGAGCCGGGGGTGGTCGCGGCCGGCGTCTACGCCGGCGGTCGCCGCGTCGTTGACATCGCGATTGAGGACGCCGGCGCCTGGAGCAAGCGGCCCGGCCACGTGGTCTGGATCGGGCTGCATGAGCCGGGTGCCGCTTTATTGCAGCGGATCGCGCGCCAGTTCGACCTGCATGAGCTGGCGATCGAGGACGCGTCGAAGGCGCATCAGCAGCCCAAGGTCGAGCGCTATGGCGACGCGCTGTTCGTGGTCGCGCGCACCGCGCAGCTGGTGCAGGATCACATCGTGTTCGGCGAGACGCATATCTTCGTCGGCCCCGGCTTCGTCGTGTCGGTGCGCCACGGCGCCTCGACCTCCTATGGCGCGGTGCGCGAGCGGTGCGAGAGCTGCCCGGGCTCGCTTGCCAAGGGCGAGGACTACATCCTCTATGCCATCCTCGATTTCATCGTCGACAATTATCGCCCGGTGACCGAGAGTATCATGGCCGAGGTCGAGACGCTGGAGGAAGTCGTGCTGCAGCGCCCGCTGGCGCGTCACTAGGTCGACCGGCTCTATCGCCTCCGGCGCGACCTGCTGCGGCTGCGCCGCGCCGTCGGTCCCGTGGTCGACGTCTGCAAGCGGCTGGAGCACGCCGACAATGTCGCGATCGATGCCGAGATGGCACCGTTGTTCCGCGACGTGCTCGACCACGCCAAGCGCGCCGAGGAGGATGCGGATTCGCTGCGCGAGATCCTCGCTTTCGTGTTCGAGGCCAGCATGATGGCCGGCCAGGCGCAGCAGACCGACATCGCCCGCCGGCTCGCCGCCTGGGCCGCGATCCTCGCCGTGCCGACCGCGGTGGCCGGCATCTACGGCATGAACTTCGAGCATATGCCGGAGCTGAAATGGCAATATGGCTACTACGCCGTGCTCGGCTTCATCGTCGCGGTGTGCAGTGTGCTGTACTGGCAGTTCAGAAAGCGCGGCTGGCTGTGAAGGGACGCGCATCGAGGGAGCGATGATATCGGTGACGCGAATAGGCAAGCCAAAGCGACGGCGCACCCTCTTCTAAAAGAGAGAGGGTGCAGCGTCCCCGTGGCGAGAGGTGTCGCCACATCGCCGGTCATCCGTCAGCCTCCGCCTGACTGACAGCTACCCCTTCGCGAACTGCCGGTAGTCCGGCTCCCGGTGAAACCAGAATTCATAACCGCTCACGTTCTTCTGCATCGCGACGTCGTGGATCGGCTGGTTGAGCGGCACGACCGGCACCTCGCGCATGCACAGCGTGATGAACGCCTTCACGGTCGCCTCATATTCCGCGGCGTCAGTGGTGAAGCGCGCCGTCTCGATCAGCGCGTCCATGTCCTTGCTCTGATAGGACGAGATGTTGAAGATCGAATTACGGCCATGGAAATTCCAATAGAAATAGTATTCGGGATAATCGAGCCAGCCGCTGAAGCGATTGAGCGCCATCGGCAGCTCCTTCTTGTTCAGCGTCGTGCGCCAGTTGGCGCCGGGGATCTTGTCGATTGCGGCCTTGATGCCGATCTTGGCGAGGTTCTCCTGGATCAGGATCGCCGTGGGTTCGCCGACCGTGGCGGTGCCGGCGTCGAGCGACAGTGTCGTCTCCAGTCCGGCTTCGAAGCCGGCCTCCTTCATCAGCGCCTTGGCCTTGTCGAGATCGGTCACATAGGGGAAGGGCTGCGGCCACACCGGCCTGCTCACCTCGCTCGCGCCGCCATACATCGGCACTGCGCGGCCGAAGAATGCGCTCGACTGGATCTGCTCATAGGGCATCGCCCAGGCGATCGCCTGGCGCAGCTTGACATTGTCGAATGGCGGCTTGGCGGTGTTGAGCGCGACGTACCACAGCGCGTTGGGGATCGGCACGCCCGTCACCTTGACCTTGCCCTCCTTGATCAGCTGGTCGAAATCGCGCGGCGCGAAGCCGCTGGAGAGATCGGCGTCGCCGCGCTCGAGCATGGCCCGGCGGGTGCCGGCGGAGGGGATGTCGCGCGCGATCACGCGCTTGATCTTCGGCAGCGGCCCGCATGTCCAATTGTCGAAGCGGCTCAGCACGGTCTCGGTGCCGGGCTTCCAGCTCTCGACCTTGTAGGCGCCGCTGCCGGCCTCGTTGGCCTTCAGCCAGGCCAGCGCCCAGGGGTCTTCCGCCGTGGCGTTCTTCTTCGCAAGCTCCGAATTGATGATGAAGGGCACGACGACCGCGACGTTGAACAGCAGCATCTTGTCCTTGCGGATGTAGTCGATGCGGAAGGTGTGATCGTCGACCACGACGAACTGCTCCGGCTTCTCCAGCGATCCCGCCGACATCTGGAACGTCGGGAAGCCGCCGACCGAGACGGCGCGATCGAACGACCATTTGACGTCCCTCGCCGTGACCGGGGTGCCGTCATGGAAGGTCGCAGCCTTGCGCAGCTTGAAGGTGCAGGACAGGCCGTCGGGGGCGACCTCCCAGCTCTCGGCGAGCTCCGGCGCCAGCACGGCGCGGTCGTAAGAGGTGGTGCCATCGGGCAGGGTCTTGGCCGCGTAGCTGAGCAGCCGGTCGTAGCAGTTCCAGGCGAGCCCGTTGACGGTCTGGTTCGCGCCGACGCCCTGCATGTCCAGCGAATTGGGACCGAGCTCCTGCACCACCAGCAGCGTCTCGGCGCGTCCCTGCGCCCAGCCCGCGCGCGGTGCCCATGCGCTCAGTCCGGCAGCCCCCAATCCGCCGAGGACGATCCGGCGTGACAGATGAGTTTTCGAGCTGCTCATGGGACCCCCTGCGGCGTGATCGCGTGCCGTTGGAGAGGCAAACCACGTGCCATCGCGCGCGGTCACGCCGCGGCAGATCGTCCCTGATGCATGGACCACCAGGTCGCGATGCCATCCGTCAGCTCGTCCCAGAGCGCGCCGGGCAGATCGGGCACGGCGACGCGCACGCTGTAGCGATCGGTGGTGGCGTCGTGAAACCATTCGGTCGCGGCGAAATCGAAGCCGAAGCTGCCGGCGTGACGGATCGGCAGGCCGGCGCGGCGCAGATCCTCGCTCATGGCCGCTGCCGCGCTCCGCGCGCTGGCCTCGTCGAGCGGCACGTCACTGTCGAGGGTCACGTAGAGCCCGTGCGCGAAATCGAGCTCCGCGGTGAGGCCGCGCAGCGTCCGGGCGAATTGGCGCCGCGCGCGGCGGCTGTTGCGCAGGATGGCGGCGACGCGTCTATTGGTCAGATCCCGGTAGGGCGCCATGCCGACATAGGGCGGAAAATGCGCCGGCAGCGCCGCGCCGCCGAGCAGCCTGACGGCGTGGCGCGTTTCTCCGGTCAGTGCCTGAAGCGCGACGCGACCGGGCGCGATGGTCGTCCAATCAACAAACACCACCGAGCCCAGCCGGCCATATTCCGCGCCGAGCGAATCCAGCTTGGTGTGGCTGCGCAGCATCGCGACCGGCACGTTGCAGCGCCGCGCCCAGGCGAGCACGCGGCGGATGCGTCCAGAACCATTGGCAAAGCAGGTGGTGTCGAAGATCAGGAGATCGATCGCGGGGCGTGCGCAGCGAAGCACGGCTTCGAAGCGCGCCGCCGTCGCGCTGGAATCGAGCAGCAGCAGCCGCGGCCCGGACGATCGCCGCGCCAAAGTGTCGGCGAGGTCGTCTGGGAGCGTCGCCGAGCGCAGATGCCGCGCATGCGCGTCGATCAGCTCCTGGGTCTCTCCATAGGAGCCCGGCAGCATCATCAGGTCGGCCTCGCCGAGCACCGGCCGCGTCGCCAGCAGCAGCGCCGCGACCGCCGCCATTCCGGAAATCGTGTAGATGGTGGATTCCGAGCTCTGTTGTAGCGCATAGAAGGACGGGCCGCGCACGTCGAGATCGGCGCGCTGATAGTCATAGCTGAACGCGAACGGGCCGGCGTGGTGATCATCGGTATCGGCCCAGGCCGTCTCGGTTGCGCTCCAGTCGGTCAGCACATGTTCGGCCTTCAGCGCCGCGGCAAGCTGAAACTTGTGCCGGACAACCTCGCTGACCGAGCGCGGCGCCGGCACGGCGTGGGGACGGCGCAGGCAGGCGTTCAAGAGCTGCAGCTCCTGATGCTTGCGGGTGAGGTAGGCGTCGATCGTCTCCATCGGACTCTTCATCGTGCGGCCGGAATGCAACGCGCGGGCCTTGGATTGGCTCCAAAGAGACGCGGCGGCCATGCGCGAATTGCGCTAGGGTGCGCGCTCACAGGGAGGACGCGATGACCAGGGAACTCGAAGGCAAGGTGGCCGCCGTCACCGGGGCCGCATCAGGCATCGGCCTCGCCAGCAGCGAGGCGATGCTGGCCGCCGGTGCCCGCGTCGTGATGATCGACCGCGATGCGTCGGCGCTGGCTCGCCTGCGGGAGCGGCATGGCGAAGCCGTGATCCCCGTGGTCATCGACCTGCTCGATTCCACCGATTGCGCCACGCTGCTGCCGCGCATCCTCGATGCCGCCGGCCGGCTCGACATCCTGCATGCCAATGCCGGCAGCTACATTGGCGGCGATCTGGTCGATGCCAGGACGGATGCGATCGACCGCATGCTGAACCTCAACGTCAATGTCGTCATGAAAAACGTGCGTGACGCGCTGCCGCACATGATCGACCGCGGCTCCGGCGACATCATCGTCACCAGCTCGCTGGCGGCGCATTACCCGACGCCGTGGGAGCCGGTCTATGCCTCCTCGAAATGGGCGATCGACTGCTTCGTGCAGACCGTGCGCCGCCAGGTCTTCAAGCACGGCATCCGCGTCGGCGCGATCTCGCCCGGCCCGGTGGTGACCGCATTGATTGCCGATTGGCCGGCCGAGAAGCTCAAGGAGGCGCGGGAGTCCGGCAGCCTGCTGGAGCCCGCCGAAGTCGCCAACGTCATCATGTTCATGCTGACCCGTCCGCGCGGCATGACCATCCGCGACGTCGTGATGCTGCCGACCAATTTCGACCTGTAGGGCGATTCGGGCCAGCCCCAGGCACGGGCTTCGCCCGGAAACCCCGTGGAAATACGGAGGTTAAATTAAGCATAAACTTAAGCGATCGGCCCGTAGCGTCGTCGGATCGAAACCGGGATTCAACGATGAAAATCGGCCGTCTGTTCGCAATATCCATGTTGTCGGTGACCGCGCTGGCCATTCTGCCCGCCGCGCAAGTGGTCATCGAGCAGGTCAGGGCCGTCAACGACAAGGCTGAAGCCATCAAGACCGTCGAGGCCTTCGGCGCCGTGCTGCTGTTCGCGCAGGACGTCGTCGGCCATCGCGCCCCCTACATCACGCCGATCTTCCAGGAGGGTCCTGCCTCCCCCGCGCAGCTCGAGGGCGTGCGCAAGATCAGGCAGTCGGCGGACGCCTCTTTCGCCAAGGCCCGCGCGCAGCTCGCCAACGTGTCTGACAGCGAGGAGATCATGCGCAGCCTGGAGCAGGCCTCATCCAAGCTGTCCGAGATCCTGTCCAAGGTGGACCCCGCGTTGAACGTGCCGCTCAACGCGCGCGACCAGGCCGTGATCAAGGGATTTCTCCCCGGTGTCACCCAGGTGGCCCTCGCCATCGAGCCGATCCTCAACCGCCTGCAGAACCACATCGCCAATGCCGACGCGTCGTTGACCACGCTGCTCGACGTGGCCCGCACCGCGCAGGATCTGCGTGTCACCGCCGGAGGCCGCGCCGCGGCTCTGTCGCCCGCGCTCAGCGCGCGGCGGGCTGTGACCCCGGCCGAGAAGGCGGCAATGGACCGCGCCCAGGGCCGCACCGAGGTCGATCGCGAGCGTCTCGAGGCCGGCATCGACCAGCTCGGCAATCCGGAGCGCCTGCTTGCCGCCTTCAAGGACGCGCGCGAATCCTATTTTGGACGCGCCATCCCGATCGTCGACAAGGACATCGCGGCCGGTCTCGGCGACCTCAATTATTCTCTCAATGCGGATCAGCTGGCTGAGACCGTGGTCCCGGCCGTGCAGAAATTCTTCATCGTGCGCGACGCCGCGATCGCCGAGGCGCGCGACCGGGCGGTCGCCGCGCGCGACACGGCCTATATGATGCTCGCGCTGGCGACGATCGTGGTCGTGACGCTGCTCGGCATTCTCGTGCTCGTTACCACTCTGCTGCGCCGCCGAGTCATCAATCCGATCGTGAGCCTCACCGGGCTGATCGGCCAGATGGCCGCCGGAAACGACGACGTCGTCGTGCCGACCAGCGATCGCGACGACGAGATCGCCGCGATGGCCGGTTCGCTGCAGACCTTCAAGGAGGCCCTGCTCGAGAAGAAGCGCGCGGAGCAGGCGGCTGCCGCCGAAGCCCAGGCGAAGATCGAGCGCGGCCAGCGGGTCGAGCGCTTCACGCGCGAGTTCGAGATGGCGATCGGCGAGGTCGTCGGCGTCGTGTCATCGGCGTCGGCCGACCTGGAGCGCTCAGCTGCCTCGCTGACGACCACGGCCGGCCGGTCATTGGAGCTCGCAACGGTGGTGACCGCGGCCTCCGAGGAGGCCTCGACCAACGTGCATTCGGTCGCCGCAGCTGCCGAGGAGATGAGCTCCTCGGTCAACGAGATCAGCCGCCAGGTGCAGGATTCCGCGCGCATCGCCAGCGAGGCGCTGGCGCAGGCGCGCAAGACCAATGACAACGTCGCGGAGCTTGCCAAGGCCGCCGCGCGGATCGGCGACGTCGTCGAGCTGATCAATGCGATCGCCGGACAGACCAACCTGCTCGCGCTCAATGCCACGATCGAGGCCGCGCGCGCCGGCGAGGCCGGCCGTGGTTTTGCGGTCGTCGCCTCCGAGGTCAAGGCGCTGGCCGAGCAGACCGCGAAGGCGACCGGCGAGATCGGCCAGCAGATCGGCGGCATCCAGAGCGCGACCCAGGAATCGGTCGGCTCGATCAAGGAGATCGGCGAGACCATCGCCCGGATGTCGGAGATCGCGTCCGCCATCGCCTCCGCGGTCGAGGAGCAGAGCTCGGCGACCCGCGAGATCTCGCGCAACGTCCAGCAGGCGGCCCATGGCACCCAGCAGGTGTCGGCGAACATCGCCGATGTCCGCCAGGGCGCCGATGCCACCGGCTCCGCCTCGTCCCAGGTGCTGTCCGCCGCCAAGTCGCTGTCCGGTCAGAGCAGCCGCCTCCGCGACGAGGTCAGCCGCTTCCTGGATTCGGTGCGGGCGGCTTGACGCGAGCTTGATGCGTCATCCGGCCGCGCAGGCGGGACAAGCCCGGCCATGACGATCTGGACACGCCGGGCATCATTTGCGTTCGCCCCGCCGTTTGATACGCAACGAGCTTCGCTTACTCCGGGACCGGCACGTCGAAGGTGTTGAGCGTGACCGACACCATGCAATACAGGCCGACCAGATAGGACAGCTCGGCGGCGCCATGGGTGCCGAACTGTTCGACCGCGGCCTTGTAGGTCAGCTCCGGTAGCACGCCGCCATTGACCAGGGCAGAGGCGAAGTCGTAGGCGACGGCCTCGGGCCTCGTGAGATCGGCCGGCCGCTGGCCGGCGACGATGGTCGCGAGCTTGTCGTCGGACAGGCCGCGCTGCTCGGCCACCAGCACATGCGCGTAGAGCTCATAGGCGGAGCGGAAATGCGCGCCGGTCACCAGGATCGCGACCTCGCGCACCGTCGCCGGCAGCGACGGCTTGTCCACCATCGTCTTCACCAGCTCCCACACCGCCTTGCCGAATTTCGGCTCGCGCAGCCACGGGTTCCATGGGCCCATCAGCGCGCCGTCGTCGCGGATGTTGACGAAGCCCTTGAAGCTCGCCTGAATGCCCTGCTTCATATCGGCATAGAGCGGCTTCTGCTCGTCGCTCAACGCGTCCGGGCTGAGAATGGGAAGGCGCATGAATATCTCCTGTTGCGATGCCCTATGCTACTTCAGCGGCACAGCGGAGCAAGTGACGTTCGGGTGACGATCCGGCATCATGGCAGCAGAGCTGATGAACATGTAGGCATAGCGGGCTGCAGGCGGATCGCTGGAGATGTCTCGGAATCGACGAGAAGCGAATCGACCAGAAGATCGAGAATTTTCATGGGACGCCGCATTCAGATGTGACGACATGGCCTGCGCAAGAGATCGCGCCATCCCCTCGCATTGAGCGGACAACGTAAGTGCCTGCCTGCTATCGACGTCGCTGCAACGAACTTTGATTTGTGAGACGGTGAGGCAAGAAGGAATGCTGAAGCTCGATCATCTCACGGTCATCGCGCCGAGCCTCGCCGAGGGCGTTGCGCATGTTCGCTATTGCCTCGGTCTCAATGTTCCGTTTGGGCGGCGCCATGACTATATGGGGACTCACAATCACCTGCTTCAGCTCGGCGACGGGGTCTATTTGGAAATCGTGGCCGTCGATCCCGAGGCGGCCATGCCGCGGCGCTCGCGCTGGTTTGGTCTGGATGATCAGAAGAGGGTGCGTGAGGATTGGAACGACGGGCGCCGCCTGCGCGGCTGGGTCGCGCGGACGGATTTAATTGATGTGGTCATGGTCGGACATCCAGATGTGTTCGGCGCAAAGGTGGCGCTGCCGGACGCCGACCCGTCATTCGATTTCACCATTCCCGAGGATGGCTCGTTACCGCACGATGGTGCAGTCCCCTCCATCATCGACAGGCGCGGCAAGCCACGTGCAATGGCGGGCATCGCGGATCTCGGCGCGCGATTGAGGTCTTTCACGCTCGAATATCCGGACCCAACGGCGCTGCAAGCCATCTATCGTGCGCTTCCGGTGGATCGTCCGCCTGAGATCAGGCCCGGCCCGCAATTGCGCTATCGTGCGCAGATTGAAACACCGGCCGGCCTGAAGGAGCTGACGTGAGCTGCAGGGATGTGCCGTGCCGCCGGACGACGTCGCCGCCCAATGGTTTTTGGCTGCGCCTTGAGACTGCAAGAGCCAGCTCGGAAACGACCCATGGGCGCCTCTGAATTTTTCAACGCGATTCCGATGGTGAATCATCTTTCGACAATCGCTGCGATCGGATGCGTGTTCCCGACGTATTTTCTTGACCTGCACCCGCTGGCTTATCGATGGACCTTGTTCGTCGGGATCGTCATCGGACTCTCAACGTGGATTGTAACGATCATGGGGACCGTGATGGACGGATCATCGCAGTATCTTTGGGCCATCTACTTTGTCCTCGTGTTCTCGCCTCTTAACATTGTGTTGATCGCAATTCTAGCCAACATCAGGCGGATAGCTCGGGTCGGTTTGTGGAGCACGGTGGTTTTGGCGTGCGTCGTGATTGACTGGGCAGGAATTTCTCTCCTTGTCCTGGCTGTTGAGTGAGCAATACGTACGAGCGCAAGCGCGTCTCGTGCCGCTCGGAGAACTGATAGTTCGGCAGAAGGTGATCGATCAGGAGCATTTGTCAGTCTCGCAACTCGGATGGTGTGGGCGGCTGCCTGTCGAGTAACACGCTATCGCGCCGCTCAGCTGCCGGCTCAATCCTCCCTTGGCTCCGTAGTCCCGCATACCCGCCATGCCCAAACTGCCCGTCGTGCCAGTTTGTCGCACAGTTTCGGCTTGCACCGTCGGGCAAATCGCGTCCAGATTTTCCGGCGTCCCGCGCTCATCGAAGAGGGGCGCTTCGCGAGTCGTCACGAGCGTTGGGTGTGGGATGCGATGGCCGGTGTGTCGCCAAGGCGCGTCAGCGCGAGACGGCTGGTGACATGCCGGACGACGAAGTCGCGTGGTCCTGGCCTCCCGATGCTGAGGTCAAGCTCGCTGATGTGCTCGGCGCATCGCGGGCGATGGGGGCAAACAAGCCCGGTCCCCAGGGAGAGCGCGTATAAATCGTAAGCCCATCGCGCAGGGAGGGCCGGGATGTCCCAGCCGAACCTGTGGTGACTGCCGCCTGCATTCTTTTTCTGCAGGCGGGCCATGGGAGCGGCAGGCTCCCGGCCTTCCCTGCGCCCTTGATGTTCAAAGAGGGCGGTCCTGCAGCAAAGCTCGGACGCCATGCGCGCCGCGAGGAGGCGATGTCACGCGTTCGACATCCTGCCGTGTTTCCCCAAGCCGCTGCGCGGCGATCCCCGGGAACTTTCCCAGCCGCGAATTTTTGATTGGCCGGCGCGGGCCGTGGCGGATGTGATGTCCGATATCAGCGTGCGCTTCTCATCTCTCCAGCCCATCTCTCCAAGGCTTTTAAAAAGGACTCATTCGCTCATGGCCACCATTGCAGACCAGATCGTCGAGACGCTTGAAATCGCGGGCGTGAAACGAATCTATGGCGTCGTCGGCGACAGCCTCAACGGGCTCACCGAATCGCTGCGCGTGCGCCAGACGATCGACTGGGTGCATGTCAGGCATGAGGAGGCCGCGGCCTTCGCGGCGTCGGGGGAGTCGCAGATCACGGGCAAGCTCGCGGTGTGTGCCGGCTCCTGCGGTCCCGGCAATCTGCATCTGATCAACGGTCTTTATGACGCGCAGCGCAGCCGCACGCCGGTGCTGGCAATCGCCGCGCACATTCCATCGAGCGAAATCGGCGGCGGCTATTTCCAGGAGACGCATCCGCAGAACCTGTTCCGCGAATGCAGCGTCTATTGCGAGCTGATCTCCGATCCCACGCAGATGCCGTTCGTGCTGGAAAACGCGATCCGCGCCGCAGCCGGCGAGCGCGGTGTCGCCGTGATTGTCATTCCCGGCGATGTCGAGTTGAAGGCTGCGCCGAAACGGGCGCTGCCGCCGGCTGTCGGCCTGGTGCCGCCGAAGCCGGTGGTGCGGCCAGCCGAGCCGGAGCTCGCTGCACTCGCGGCGCTGCTCAATGGCGCCGAGCGCGTGACCTTGTTCTGCGGCCGCGGCTGTGCCGGCGCGCATGCCGAACTGATGCAACTCGCCGAGACGCTGCAGAGCCCGATCGTGCATGCGCTCGGCGGCAAGGAGCATGTCGAATACGACAATCCCTACGATGTCGGCCTGACCGGCTTCATCGGCTTCTCCTCGGGCTATCATGCCATGCACAGCTGCGACACGCTGGTGATGCTCGGCACTGATTTTCCCTACGAGCAGTTCATCCCGAACGACATCAGAATCGCGCAGGTCGACATCCGGCCGGGCCAGCTCGGCCGCCGCGCCCGGCTCGATGTCGGCGTGGTCGGCGATGTCGGTGAGACCATCCGCGCGTTGCTGCCGAAGCTCACGGCCAAGTCCGATCGCCATCACCTCGACGACAATCTCGCGCGCTACGCCTCGGCGCGAAAGGGCCTCGATGATCTCGCCGTCGGCACGCCCGGCCGCCGGCCGATCCATCCGCAATATCTGACACGGCTGATCAGCGAGACGGCGTCGGACGATGCCGTCTTCACCTTCGACGTCGGCATGCCGACGATCTGGGCCGCGCGCTACATCGCCATGAACGGCCGCCGCCGCCTGGTCGGCTCCCTGGTGCACGGCTCGATGGCCAATGCGATGTCGCAAGCGATCGGCATCCAGGCCGCGCAAGCGGGGCGGCAGGTGATCTCTTTGTCCGGCGATGGCGGCTTCGCGATGCTGATGGGCGATCTCATCACCCTGAAGCAGATGAAGCTGCCGGTGAAGGTCGTGATCTACAACAACGGCACGCTCGGTTTCGTTGCGCTGGAGATGAAGGCCTCCGGCTTCGTCGAGCACGGTACCGATCTGGAGAATCCGGATTTCGCCGCGATGGCGCAGGCCATGGGCATCCACGGCCGCCGCGTCGAGGATCCCGGCGAACTGCCGGGCGCGGTCGCCGACTGGCTCGCGCATGATGGCCCCGCGGTGCTCGACGTGGTCACCGCCCGGCAGGAGCTGTCGATGCCGCCGACCATTGGCCTCGAACAGGTCAAGGGCTTCAGCGTCTGGCTGATCCGCGCCGTCATGAGCGGCCGCGGCGACGAGGTGATCGATCTGGCGAAGGAGAATCTGCTGCCGCGGTGAGGGGCGGAGGTGAGCTAAGAGTACAGAGCGGAGCTGAGGGGTGAGGGCCATGTTGCGGTTGGACGCGCGCCCCGTGCCACGACCCCGGTGCACCTCTCCCGCTTGCGGGGGAGGTCGCATCGCATCGAAGATGCGATGCGGGTGGGGGAGATCTTTCCACGCGCACCGCCGCCGTGGTCGCCCCGCCCCACCCCTCCCCCGCCAGCGGGGGAGGGGGCGCTCCGCCGGTGTGGCGAGCGTCCCGATTCAAAGCTGCAGTGCCGCCGTCGTCCTCATGGACCCGTCGCCGCTCTCCATGAGCACGCTGCGCATGGCCGATGTGCAGCGCCGGCTTCGGAGCCGGCGTCTCATGGTGAGGAGCGCCGCGCCCGGGTCGGTGGGCGTTCGCAGTCCCAAGCGCGGCGCGTCTTGAACCATGCGGCCGAGATGGTGCGACAGGTATTTTGGGGAACATGGATGGTGCTGCCGGACAGGATTGAACTGTCGACCTCTCCCTTACCAAGGGAGTGCTCTACCACTGAGCTACGGCAGCAGAAGGAACTCGCGGGGATCAGGCCCGAAGGCCGCGCCCGAACGCGGGCGGTTCTTGCCACAAGGTCCCCGCGGGCGCAAGCGCGGCTCGCCCGGTTTTCGGGGAAAGACGCAGGGCGCCTTCGTCAAAATCGTGCTCAGGGCCCCGGATTCGGTTCGAAATGGCCTGTCTGGGCTACATTTTTCGGCTCGGCCGCCGAATTCACGGGCCGGCGGTGGCTGTCGCCGCAACTCCCCATTCGGGCAGGCGACGCCGGATGGCGCGGAACTTACCGTCTGCGCCGCATCGCCTCTTGGCTTTCGCGCCCGCCGCATCAATTGTGCCCCCACGTCAGGGACCGGAGGAGGGGATGACGGATCAGACCAGCAAGCCAATGCCGAAGGGATCGCGCGAGGAGCGGCTGAAGCAGGCGCTGCGCGAAAATCTGAAGCGGCGCAAGGCGCAGAGCCGCGAACGGAGCCAGATCCTGGCCGCGCCCGATGCCGGCCTGGACAAGGCCGGCGTGCGCGGCCCCGACGAATCGAAGCGTTGAGCCAAGTTTGAAGAGGGGTGCGTGATGCAGGCGGATGACGGGACGGCGGCCGAGGCGCAGCGGGTGGATCTGGCAAAGAGCTTTGCCCGATTCGAGCAGACTTTTCCGGAGCTGACGGCGCAGGAGATCGCCCGGCTGCGCGGCTTTGGCGAGATCCGTAACTATCGCGACGGCGAGTTGCTGTTCGAGACCGGCAAGCCTGGCCCCGGCATGTTCGTGATCCTCAGTGGTCATGTTGCCATCACCCAGCGCGACGGCCTCGGTCACCTCACGCCGGTGATCGACCAGGGGCCGGGGCAGTTTCTGGCCGAGATCGCCCAGCTCTCCGGCCGCGTCGCGCTGGTCGATGGCCAGGCGGAAGGCGATGTCGAGGTGATCCTGATTCCTCCCGACAAGCTGCGGGCGCTGCTGATCGCCGAAGCCGAGCTCGGCGAGCGCATCATGCGGGCGCTGATCCTGCGCCGGGTCAACCTGATCCAGGGCGGCGCCGGCGGTCCGGTGATGATCGGCTCGCCCCAATCCGCGGCGATCGCGCGGCTGCAGAGCTTTCTCACCCGCAACGGCTTTCCGAATCATCTGCTCGATCCCGCCGTCGATCACGATGCCGCCGACCTGATCGCGCGCTATTCGCCGACGCCGGCGGACCTGCCGCTGGTTGTCGTGTCCGATGGCAGCGTGCTGCGCAATCCGAGCGAGACCGAGCTCGCGCGCGCCATCGGCATGATCGGCGGTCCGCGTGGCGAGAAGATCTACGACGTCGCCGTCGTCGGCTGCGGGCCGGCGGGATTGGCCACTGCGGTGTATGGCGCCTCCGAAGGCCTGTCGGTCGCCGTGCTCGATTCGCGCGCCTTCGGCGGCCAGGCGGGCGCCAGCGCCCGCATCGAGAATTATTTCGGCTTTCCCACCGGCATCACCGGGCTCGCGCTGACCGCGCGCGCCTTTAACCAGGCGCAGAAATTTGGCGCCGAGATCATGATCCCGGTGTCGGTGACGGCGCTCGATTGCGAGCGCAAGAACGGCGCCTTCGTGCTGGCGCTCGAGGGCGGCGACGAGGTGCGGGCGCGCGCGGTCGTGGTC
>VYKW01000208.1_pt1 | contig 25103 bp, 20 predicted proteins | sample 5114451 | NCBI WGS metagenome assembly VYKW01 (sample SAMN12291784, study PRJNA351875) | freshwater metagenome | isolation source: freshwater lake | place: USA: Michigan, Gull Lake | collected 2013-08-08
CCCCGCCCACCCCTTTAACAGCAGCCCCCGCCACCTAAATCAGAAGCATCCGGCCAAATGGCGGACACATTGAAGACCGGCACGGCCCATTCCGGGCGCGCCGTTTCCACATGTCGCTTCTCAAGGAGGATATGTCATGCGACACGTCGATTTCTCCCCCCTTTATCGTTCGACCATCGGGTTCGACCGTTTGGCCCAACTGCTCGACAGCGTCGGCGGGCTCGAAACCGAAGTCACCTATCCGCCCTACAACATCGAGCGCCTTGGTGAAAACCGCTACCGCATCAGCATGGCGCTGGCGGGGTTCGTCGAAGAGGAATTGAAGATCGAGGTCAAGGAACAGACCCTGACCGTCAAGGGCGAGAAGAAGCCGGACGCGGCCGAGCGCCATTTCCTTCACCGGGGCATCGCGGCCCGCTCTTTCGAGCGCCGCTTCCAGTTGGCCGACCACGTCGAAGTCAGCGGCGCGGCCCTGAAGGACGGCCTGCTCGACATCGATCTGGTGCGCAACGTACCCGAGCGCCTGAAGCCGCGCAGCATCCCGATCGGGACCGGCACCCATGTGGCCGGCCAGATTGAGGGCTCCGTCGCGTCAAGCTGAAGCCGGTCCATCCGGCCGTTGACCCAATTGCCGCAAAAGGCGCCGTACCCCACCGGGTGCGGCGCCTTTTCTTGTTGCTGGCCCACGCACCATTCCGGCTTGTGCCGCCTTAGAAAAGATGCAAAATGCCGAACGCGAAAGGTCAGCATTCCTGTCCTTTATCTGACGGTGACCGCCGGGCTGCACTCGGCACGGATGCCACCCTTTCGCGTATGATGAAGCGGTAAGGTTCGGGCCGTGCGCCAAGTCGATGCGCTCGGGGACCCATGGGCCAGGGGTGACGGTAAGGTGCTGCAACGAACCGACCGTTCGGATGTGAGGGCCGTAGAAGCTGACGCTTCGCCGGATCAAATCCTGTACGCCTTTTCACCCGCCGCTGACCTGTGCGCCGCAGTGGCCCGTAGACGAAAACGCTTGGCCGCCTGGACGGCGAGCAATCGACGCGCGTTTTCACTGTGATGCGCCAGACGATGCTCCACCGATGGCCTGACCGGTTTTGACCCGCCACCGACCCGAAGCCACGACATTGAATTCTAAGGATCGAAGAATGACGAAGTCCCAGTCTGTCACCAACGGTGCTGCCCCGAACGGTTCGGCCACGAACGCGTCCAGCACCGAGGTCTGGGAGCGCCCGGAACGCCAGGGCCTGTTCGATCCCGCGATGGAACGCGATGCCTGCGGTGTGGGCTTCATAGCCGACATGAAAGGCCGCAAGTCGCACAAGATCGTCGAAGACGCGCTTCAGATTCTGGAAAACCTCGAGCATCGCGGCGCAGTCGGCGCCGACCCGCTCTCCGGCGACGGCGCCGGCATCCTGATCCAGATCCCCGACGCCTTCCTGCGCGAGGAAACCGCCAAACTCGGCATCACGCTACCCGAACCCGGCCGCTACGCTGTCGGCCACGTATTCATGCCCTCCGACGAACGCCTGCGCGCCCACTGCGAACGCGTCTGGGAACGCTGCCTGAAGGAAGAAGGCCTTGAACTCCTCGGCTGGCGGTCTGTGCCGGTCGACAACTCCTGCCTGTCCGACATGGTTCGATCTACCGAGCCCGTGCATCGTCAGGTTTTCGTCAAACGTCCCCTCGGCCTGCGCGATCAGGACGACTTCGAACGCAAGCTGTTCCTTGCCCGTAAGGTCGTCTCCAACTCCATCGTCAACGCCTACAAGGGCCGCGACATCGGCCACTACACAGTCTCCCTGTCGAGCCGCACGCTTGTCTACAAGGGGATGTTCCTGTCGTTCCAGGTCAAGGCCTACTACAAGGACCTATCGGATCCGCGCTGCGTCTCGGCCCTCGCCCTCGTCCACCAGCGCTTCTCCACCAACACCTTCCCCTCTTGGAAGCTGGCACACCCCTATCGCATGGTCGCGCATAACGGTGAAATCAACACCCTGCGCGGCAACGTCAATTGGATGGCTGCCCGCCAGGCCTCCGTCTCGTCGCCGCTCTTCGGCGACGACATTTCCAAGCTCTGGCCGATCTCCTACGAAGGTCAATCCGACACTGCCTGCTTCGACAACGCGCTAGAGTTCCTCTATCTCGGCGGCTACAAGCTCGCGCACGCCGCGATGATGCTGATCCCCGAAGCCTGGGCCGGCAATCCGCAAATGGATGCCAAGCGCCGCGGCTTCTACGAATATCACGCCTGCCTCATGGAGCCCTGGGACGGCCCCGCTGCGATGGCCTTTACCGACGGCCGCCAGATCGGCGCCACGCTCGACCGCAACGGCCTGCGCCCCGCCCGCTACCTCGTCACCAAGGACGATGTGGTGATCATGTCATCGGAGTCGGGCGTGCTGCCTGTCGCCGAAAGCGACATCGTCAAAAAGTGGCGCCTCCAACCGGGCAAAATGCTGCTCATCGATCTCGAAAAGGGCCGCATCGTCGCCGACGAAGAATTGAAGGCCGAGATCGCGCAGAAGTACCCGTATGAAACCTGGGTCAAGCGCACCCAGATCATGGTCTCCGATCTGCCTCTGCCGCCCAAGAAGCCGGCCAAGAAGACCAACGTCGGCCTTCTCGATCTGCAGCAGGCCTTCGGCTACACCGAAGAAAGTTTGAAATTCCTCATGACGCCGATGGGCGCCAAGGGCGAGGAAGCGATTGGCTCCATGGGCAACGACACGCCGATCTCGGCGCTCTCTTCCAAGGCCAAGCTGCTGCACACCTACTTCAAGCAGAACTTCGCGCAAGTGACGAACCCGCCGATCGACTCGATCCGCGAAGAACTCGTCATGAGCCTCGTGTCGTTCATCGGTCCGCGCCCAAACATCCTCGACCTCGAAGGCACCTCCAAGGTGAAGCGCCTCGAAGTCACGCAGCCGATCCTCACCAACGAGGATCTGGAGCGCATCCGCGCCATCGGCGAGGTCAAGGACAACCACTTCAAGGCCATTACGCTCGATATCACCTATCCGGTCGAGAAAGGCGTCAACGGCATGGGCCCGGCCCTCGACGTTGTCTGCGCCGAAGCCGAGGAAGCCGTCCGATCCAAAGACTACAACATCATCATTCTGTCCGACCGCGCGTTGGGCCCCGATCGCGTCGCGATCCCCTCGCTGCTCGCAACGTCAGCAGTCCACCATCACTTGATCAAGCAGGGTCTTCGCACGTCTGTCGGCCTCGTCGTCGAAACGGGCGAAGCCCACGAAGTGCACCAGTTCTGCACGCTGGCCGGCTACGGCGCCGAAGCCATCAACCCCTATCTCGCCTTCGAGACGCTAGAGCAGATGCTCCCCGAATTGGGCGCTGGTCTCACCGCCGAGGAGGTGAAGAAGAAGTACATCAAGGCCGTTGGCAAGGCGCTGCTCAAGGTCATGGCCAAGATGGGCATCTCCACCTACCAGTCCTATTGCGGCGCGCAGATTTTCGACGCCGTCGGCCTGCGCCAGTCCTTCGTCGACCGCTACTTCACTGGCACGCGAACGCAAGTCGAAGGCATCGGGCTGCGTGAAGTCGCCCGCGAAACGGTCGACCGTCACAGCCTCGCCTTTGGCGACATCCCGATCCTCGAAAACGCCCTCGAAGTCGGCGGCGACTACGCCTACCGCATTCGCGGCGAAGCCCACGTCTGGCGCCCCTCAACTGTCGCCGACCTGCAGCACGCCGTCCGCGGCACGGCCGTCGAAGATGCCACCGCAGGCCGCGTGCCGCAGAAGTATCGCGACTTCGCCAAAGCCATCAACGACCAGTCCGAGCAGCTCTATACCCTGCGCGGCATGTTCCGCATCCGCACCGCGGAAGAGATGGGCCGCAAGCCCGTACCGATTGAGGACGTCGAACCCGCTAAGGAAATCGTCAAGCGGTTCGCCACGGGCGCGATGAGCTTCGGGTCGATCAGCCGCGAAGCCCACACCACGCTCGCCATCGCCATGAACCGCATCGGTGCCAAGTCGAACACCGGCGAAGGCGGCGAAGAAGCCGACCGCTTCGTGCCGCTGCCCAACGGCGACAGCATGCGCTCGGCCATCAAGCAGATCGCGTCGGGCCGCTTCGGCGTCACCACCGAGTATCTCGTCAACTCGGACATGATGCAAATTAAGATGGCCCAGGGTGCCAAGCCCGGCGAAGGCGGCCAGCTGCCCGGCCACAAGGTCGATGCCAACATCGCCAAGGTGCGTCATTCGACGCCCGGCGTCGGCCTCATTTCGCCGCCGCCCCACCATGACATCTACTCGATTGAAGACCTTGCCCAGTTGATCTTCGACCTGAAGAACGTCAACCCCACGGGCGACGTTTCGGTCAAGCTTGTCTCCGAAGTCGGCGTCGGCACGGTTGCTGCCGGTGTTGCCAAGGCCCGCGCCGATCACGTCACGATCTCCGGCTACGAAGGCGGCACGGGCGCGTCCCCGCTCACCTCCATCAAGCACGCCGGCTCGCCCTGGGAAATCGGCCTAGCCGAAACCCAGCAGACCCTCGTTATCAATCGCCTCCGCTCGCGCATCGCGGTCCAGGTCGACGGCGGCCTGCGCACCGGCCGCGACGTGATCGTCGGCGCGCTATTGGGCGCCGACGAATTCGGCTTCGCCACCGCGCCGTTGATTGCCGCCGGCTGCATCATGATGCGCAAGTGCCATCTCAACACCTGCCCCGTCGGCGTCGCCACGCAAGACCCTGTCCTGCGCGCCCGCTTTACCGGCAAGCCCGAACACGTCATTAATTACTTCTTCTTCGTCGCCGAGGAAGTCCGCGAGATGATGGCCGCGCTCGGCTTCCGCACCTTCAATGAGATGGTCGGCCAGACCGAAATCCTCGACAAGGATCGCGCCATCGAACATTGGAAGGCGCGCGGCCTCGACTTCACGCACCTGTTCTTCAAGCCCGACGTTCCCGCCAGCGTGAGGATCTACCACTGCGAGCGTCAGGATCACGGCCTCGAGAAGGTGCTGGACAACAAGCTGATCGCACTCGCCAAGCCCGCGCTGGAAACCAAGAAGCCGGTTAAGGAAGAGGTCGCCATTAAGAACGTCGACCGCTCTGCCGGCGCAATGCTCTCAGGCGAAATCGCCAAGCGCTTCGGCCACACCGGATTGCCGGAAGACACCATCTGGCTAACCTTGAAGGGCACCGCCGGCCAGGCCTTTGGCGCCTGGGGCACGCGCGGCCTCACGCTTGATCTCGTCGGCGAAGGCAACGACTACGTCGGCAAAGGCCTGTCGGGCGCCAAGATCATTGTCCGCCCCGCACCTGAGAGCGGCATCGTGCCCGAAGAAAGCATGATCGTCGGCAACACGGTGCTTTACGGCGCGATCGAAGGCGAATGCTACTTCCGCGGCATTGCCGGTGAGCGCTTCGCTGTCCGCAACTCCGGCGCGTCCGCCGTCGTCGAAGGTACCGGCGACCATGGCTGCGAATACATGACCGGCGGCTGCGTTCTCGTGATTGGCCCCACCGGCCGCAACTTCGCCGCCGGCATGTCGGGCGGCATCGCCTACGTGCTCGACGAAGACGGCAACTTTGAAAGCCGCCTCAACAAGGAAATGGTGGAACTTGAACAGTTCACGGCCGACCCGGGTTCGCTCGAAGCCCTCGCGAAGCAGGGCGGCGAAGTTGCCGTCGCGCTGAAGACCGTGATGGGCGACATGCGCACGCAGGACGTGGAGCGCATCCACGCTCTCCTCGTCCGCCATGCCCACTACACCAACTCGAAGAAAGCCAAGGCCATCCTTGCCGACTTCGCTGGCCACCTGCCGAAGTTCCGCAAGGTGATGCCGACGGAGTACCGCCGCGCGCTGACCGAACTCGCCAAGGCCTCCGAACTTGGCGGCGAGAAATCGCGGCCCCAGGCCTGACGCATCCGCACCTGAAGCATCTCTCCGCACGACGCCAAGGAAAGACGAAAAGACGATGGGTAAGCCGACAGGGTTTCTGGAATTCGAACGCGCCGACCGCAAGTACGAGCCGGTCGAGAACCGCGTGAAGCACTGGAATGAATTCGTTGTGCCGCTGGCCGACAGCGAGCTCAAAACCCAGGCCTCGCGCTGTATGGATTGCGGCATCCCGTTCTGTCACAACGGCTGCCCCGTCAACAACCAGATCCCCGATTGGAACGATCTCGTCTATCGCGGGAACTGGAAGCAGGCGGCCCTCAACCTGCACTCGACGAACAACTTCCCTGAAGTCACCGGCCGCATCTGCCCCGCGCCCTGCGAGGCCGCCTGCACGCTCAACATTGATGACGCCCCCGTCACGATCAAGTCGATCGAAGGCGCCATCGCCGACCGCGCCTGGAAGGAAGGGTGGGTCGTCCCCGAGCCGCCGGAAAAGAAGACCGGCAAGAAGGTCGCGATCATCGGCTCCGGCCCCGCCGGCCTCGCCGCCGCCCAGCAACTCGCCCGCGTCGGCCACGACGTGCATGTGTACGAGAAGAACGACCGCCCCGGCGGACTGCTCGTTTACGGCATTCCCGATTTCAAAATGGAAAAGGACATCATCGGCCGGCGCGTGAAGCAGATGGAAGCCGAAGGCGTCACGTTCCATTGCAACGTGCAGGTCGGCAAGGACATCACCGCTCACGATCTGGAAAAGAAGTACGACGCCGTGCTCCTCGCCATGGGCTCCGAGCACCCCTTCGACTTCTTCGCCAAGTCGTCCGGCCGCGCGCTCGACGGCATCCACTACGCCATGGATTTTCTGCCCCAGCAGAACCGCCGCGTCGCCGGCGAAAACCAGCGCCCCAATACACGTGAGATCTCCGCGCGCGACAAGCACGTCATCGTCATCGGCGGCGGCGACACGGGTTCCGACTGCATCGGCACGTCCTTCCGCCAAGGGGCCAAGAGCGTCACCCAGCTCGAAATCATGCCGCAGCCGCCCGTGAAGGAGAACAAGGCGCTCTCCTGGCCGCATTGGCCCATGAAACTCCGCGTCTCCACCTCGCAGGCCGAAGGCGCCAAGACCGAATTCTCGATCTCGACAACGGGCTTCGAAGGCGAAAACGGCGTCGTCCGCAAACTCCACTACACGCGCGTCGACGACAAGATGCAGCCCGTCCCCGGCAGCGAAGGCTCCTTCGATGCCGACCTCGTGCTCCTCGCCATGGGCTTCTCCGGCCCCATCGAAAACGATGTCGTGAAGGAACTGGGCCTCACCGTCGTCCCGCGCGGCCGCTTTAAGGGCCTCGACGCGGACGAGAAGAGCTACAAGCTCCCCGGCGACAACAAGCTCTACGCCGCCGGCGACGTCCGCCGCGGCCAGTCCCTCGTCGTCTGGGCCATCCGCGAAGGCCGCCAAGCCGCCCACGCCATCGACAAAGCGCTCATGGGCGTCACGACCCTGCCGCGCTGATCCCGCACAGTTTTAGCCAAATTTCCCCCAAAGACAGCCGGTCCGCCACGCGCGGGCCGGTGAGTTTATGTCGTTTGTCAATCCTTGCCCCCGCCGCGCAGGAGCCTAATATCACTTCCGTGACACCCGTCACCCGTGAGCCGCAACAAAAGGCATCGCACATGAACACCCCGCTCGAAATCACCTTCAAAGGCCTCGACAGAAGCGAAGCGATCGAAACGAAAATCCAAGAAAAGACGGCCAAGCTTGAGAAGGTGTTCGACCGGATGACGCACTGCCGGGTGGTGGTCGCCGCACCGAATAAGCATCACCACAAGGGCAAGTCGTACGAGATCAAGATCGACATCGGCATCCCGGATCACGCGCCGCTGATCCTCTCGCATGAGAGCGCGGTCGGCGACGCGCAGGAAGATCTCCAGATCGCACTGCGCGATGCATTCGACGCCGCCAAGCGCCGCCTTGACGACATCGCCGAACGCATCAAAGGCAGCGCAAAGGCCGAGCGTGGCCGCCGCCGTCCCGCGCCCGCCATCCGCGACGAAGACTAACAAGAATTAGGGACGCCGCTTCTTCGCCGGTGGAGGCTCTTCCGCCGGCGGGGGCTCCGCACTCCCCGTCTCAAGCGGATCGAACTCCGGCTTGATCGTGATCGGCTCCGGCTCCGGCCGCGGCCACACGAGATCATCCGCCCGGCCCGGACGCGGCGCCAGCCGCTCGCCTTTGACGAGCACACGATAGTAGGCCGATTGCGTCGGCGACAGCCGCCCGCTGCGCCCGGCCGCCCCTGCAGCCGATGTCGACGGTGGCGTGAACGTGCTCATCACGTTGATCCCCGACGCGATGCGATCAACGAGCACGTCGCCGAGTTGCGACGCACGATCGGGGCTCTCCTTGCGCGTCACCAGCGCCACCACCGAGGCCGGGATCGCCGGCCGCACGATGTCGAGCGTGACCACATCCTCCCGCCCCGTCGGCGTCACCGTCTTCAAGCTGATGCGCCCGTTGTCTGCCGCCTGATCGCCTTCCGATGGCGTGGCAGGCTTCACGGCCGCCGAGCCCGCCAAAGCAACCGCCGCAGCCGCCCCAGGCTCACCCTCGCCGCCTGCTTTCACGACAGCCTTGCCGGGATTGATCTTCGCCTGTTCGTCGGCATCGCCCAAGAGCGGCACGCTCCGCGCCGCCTGCGCCTGCTTCAGGTCGCGCCGCAAATCGCGCTCCACGAAGTGCGCCAGCTTCCTGTTGCCGGCCATCGTGAAGTAAACCCCATCGCCATCGCGCAGCTTCACGATCTTACCCGTCAGATCCGGACCCCAGCCGCTATACCCGCCGGTTTCATCCAGAAACCCCGCGTAAGCGTCGATAAATTTCATGCCGTTGAGATAGGTCCGCTCGCGCAGCACGTCGTTCATCATCTGCACGTCGTCGTTCGCATCGAACTTGCGCACATTCGGCAGCCCGATGAGGTAGACCGCGATGTTGAGCCGCTTCATCATCTTCAACAGACGGTCGGCGCGCTGCGAATATTCCTGCCGCCATTCCGGCGAGCCGACGGGAAAGCGCTTCCCCGCCGCCGTGCGCAATGACACGCGATCCCACGCGCCGAGCATCAAAGCCGCCACCGCCGGCGGATCGCGCTTCAGATCGTCTTCGAGCGCCACGACCTTCTCGTCGTGATCGGGCCGCATCAGCCCGTTGAGCATGATCGGCTTAGGCCGCACCTGCACCCGCGCATCCGTCGCGAACGTCTCCGACAGGCCGTACCACAGCCCTTCCGCCATATCGTCGCCGATCACCGCCACGGAATAGACGTCGCCTCTGGGAAACGGCGCCAGGAAGCTCGCGGACGGCTCCTCCTGCGCCACAGCCGACCGCACCGCCATCACGGGCAGCGCAAGGCTCAAAGCGGCAGCGATCATCAGGTGGCGAAGCATGGTGCGCGCATTCTCAGCCGTTCGCGTCATGCTGACAAGCCTCACCGCGCCGCCGCCGAGCTGCGGATATGCGACAGCACCGCATCCGACGGCCAGCAATCGACCTTCAAGCCGTTCGCGCGCTGGTACAAGCCGATGTTCTTGCGCGTGTTCGAGCCCACCTTACCGTCTACCTTGTCCACGTCGTACCCGGACTTCGCCAGCCGCGACTGAATTTCCTCGATTACCTTCGTCTTCTGCGCCCCTGTGCCGCCGAACGCATGCACGAAGTCGCCCTTGCCGGCGATCCGGTCGGCAAGATGCCCGACGAATACGGCATAGAGATCGGACATGTTATAGCGCCGGATCACCTTGAAGTTCTCAAACACCAGGAACGACGGCCCATAGGCCCCCGCAGGGCTCATAAGGTACGCCTCGACACCCTGATACTTATCCGCCCATGGCTGCCCATCGGCGCGGGTGTATCCCATCTTCTGCCACTCAGAGATCGGCCGGGCCTGCGTCGGCCCCTCGAATCCGCAGTCCGACGACGCCGGAATGATGACCTCATACCCCCACGTCTGCCCGCGCACCCAGCCCTTGCCGGCAAGCTGCGCGGCCCCCGACGCCAGCGCGTCGCCGACATTGCGGAAGATGTCCTTCTTTCCGTCCCCGTCGAGATCGCGCGCGTGCGTGAAGTACTCCGACGGCATGAACTGCGTCAGCCCCACCGCTCCCGCCCACGATGCCCGCATATCGGAGCGCGCCACGCCCGACTGCAGCATCTTCAACGCTTCGATGAGTTCGGTGCGGAACAGCTCTTTGCGCCGCCCCGTCCACGCGAGCGTCGCCAGCACCTCAATCGCGTCATGCGGTAGCTTGTGATTGCCGAACGCCGTCTCGCGCCCCCAGATGGCAAGGATCGAATAGCGGTCGACCCCCATGTCGCGCTCGATCTTTTCCAGATCCGCCTTGTGCTTCACCGCCAGCTGCCGCCCCGTCGCCGCCAGCCGTTCCAGATACGCTTCATCCAGATAATCCTTCGGCGCGCGCGTGAATTCCGCCTGACCTTTCGCGCCATCCGATGGCTTCCCCGGCAGATCGAGATCGGGAATTTTCAGGTTCGGCTGCAAGCCCGCGAACGCCCGGTCGAACGTCGCCCGCGACACGCCCGCCGCCTGCGCCTCGGGCCAAAGCCCCGCGATAAAGGCGCTGAACGCCGGCCGCTCATCGGCGGCAGCCGCGCTCGCAAGCATCAGCAACCCGAACACAGCCCCAAAGATCGGTCTCAACACTGCCATCACGGACGCCCAGATCTCCTCGAATTCACCCCCACCATGCCCGGATTCGCGGCCCTTTTACGGCCCCAGGGCATCTGACGACGGCGCCGCATTCCCCTCTCCCCGTCCTTACGGGGAGAGGGGGCTACACGCCCCTCCCTCCACAGATGCACAAAAACATCTGGAACAAAAATGCGTTGGCTTGAACCACCCAACCCCCGCCGCTAGCCTTCCCCCATGACGCGCGTGCGTATCCGCGCCCCACCTGTTCCCAGTGACATATGTCCGAGTGACATTCGAAAGATGAGGTAGGCGATGACCACGCTCCAGGCCGCCGCGCAAAATCAGCTGCGCCAGTTCGTCGAACAGATCGAACGGCTCGAGGAAGAAAAGAAGGCGCTCGCCGCCGACATCCGCGACAAGTACCTCGAAGCCAAAGGCGTCGGCTTCGACGTCAAAGCGCTCCGCAAAATCGTGAGCATGCGCAAAAAGAGCCAGCAGGAGCGCGAAGAAGAAGAAGGCATCCTCGAAGTCTACCTCCACGCGCTCGGCATGCTCCCAGAAACGTCACCGACGGGCGCCGTGCGCATGGAAGCCGCGGAGTAGGCAAGAGGCGAAGGCCGGACGTTCAAAAGGCGCTCTCCGCAAGGAGGGCGCTTTTTATTTGAGGGAACGGCCCGTCTTCGGAACGGACACCTTTCCCAAAAGGTATCTGCTAGTGGCCAGGGGACATCTGAATCTTGGTCGACGTAGCCGCGGTCACTCGACGACCGAGTTCTTCCCGGGAACTCGGATCTTCTCGCAGTGAACGAGGCCGACCTCTCCCTCGAGCGAGACGTCGATATCATGAATATAAAAGCAGCTTTCGTCGTACTCGCGGGCACCCATCACCGGCGACGGAGCCGAGACGATTTGGAGCGGTCCCGCACGACCAATCCAGTCAATATGCCGATGCCCGTGCATGACCAAGAGCCTTACAGCCACCGGGTTCAGTTGTCGTACGACCCAGCTGCCGTTGATCAGCGCTGTACCTATGCGCTCCGATAGACTGGCGACGGGCATCGGATACTCGATGAGATGATGGTGAAGACCAACGATCCATCCGGCGGTCGGATATTGGTCCATGATCGAGCGCAATGCTTTCATATCCTCGGTCGGCAACATTCCTAAAGCATTTGTGAATGAGAAATTCGATTCCGCGTTGGAGTTGAGTAGGAAGACGCCAAGTCCATGGTCGTGCGCCGGCGGCAAAACCTGCGGAAAGCAGTTCGCCCAGAGTTGTGCCAGGTCATTCGATCGCATGAAACGCTTTCGATCCGCAAAACTGCGGATCAAATCGGCAAAGGGCGCGACCCGTTCTGCAAGCGTCTCATCCAGACGCTGAGTTGCCCTGTCGAAGACCCGAACACGATCGCCCTGCACAGCCGCCATTGCGGACAGTGTTCGCAACTGACGAAGCTGCTTCGATGGGCTCGCTGGCAATTCAAGCCGTGCAGGATTGGAGCGATCGACGACGTTGAGATCGTGATTGCCCGGCAAAATGAGCGTACGAGCCCTCAAATCGGAGTGGCGAGTGAGCATGCTGAAGAATTCGATCCACTCGGATGAGCGGCCCGCATCGGTCATGTCGCCGGTGATCAGTACAATATCTAAAGGGCGACGGGCATGTTCCTCGCTGAGCAGATCGAACAGCCGGTAGGCGCGATCATTACCTCTTGGCCCGGCCCGGCCACTCTCAATTCGGAACCCGAAGGGCTCGCCCACTATGTGAAGGTCGGACAGGTGCGCTATGCGCGAAGGAGTGCCACCGCCAGATCCGCCTTTGTTTCCACTCAGTGCGAAAGGTTGAGGCATGGTCGCGTCTGCGATCGCCCACAGCAGGGACGCGCATGCAAGATAGCCACCCCCAATTGCGGTTGCGTTGGCGACGGCCGGCAGTACCAGCCGCAAAGGATTTGCCAAGTCGGCAAAGGTCCCGTGCCACTGAGTATGGGGCCAAGCCAGAGCGAAAAGGCTCAAGCCCAATGCACTCGACAGAAGGCCAGCAGCGAGCGCGGTTGCGGAACGACGCTTCGCACGGTCAGTTGTGTCCGAATTCGGCGACAGCCGCTTCTCGGCAAGTTGGCTCAAACCTTCCCGAAAGAGCCCGTACACAGGCTGCACGGCAATCGCCTGCAGTGCCCAAAAATTGTTTTCAACGAGCCTCATGAGAGGTCGGAGGCCGTAGAGACCGACAAGGGCCAGTAAGCCGAGCAAAAGGATCGAACCTAAACCTGAAAGGGTGGCAACCTTGTCAGTGACCCTGGATAGCCAAGCGGTCAGAATGAGTGGACCGGCGCCGAGCAGAAGACCGGGCAATCCGATCAACAGCATCCAAGCCAGCAGAAATTTGGCTATACTGATTTCTGCGAGAATACTGCCTGCGATCGCCGAGAGTTTGCGCTGCTTCGTGCTCGAAGCATCGTCTTCGACATCCCCGGCCCGAGGGTCAATCAATGCAACTTCGAAAATGTCCCGCGGATCGGAATCATTCACCAACTATGCAGCGATACATCGCCCCTCCGGTTCCGTCCGTTTCGACCATTGGCCAGCACAAATGGGTGGACTATCGCGACTCCCTATTCGCATACCAATACGCACCCAGAACCAGGAACGCACCGATGACCGCCGCCACGATATCGCGAAGCGAAACTGAGACGCGATCCAAATTGGGGAAAAGTCCCACCAGGCGAAACAGAATGCCGCCGATCAGAGCTCCGCAAAGCCCGAGCCCCAGATTTCGCCAGAGTCCCAACCCCTCCTTTTTCCATGTGACAAGCCGCCCGACGAGGCTTCCAGCGAGGATGCCAATGACGATCCAAACAACAACCTGATCTATTGATGGCATGGCATTGATCCTTCAAGCCAACACTATCGGCAACATGTTCATTGTAATCCCGCGCGCCCTCCCGATGAAAAAGCTGCTTTCAAACATGGATAAGGCCGAGTGCAATGCTGCAATTCGTCAAAGGCTGAGCGGCACGGCGGATGTGGCGCAGCCGCAATCTGCCAACATTAACACCCAACCTTTCACCCCGCCCCAACCACACTTCGCCCACCCAACCTATTCCTCAACACCTCCCACACAGCATACCCTCCCCTATCGCCCCCACCCCGCCCCAAAATCCTGCGCACATCGCCCCCGGTGAACCGGGGAGCGAGCATACCAAACGTGGCCATTGTCGATGATGAGCCGGGCGCGATGCGCGCCGTGTGTGCGGCCCTGGAAGACGAAGGCTGCCGCGTCGAAATCTACAGTGACCCGCTCATCGCCCTGCCCAAGCTGATCCTCGTGCCGCCCTCCGTGCTGCTCCTCAACGGCCACATGCCCGGCCTGCACGGCATCGATGTCTTCCTCAAATTCCGTGAATTCTCCCAAGCGCCGGTGATCTTCATCTCCGCCAACGCCACCGAAATCGAAGCGCAGCTTCAAGTCCTCGGCCGCCCCGCCTCCGCCTATATCGACAAGCCGTTTGCGCCCAGAACCGTGGTGGCCGCCGTGATGCGCGTGCTGCACTAACGGTAGCCCGTAGGGCGGAATAGGCGAAGCCGTAATCCGCCGATGCGCCCACTGCCCGGCGCAGCGCCACCCTTCAACCACCGCACCAAGCCTCGGCGGGTTATGGTGCCGGCCTCCGCTGACGCTTCGACAGCGCGCCTAACCCGCCCTACGCCCCACGGGGTTTCGCCGCCTCACCCGCGCGCACCCCACCCCTTCACGCCGCCGAAATCATCAGCAGAAACGGCAGGCTCGGCTGGTCGTCTTCGGTGACGAGTGCGCCCATGGCCGTGACGACGCTGTGCGCCTTGCTCTTCATGGCGCTGTTCAATTCCCAATCGACGTTTTGTTTGAGAACCTTGTCCTCGACATGATCGAAGAACACCCCGACGATCTCGTCCGCCGTCCGCCTCATCAAGTTGGCGTCGGCTTCGAACGTGTAAATCCCTTCGCCACCGGTTTCGGCCGACATCATGCGCGCGGTGTAAGTCGCCATCGGGTCTGTCCTCAATGATTCTGATCAGGATTCACGCCAGACCCCGGCGGTTACTGATGTTTTGAGACAGCTGTACGACGCTCGCGGGGAGGCCCGTCCGGCGGCAAGGGCGCGGCCGCGACGGCCGTCTCGGCCGATGCCCCTATCCCAAAAAAACAAACGCCCCGGTCGTTCGGCGTTCGACCGGGGCGCTGTACGGGTGCGAAGGCCGAAGCCCCCGCCTCCGATCTGAATTTTAAACTCTCGTCGCTTCCGGCCGGAACCCCGCGGGGGAGTCGGAAGCGACAATCAACGCCTCCCGTCGCTTCCGGCCGGCGCGCCAACGGCGTGCCCGAACTGGCACGACTAAGCCGCAACAATCACAAGAATGAGAATAGACATCCTCCTGGATCAGAACTAATCGTTATTTATTGGTCCCTGCATAAGAGAACCTGATCCTTGTCCGTCACGTTCAAGCAGTTGCGCTACTTCGATGCGCTGTCCCGCGAGCTGCACTTTGGCCGCGCGGCGGAAGCGTGCGCCGTCACGCAGCCCGCACTCTCCATGCAGATCAACGAACTGGAACAGACCCTCGGCTTGACGCTCGTCGAGCGCACGCGCAACGGCGTCCGCCTGACGCCCAAGGGCGAGGAAATTGCAACCCGCGTCGGCCGCATCCTCGGCGATGTCCGCGAACTGGTCTCCTTCGCCCACCATTCCAACCGCGTGCTGACGGGTTCGCTGCGCTTCGGCGTCATCCCCTCCATCGCGCCCTATCTGCTGCCGCCACTCTTGCCGCTGCTGCGCGACACATATCCCGATCTCGAATTGCACGTCCGCGAAACGCAGACCTCCAACCTCGTCGAAGAACTGCTCGAAGGCAAACTCGACGTGCTGCTCCTCGCGCTGCCGATCAAGCACGCCGACATCGAGGAGCATAAGCTCTTCGAGGATCCCTTCCTCCTCGCGCTGCCCAAACAGCGCAAGCAGTCCGGACGCCTGCGCGCGACCAAGGACATGATCGAAGGCGAAAAACTTCTGCTGCTCGAGGAAGGCCACTGCCTGCGCGATCAGGCGCTCACCTATTGCAGCTTGAAGCAGGTCGATGCCGTGAACACGTTCGGCGCCTCCAGCCTCGGTACCATCGTCGAGATGGTCTCCGCCGGCTTCGGCATCACGCTGCTGCCCGAGTTAAGCCTTGCTACCGAAGAACGCGGCCGCGACCTCACGGTCATCCGCTTCGCCGACCCCGAACCCTCGCGCACCGTCGGCCTATGCTGGCGCAACACGTCGCCGCGCAAGGACGATTTCCGAGAATTGGGCCGCCTCGCCGTCGAAGCCTGGCAGAAGGGTCCGCTCGCCAAGGCGCGCGCGCTCCATGACGGCAACAAGAAATCCGTTCAAGATCTCAGCGCGGAGACGTCTTGACCATGCGCTCCGCGAGCCCCTGAGGCGCCGCCGCGGCAGCTTTCGCATAGGCATCCTCGATCGCCGAGAGATCTACCGCCTGCCCGCGGAATTCCTTCGCGAACAACAGTTGCGCCATCTGCTCGCCGGGCCGCAGTTTCATCGGCAAAATGCGCCCCTCATCATCGATCATGTCGAACGTGCGCGCAACGTTGGGATGCACCATGCGCGCCAGCGCCGGATCGTCCGCCGAGGCCGTCTCCGTAAGGAACGGCAGGATAGGGAACGGCGCGTAGGCGAGTTCCTCTGGATGATCCTCGTCGAATGCCGGCGCAGCGACGAACGACGTCGGCTGCGCGCTCAAGCCAGCATCCTCTTCGAGGGCGGCAACCACCGGCGCGGGAAGGCGCGCACCCGCCTCACCCGATGCCGGCAGCGGTGGCCGCGCGGCAGGAGCAGGTGCCGGGGGAACAATCGCATTCGGCGGCGGCGCAGCCGCCGGATCAAGCGCCGCGAGCTTCACCAGATCGTTGAGCTTCGCCCGCTCCTGTGCCGTAGGACCCGGCGTGAAGATAGAGGATCGTTCGACGAGCTGCGGAGCGCGCACCAGCTTCGGCGCGGTCTCCCGGGCGGGTTCAGGCCGCGGCGCCGGACGCGGCAATGGCGCGGGCGTCAGAGCTGCAACGACCGTCGACGGTTGCGGCTTCTTCTCAGGCCGCACGGCCGGTTTCGGCATCGGCGGCACTGGCAACGCCTGCTGGCCCGCCGCCGCAACGAGCACGCCCTTGCGCGGATTGGAGCGGATATCGAAGAACTGCGCCACCTGTTGCGCCAGCTGCGGCTGCCGCCGCCGCGCAACGGATGCATCGCCCGGCTCCAGTGATCGCCCTTCTGCCGAAAGATGCTTGGAAGATCCCCTCGGAAACAGCATCGCCAATTCGTCGTGCGTCATGCGCGGCCACGAGCGCACGCGCGCGGTGTCCACATGCACAAACGGAAGCGCCGATGTTGGATAGTAGCCGACACCCCCGCGCTCGCGGATCATCGCCGAATAGCGCAACTGCCGGATCGGAATATCGGGGAAGTGGATGTCGATGGCCTTGCCCGTGATGTGCTGGCTCTGGCTCGCCTGCCCGCCGCGCGTCTTGCGCAGCATGTCGTTCGTGCCGCGCGAGCGATAGCCCGAGATGATATGGACGGGCTGTTGCGAGCCCAGTTCGTTGTGCATTTCCCAGACGATGTCGATCGTCTTGGGGTCCATTTCGGTGGCTTCGTTTCGGCGCCAGTCGCGCAGGAACCAATTGAGCTTCTTCATCGCCTCGGGAACGTACCGCCCATCCTTCTTGTACAGGATGGAAATCGTCTCCTTGGTGTGGATGTGATACATCCAGATCGTGCGCGCCTCGCCCGAGGCATTGACGGTCGCGCCCGTCAGCGCGCCCACGGCAAGGATCACCGCGAACCCGAAAGCATGTTTCCAACTGGCCGGCGATGCGCCCAACCGCTTCAAGCCCCCGAAGTCCCCAACCGTTCGACAACGGTTCCGATGGATCGATATTCATGGCACCGGGCGAACGCCCGCGCCGAAGCGACAAGTCTTTGCGGAAGGGTTAACGAAGAACCCTTAAGGCTTGGTAACTTTTGAATGCGGGCATTCCTGGGCACACCCGGGGCCAAAGGGGGGCACGGGGCCATTCTCCCGCTTCAAGGCAGGCCGCTTTCCCGCTCTCGCGATCGCCAGAAATTCCGCCTTTCCAGCGCCTTGCCGAAGCGACTACCAACGGTCACCCGCCCCGCCGCACAGAGTATTCTCTCGATGCGCCAGACCGCCGCTTTGCGTTGTTTTGTAATTTTTGCCGCGGCTCTGCTGGTGCCTTCCCCGGCCACGAGCGACGCTGCCGCCGACAAATGCCAGTCCGACGCCATGATCGTCTTCGACGCCTCCGGCTCCATGGGCGCCACCGACTATGCCGTCAAACTCCCCCGCATCGCCCGCGTTAAAAGCGCCATGCAGACCGTGATCCCCGAAGTGGCTCCGCTCCGTCGCCTCGGCCTCATTGTCTACGGCGAAGGCGCCTACAATGATTGCGATAGCATCGAACTGCGCTTGCGCCCCGCGCCCGACGCGGCCGATACCCTGCTGAGTGCCATCAAGAAGATTAACCCGCGCGGCCGCACGCCGCTGACGCGATCGGTGGAATTGGCCGCCGAAGAACTTGACTACCGCAACAAGCCCGCCACCGTCGTCCTGCTCACCGATGGCGAAGAAACCTGCGGCGGCGATCCGTGCCGGACAGCCAAAGCCCTACAAGCTGAAGCAAAGGATCTAACCATTCACGTCATCGGCTACCGCGAGCAGGGCGGCTACTTCACCGCGCGCTGCATGTCGGATCAGACCGGCGGCGAATACAAGTCGGTCAAGACGGAGGAGGAGTTGATCGAAGCCCTGCGCAAAACGTTGGGCTGCCCCTTCATCACCCAACGCCGCTCGCCTGCGTTCCGCGCCACACGATTCGCCTGCGCACGTCCCTGAAATCCGCGAACTAAGGGCGCTTTTTCGACTTGGCCGGAGCAGCTTTGGTTGACTTCGGTCTCGCTTGCGCCACCGCCTTTTTCGCCTTGGGCTTCACCTTGACCGCGCCAGCCGTCGTGCCGGCCGGCCAGTTGTCGCTGATCCAACGGGCCAGCCCCTCTTCCCCGATCTCTCCGGAGGCGAGGTTCACCATCGCGATCGTCGCCTGCGACCCGTCGGGTGAGAACTCAACGCCGTTCTTGCGCAAAAACACCATCATGCACATGAAGGCCGCGCGCTTGTTGCCGTCGACGAACGGATGATTGCGCGCCAGCCCGTAAGCATAGGCAGCCGCGAGCACGGCAAGGTCTGTCTCGCCGTACGCCCACTTGTTCTGTGGTCGCCCGAGCGCCGACTCCAGCATGCCCTCGTCGCGCAATCCGGCCGGCCCGCCGAAAATCGCCAATTGCTCGGCATGCATGGAGAGGGCTTGCTGGGTCGAAATCCAGCGCGGCTCCTTCATTTAGCCAGCGCCCGCAGCGTCCCGGCATATTGCTTCATGACCTTGCGCGCGATGCGCATGGTCTCGTCATCGTCTTCCGCATAGGGCGAGATTTTGAATCCATCCGGCTCCTGGGACACGATCACCTCGTCGCCCTGCTCCAGGCCGAGGCGCTGCAGGAGTTCCTTCGGCAGGATCAACCCGGTCGAATTGCCGATTTTCTTGATCTTGAGGCGCATGACGGACGGTCCTCTGCTCGCGTTAGACAGATCGTATAACACAACGCCGACCACGTTGTACACAATGTCTAACGGGGCAGAACCGCCGCTTCCTGGCGAATCCAGCTATGCTCCGCCCATGCGCCCGCTCGACGATATCTTCAACGCCCTCGCCGCCTCGCCCTTCCGCCAGCGCTTTCGGCTTGGCGCGAAGGAGCAAACCTACCTCGCCGCGCGCGCCCTCGACGAGATCGCCGCCCACGCCCGCCGCATCATCGCCGAACGTCTCGCCCCCGCACACCCGAAGAACGACGGGAAGCAGACGCCCATGCGCGGCCATCCGGTGTTCATCGCCCAGCATGCCACCGCCACCTGCTGCCGCGGCTGTCTCGCCAAATGGCACGGCATTCCGGCAGGCCAGAAGTTGAGGAACGACGAACAGGAGCACGCGGTCGCCGCTATCCTGCGCTGGGTCGCGGCGCAACCGAATGAGAGCGAACAGTCCACTACGCGTGAGCCGCTTGGCGATCAGCTCACCCTCGCACTCTGACGGTCAGATGATGCTCTTCTCATAGAGATCCGTGCGCCGGTCTCGGAAAAAGCCCCAGTCGGCGCGGTAGCTGGCAATCAGATCGAGGTCGAAGGTGTGAACGAGCACGCCTTCGTCAGCTGCATCAAAGCTCTCGACCAACTCGCCGCGATGATCCGCGATGAACGAGTGCCCATAGAACTTCTGCTTCACGCCCTCGTTGTCTTCGAGCCCGATGCGGTTCGCCGCCACAATGGGAATGGCATTCGACACTGCGTGACCCTGCATCGCGCGCTGCCACTGCAAATGCGTATCGAGCGCACTGTCGTAAGGCTCAGACCCAATAGCGGTGGGATAGAACAGGATTTCCGCACCCATCAGTGCCATCGCCCGCGCGGTCTCCGGATACCACTGGTCCCAGCAGATGCCGACGCCGATAGTTCCGGCCTTCGTCTTCCAAACCTTGAAGCCCGTGTCGCCCGGACGGAAGTAATACTTCTCCATGTAGCCCGGACCGTCGGGAATATGGCTCTTTCGATAGACGCCGAGCGCCGCCCCGTCCGCATCCACCATGACCATGCTGTTGTAATACCGCGGCCCGTCTTTCTCGAAGATCGACACCGGAATGACGACGCCAAGCTCCTTGGCGAGCGTCTGCATCGCGCGCACGCACGGATGCTCCAGCGCCGGATAGGCCGTCTCGAACCACTTCGGATCCTGCTTCGTGCAGAAGTAGATGCCCTGGAACAATTCCGACGGCAGGATCACCTGCGCGCCCTTTTTCGCCGCCGCGCGCACGAACGCCTCCGTCCGGCGGATGTTCTCCGCCATGTCGTGCCCGTAGTACGTTTGGATGCCTGCAACCGTGATCAAGCGAGGCTTCGCCATGGGGCGCGTTCCTTAAAGAGGCTGCTGCTGCGTGATGCAGTGAAACGATCCGCCGCCGGCCATGCCGCAACCGAGCAGGCCCTTAGACGGCACACCGACGACCGCGCGGCCGGGAAAAACCGCACGCAGCGCGTCGAGCGCTGCCGCTTCGCTTGCCGTGCCATACACCGGAACCACGACAACACCGTTGGCGATGATGAAGTTCATGTGCGAGGCCGGCGACACCTCGCCAAGCGCGTTGCGGTAAAGCCCGACGCCCGGAATGCGCACCACACTCAACTTGCGTCCGTGCGCGTCCGTCGCGGCAGCAAGCGTCGCGGCAATGGCGTCGAGTGTCTCGGCGTTGGGATCGTCCGGACCGCTTGCGGCCTGGCACACAACAGTCCCCGGAGAAACAAAGCGCGCGATGTTGTCGATGTGGCCATCCGTGTGATCGTTCTTCAATCCCTCGTCGATCCACACGATGGATTTGGCGTGGAACGCCGCGCGCAGCGCATCTTCCGCCTGCTCCTTCGTCCAGCCATTGCGGTTGGGATTGAGCAGTGTCTGCCGCGTGGTCAGGATTGTCCCCTCCCCGTCCTGGTCCACCGCCCCGCCTTCCAGCACGAAATCGAACCGCTGCACCTTGGCCCGCGCCAGCCGCGCCACGTCGTCCCCGACCGTCACGTCGTCGGGGAGTTGATACTTTCCGCCCCAGCTGTTGGTCTTGAAGCGCAGCGCGAGCAACTGCTTGCCGGCATGCGCGAAGATCGGGCCCGTATCGCGCAGCCAGATGTCGCCGTACCGCGCCGGGATGATCTCGGCAAAGCTGCCCACGGCCGTCGTCGCGCTGGCCTCGGCCTCGCTGCCGTTCACCAGCAGGCGCACGCGGTTGCCATGCTCGGCCAGCACGCGAATGAGCCCGGCGATGTCGCGTCGCGGCGCCTCCAGATCCCCGTTCCACTCGTCCGGATCGGCCGGCCACGCCGTCCAGATCGCCTCCTGCGGCGCCCACTCTGCGGGAACGGTGATTGCGGTCTCGAAGGAGGTCGTCGGCATGGTTCAGCGGTGTCCGAATGCGAGGGGTGAACCGGGGTTTGAGACCCCTAGGCTGCGAAGTCAAGAAACGCAAAATCGGTACGCAGACCAATCAGTGCTGCATGCTCGAGCGGGACACACCTCGAAGAGCTCAAATTCCCGCGCCAAAACGGAAAAATTCCCAACTAAGCAAAACTACTTAAGTGCTTCATCCAGACCGGGAATTAATCCCGTAGCAGGACCGCAACATCGGCATCCAAATGCATGAAACATGATGTGTTTCGGGAACTTCATACCATTGCGGCTTCCGATTTGGCCGCGTACGCCAGGACGAGGCCAATTTGCGGCAGAACTGAATTCGAAATGCGACGCGTGGGGGAATAAAGAATGAAAAAGGTACTAGGCGCCGTCATCGTCGGAGGCCTTAGCGTGGCAGCTACGACGCAGGGCTTTGCTCAAGAGGCAACACCGCCCCCGGCCGACCAGCTGCCTGACGTCGAAGTCCAACAGCAGCAGGCGCCCGCCGCCCAGCCGCAGCCCAAGCCCGCCGCGGCCAAGCCGAAGCCCAAGCCCCAGCAGCAGGCCGCCCCCGCGCCGCAGCCCGCCGAGCCTTCTCCGCAACCGCCGGCCGAGACATACGAACCGATCGCAGAAATATCTGAACCTGCTGAAATTCTCGCCAACTCGCCATACGGCGCACCGGGCGGCGCCGATGCTGCCCGCCGCGCCCAGTTTGGTGAACTCGCCCCGATCAATCCTAAGTCGATCGTCCCGGGCGATCTGCAGAACTACGCCGGCGCAGGCAGCCGCGTGACGCAGGCAGGTATCGAGGAGCAGCGTCCGCTGACCAACCACGAAGCTTTGGCCCGAGTGCCGGGCGTCATCACGGTCAATGACGACGGCATTGGCCGTCACGGCGGCGTAGGTATCCGCGGTTCGGCACCGCGCCGGTCGCGCAAAGTCCTGATTCTGGAAGATGGCCAGCCCATCAACTTCGCGCCCTACCTCGACTCGTCGACTCACTACACGCCACCGATCGAGCGCATTGAGAACATCGAGGTCGTTCGCGGCTATGTCGTGAACCAAGGCCCGCTCAACAACTTCGGTATCGTCAACTTCCAGAACCTGTCGCCCTTTGGTGCCAACGAAACAGTGATCAAGGCCGGCATCGGCAAGACCTGGGATGTCGATCAGGACGTTAACAACTTCCGCCACGTTCACACGCGCCAGAACTTCGACAACTGGGGCGTCGTAGCATCGTACTCGGGCTCGGAAGTCGGCGGCGCCTGGGACAACGAAGTTCTGCGCTATAACGACTTCTATGGTTCGATCGGCGTGAAGGGAGAAGATCAAGATCTCGTCATCTCAGGTGGCTTCTTCCGCCAGCGCGATGACTATGACGAAGACAATTTCCTCCGGCAGCCTTTCGATGCGTTCATCGCCAACGGCCGTCAGAAGGGCGGCAATCCCTGCGGCCCCACCACGGTTGCTGGCCCATTTGAAGCCGCCTGTGGCCACGACTCCAGCTCGTACAATGGCGATCACTATCGCCTCCAAATCGCGCACAACTATTACTTCGACAAGAATACCACTCTTACCACGCGCCTCTATGGCGCAGACCATGATCGTGCCCGCTTCTTCCCGGATGACGATGATCCCGCCGTTCTGGTGATGTCCGGACGCGATCGCCGCTACAAGAACTATGGTGTCGACACACGTCTTGAAATGGCGAATCTGCCGCTGTTCGGTGGGATGACACACGACCTCCAGGTTGGAGCCCGCTATGAAAAGAACAAGTTCCGCAACAGGAACCGCGCCGGTGCCGATGATGAGGTTTTGACCTTCGACAACCGTGGCGAACTTGAAGAACAACAGAACCTGGAGGCCGACAGCTTCGCTGCCTTCATCCAAACCGCAATCCATGTCACCAAGACGCTGACGGTGACCCCCGGCCTGCGGTTCGAAACCTACGATACATCGTTCCAGGCAGTGTTTGGCGATCCCGGCGACTTGGCACTCGGCAAGCTGGAATCGGATCACTCCGAAGTCCTGCCCGGCATCGCGTTTGCTTGGGAAGCCATGCCGCGCCACACGCTATACGGTAGCTATCATCGCGGCATCAATCCGCAGATCATCCGTGACGCGTTGGAAGATTTCGATCCGGCAAATGGTCCCTACGATGTCGATGATGAAATCGGCGACAACTTCCAACTCGGCTACCGTACGACGGCCGTTCAAGGTCTGACCCTCGACATGGCTGTGTTCCACAGCCGGATTGAAAACTATCAGTTCGGCGAGGCCTTCCAGAATCCGGCCGGTGACCGCGTGTTCTCGGGCTTGACCGAAGTTGAATTCACCGGGTTTGAGATTGGGACACGCGTCGACAGCCAGCCTCTGACAGGTGGACCGTGGAACCTCTTCGCCGAAGGCGTCTACACGTTCACCGACTCCGAGATCACTAAGAACATCGGCAATCCCGCAGTGGTTGGAAATGAAGTGCCTGAAGCCCTCAAGCACTTTGCCAACCTGACGCTTGGCATCGCGTACCAGAAGCTTTGGGATGCAAGCATCACGGCAACCCACCGCGGCGGCTGGTACATCGACGATGAAAACACCGAGGACTTCGGTTTCGACGTGGGTGATGGTGAAATCACGCCCGGCAAGGTCGACGGTCAGTGGCTGCTCTCGGCCCGCGCCAATTTCCACGTCACCGAACAGCTCACGCTGTGGGCCAACGGTCAGAACCTCACCAACGAGTTCTACCTGGCAGGCGTGGAAGATGGCGTAAAACCCTCGATCGGCCGCACCATCATGGGCGGCTTCACCCTCAAGTTCGATTGATACCAATCCGCGGGAGCGTCGGCTGAGCCGGCCTCCCGCCAATCGGCATCACTTCAGATCCGCCCGTCTGTGCAACCAGCAGCGGTGCCTTCCTCGGAAGGCGCCGCTTTTGGCCTTGCTAGCTTGCCCTGTCTTTCCCGACCGAATCAGGAAAAATTCCTGATTTTCGGAGATACAACAGCCAATTAGGGAAGAATTCCTACTGCATTTCTGCCACATGCGGAATCATTCGTGGTTTTGAGTCCAGCAGGCCCCGCTCGCCCAGTTGTCGGCGTCAAAGAACGCAGTTACCCCCGAAGGAGGGAAAAGTAGGCAATTCGATGTCTGAGGGGCGTCGTTGCCAGGGGGAAAGATACCGCGATGAGGAAGCTCCTGGGGGCCGCACTCGTAACCGGCATGGCCGTGACGGGTTCGCTATCAGTTTCGGCTCAAGATGCGCCGCCGGCTGGAACAGAAACACCAGCCCCGTCCGCTGACGCGCCGGTTCCGCCTGCAACCGAAACGCCACCTGCCACCGAGACGGCGCCTCCGCCCGCGGCTCAAACACCACCGCCAGCCGCAGCGCCCCAGCAGGCGCAGCCAGCCCCCGCCGCA
>VYKW01000210.1_pt1 | contig 25014 bp, 24 predicted proteins | sample 5114451 | NCBI WGS metagenome assembly VYKW01 (sample SAMN12291784, study PRJNA351875) | freshwater metagenome | isolation source: freshwater lake | place: USA: Michigan, Gull Lake | collected 2013-08-08
GTCGATGCGATTGCCACCAACGCCGTTAAAGGTCTGAAAGCCGCTAACATCGAAGCCGCGCGCACGCTCATTCTCGCCATCCCCGATTGTTTCGAAGCTGGCCAAATCGTCGAGCAGGCGCGCAAAGCCAACCCCGCGCTGACCATCATCGCCGGCGCCATGACCGACGCGGAAGAAACCTATCTCAAGAACTACGGCGCCACGACCGTCGTCCAAGGCTCCCGCGAAACCGCCAACTCCATCCTCGCGGCCCTCTCTCCCGCCCGCCCCGGCGCGTGATTTTCCGAATGCGGACGGACCAGAAACTTGATCGCCATCAATGCACCGCCGCTCGTGCAAATGCAGAAAGCCTGACGAACATTGATTTACGTCAGGAGGGCCGTGCATGTCGTTATCTGCCCCCGTCGCACATGCCGTCGAGTCCTTGCAACTTTGGCTGAAAGAACTCCGCGAAAATGCCGAGCTCGCCGATGAAGCATCGGCATATGCAGTACTGCGCTCGGTCCTCCATCAGTTGCGTGATCGGCTGACGATGGACGAAGCCACAAATCTGGGCGCACAGTTGCCGGTGATGGTTCGCGGTCTCTATTACGAGGGATGGCGGCCGCACCAGGTTCCGCGAAAGATCCGCTCGCGCCAGATTTTTCTCGACGAACTGAGCGAGGAGCTGCTGCCTCACACGTTCCCGGTAGAGTGGGCCGTCACATCTGTATTCGGGCTGCTGGCACATCACTGCGACCCAGGTGAAATCGCTCACGTTATCGGGCAAATGCCAGACGACCTTAAGGACCTGTGGCCTGCATCCGTACGTCACCTCGATAAAAATTCAGCCAAAAAGAACGAGCGTTGAACAGGGAGTCGCCTGACGATGTCCAAAGACCCAAAAAAGCATCACACGCCCGACGATGATCCCGAACCCGGCACCGTCGGCACCGGCGAAGATATCTGCCCTGAGTGTCATGGCAGCGGTAAGCAGAGAGACAAAACAGGCCGGATGACCGGCGAGGCGTGCGAACGCTGTGGCGGCAGCGGGATCATCATCGAAGGTATCGGCTAGCCGCAACCGGGACAACCCAGAAAAAACCCCGGGATCGCTCCCGGGGTTTTCTGTTTCGAGCAGCGCGCCTTCCGGCCGGCTCCCCGCAGGGGAGCAGGACAGGCTCCAACATCAATGCGCCAGCACGGCCAGCATCAACAGCGCGACGATGTTGGTGATCTTGATCGCCGGGTTCACAGCCGGGCCGGCGGTGTCCTTGTAGGGATCGCCAACTGTGTCGCCCGTCACCGAGGCCTTGTGCGCCTCCGAGCCCTTGACGTGCTTCACGCCGTCCTTGTCAACGAAGCCGTCTTCGAAGCTCTTCTTGGCGTTGTCCCAAGCGCCGCCGCCCGAGGTCATCGAGATGGCGACGAACAGACCGGTCACGATCACGCCGAGCAGCATCGCGCCGACCGCCGAGAACGCCGCACCCTTGCCGGCAATCGCGTTGATCACGAAGAACAGCACGATCGGCGACAGCACCGGCAACAGCGACGGAACAATCATTTCCTTGATCGCAGCCTTGGTCAGAATGTCGACCGCGGTCGCATAATCCGGCTTCTCGGTGCCCTTCATAATGCCGGGCTTGGCTTTGAACTGACGCCGCACTTCTTCCACGATCGAACCCGCCGCGCGGCCAACGGCCGTCATGGCGATGCCGCCGAAGAGATACGGGATCAAACCGCCGAGCAAGAGACCGACGACGACGTAAGGATTGTCGAGACCGAAGTTGATCTCCACGCCCTTGAAGAACTGATACGCCGTCGAGCCGTCCTTGTTGGCCTCCGAGATGAAGTACTGGAGGTCGTAGTTGTAAGCGGCGAACAGCACCAGCGCACCGAGGCCCGCCGAACCGATGGCGTAACCCTTGGTCACGGCCTTGGTCGTGTTGCCGACCGCGTCGAGCGCGTCTGTCGAGCGGCGGACTTCCTTGGGCAGGCCCGCCATTTCGGCGATGCCACCCGCGTTGTCCGTCACCGGGCCGAAGGCGTCGAGCGCTACCACCACGCCGGCGAGACCAAGCATGGTCGTCGTGGCGATCGCGGTGCCGAACAGGCCGGCGAGGTTATAGGTCGACAGGATGCCTGCGACGATGACGAGCGTCGGCAGGGCGCAGGCTTCAAGCGAGATGGCCAGACCCTGGATCACGTTCGTGCCATGGCCCGTCACCGACGCTTGGCTGATCGAGCGCACGGGGCGGTAGCCGATGCCCGTGTAGTACTCGGTGATCCAGATGATGAGGCCCGTCACGCCGAGGCCGACGAGGCCGCACAGCATCAGGTTCATGCCCGTGATGTCGACGCCCTTGGCATTGCCGACGAGTTCATACCCGCCGAGCACATATTGCGTCGCAAGCCACAAGCCGCCGACCGACAGCACGGCCGAGGCGATGAAGCCCTTGTACAGCGCGCCCATGATCGAGCCGTTCGGGCCGAGCTTCACGAAGTACGTGCCGATGATCGACGTCACGATGCAGGCCGCGCAGATCGCCAGCGGATAGACCATGAGAGCGAGCAGGTTCGGCTGGCCGGCAAACAGGATCGCCGCCAGAACCATCGTGGCAACAACGGTCACCGCGTAGGTTTCGAACAGGTCGGCCGCCATGCCGGCGCAGTCGCCGACGTTGTCGCCCACGTTGTCGGCGATGGTTGCCGGGTTGCGCGGATCGTCTTCCGGAATGCCCGCTTCCACCTTGCCGACGAGGTCGCCGCCGACGTCCGCACCCTTGGTGAAGATGCCGCCGCCCAGACGCGCGAAGATCGAGATCAGCGAGGCGCCGAAGCCCAGTGCCACCAGCGCGTCGATAACGCCGCGGCTGGCGGGCTCGAAGCCCATCATTTCCGTGAGCACGTAGAAGTACACGGCCACGCCCAGGAGCGCGAGACCGGCCACGAGCATGCCCGTCACCGCACCGGCCTTGAAGGCGATGTCGAGACCGGCCGCCAGCGACTGCGTCGCCGCCTGCGCCGTGCGCACGTTGGCGCGCACGGACACGTTCATCCCGATATAGCCGGCCAAGCCAGACAGTACCGCGCCAATGAGGAAGCCGACGGCCACGGCCGGACCGAGCAACGCCCACGCCAGCACGAAGATGATGACGCCGACGATGCCGATAGTCTTATATTGGCGGTTGAGATAGGCCTGCGCGCCTTCGCGCACGGCGGCTGCAATTTCCTGCATGCGGGCGTTGCCCGCGTCGGCAGCCATCACGTTGCGGATCGTTACGGCGGCGTAGACGCACGCCAGAAGTCCGCAGGCGATGATCGCCCAGAGAATTTCCGTCATTAGTGTTTCTCCCCTTCGGCGGTCAGCCGATGACGTTCCGAAAGTGCGTGCCGGACGCGAACCGCGCCCGGGCCTCCCCCGGCATTTTTTGAGTCTTCGGAGGGCACGCCCCCCGAGTCGCGGCCGGACCATGCCAAAAGTGACGCGCCGGTGCAACTGAGGCACAGGTGTCAATCTGCCGACTTAAGTCGCAAATCCCGCTCATTTTTTGAGGATTTCAAAACTCCGGCGCCCCAACCCCCGCCGGGGTTGCTATTCGTGAGGCTCAGCGCTACCTGCCTTCAAGCCGGGGTCGCGATCCCGGCCGGCAGTCCCCGAAGGAGAAGACGGTGAACATCCTGGAAATTCTGACGGCAGGCCAGGGCGGCCAGATTGTCGGCAATCTCGCCCAGAGCTTTGGCCTCGACCGAAATCAGGCCGCCAGCGTTCTGTCCGCCGTGGTACCCGAACTGACCCGCAACATGGAGCGGCAGTCGTTCAACCGCGGCGGAATCGCCGATCTCGTCGCCTCTCTCGGCAAGGCCGACTACGAAAAGGCGCTGGCCCCCAACGCGCCGTTGACCTCCCCCGGCATCAAGGAAGCGGGCATCGAGGCTCTCGACACCGTCCTCTGGTCCAAGGACCGCAGCCGCACGGTTGCCCACCGCGCCGCCCGCGAATCTGGCGTCGACGAAAACATCATCAAGCAGATGCTACCCGCTATCGCCGCCATACTCATGGGCGGCATCGACAGCAAGGCCCGCGGCGCACTCGAAACGATTGGCAGCGAAGTCGGCGTCCCCGTCGCTAAAGCCGCCGAGCTCGATATCGGCGATCAGCGCCCGCTCCCTGTTCCCGGCGACCGCCCCGGCGGCATCGGCCGCGCAAAGAACCCTTACGGCGACCTCTCCGACATCATCCGCCGCGGTGGCAAAAGCCTGCCCGGCGGCATCGAAGCGCCCCGCGCCCCCTCCGGCGGCGGTAACGGCGGACGCGTCACGCTTCCCCCCAGCGGCGGCAGCCTCGACACCATCATCCGCGACGTGTTGGGCGGCATTGCCGGCTTCCAGTCCAAGGGCGTGCTTGGTTGGATCATCCGTTACTTCCTCGTCCGCTGGGGCTGGAATTTCATCCAGTCGATCCTCCGCCGCCTGTTTACCGGCCGCTAAAAGCGTCGCCCTGCGCCAAATATAAAGAGCCGGAGCGTGGGCAGCGCTCCGGCTCTCATCATTGTGTGTCAGCCCATCGGGCCGTTGTTTTGGTGTAAGTTCGTCAGATCGGCAGAGAGAGAGAGAGAGAGAGAGAGAAAAGAGAGAAGTAAGGCACGTGAAGGAAATAAAGCTGTCCTACCGGCAGGGCCGGCCTTCGATGGAGCAGCTCACACCGCCGCCACCTGTATTCGAGCACGAGACGTTCCGGCTGGCTGCCTTTTGAAAGCGCGCCCAGTCGGTGCCATATTCCAGAGCCGTGAAGCTCTGCCACGACCCAACTGCGTCCGCCATTGCGAGCTTCTTGGTCGCTCCGACACCACTCCCGTAGTGCCAGTGATCGACCTGACAAAGCTTCCGGCCTTCGCGGCGCAGATCGTGGATCGATCCGGCCAACCCGTTGTCGTCGGCCACCGCCGGAACCCAGGCCGCGACCAGTAACCCACAGGCTGACATAAGAATGGCGAAGGTTTTCAACATCATATCGCCACCTCTCCGATTTCGGTGGAAAAGTCTCAGTTCGAATCCAAACGTGACAGATTCACCCCGCCGCTTCGAGCCCTCCCAAGCAGACTTTTCAAAAATGACCCCGCCGCTGCAAACCAGCAACACGAGTTGCATCTGCCCATAATTTGGGCAGAACCCGCCCCGGCGACACTTATTTGACGGCGATAACGCCGATCTCGACCAGCATCCGCGGATCGACGAGCTTGGCTTCCACCGTCGCCCGCGCTGGCGCATCTCTGCCGCCCATCCACGCCGACCACGCTTCATTGACGGCCTCGCGGTGGCGCACGTCGGCGAGCCACAGATTGGCGAACACGACCTTGGACTTTGACGTCCCCGCCAGCGCCAGCAGCCGGTCAATCTCAGCCAGCACTTCTGCGGCCTGCGCTTTCGCATCCGCATCGAGCTTCGCAGGCACAATGCCGGCGGTGAAAACGAAGCCGTTGGCCTCCACGGCCTTGGAGTAAACCGCATTGGCCTCGTGACGAACGATCTGCATGGACGTGGCACTCCTCGCAAAAAAAAGTGATCCGGCACCCGTGTGCCGGACCAGATACCAAGCGTCTTAACAGGGCATACGGCCGCGCAAAAGTCGCTGCGGCGTTCGGCTCACAACAAGGGTTCTTCAGCGATCCGCTGCCCGTCCGCCTCGAGCCCCTTGAGCGCCGCCTTGCCATCGCGGCCGACCGCCAGCACCGCGACGATGCGCTTCTCGCGTACCTGCTTCTCGATCTCGAGCCCCTGCCCTTGCGGCACGTAGAACCGCTCGATGCCAAACCGCAACCGCCCGACCGTCACCGGCCCCGCCGCTTGCCCCCGCCGCGCGCTGTCGACAATGGCCTTCAGCACCACCTCGCCGCTCCCCTGCGCCTCGGGCTTCTCGCCCGTCACGCTGGCGAGCGTCCACTCAGACGGACCCTGCTCCTTCAGAAGCGCATAAACCGTATCACCCATGCGAACGCCGTCCGGCAGCGATATATCCGCACCCGACGTGAACCCATACCCGAGCGTCACATAATCGCCGCGGAAGATATCGCGCGGGTCGACCGGCACCACCGCCGCCTTGATCACCCGCCCGTTGGCCAACAGCGACACGCGATCCCACACCATCCAGCCGATGACGAGGCTTTGCAAACCCGCCACAATGGCAAGCGCCGTCCACATCGATGTCTTGGCAAGACCTGTCATCACACAACCCCCTGTGCGTCGCGCCGCGCGTGCAGCCGGTAGGCGAAATAGGCAAGCCCCGCGACCACGAACCCGGCAGAGAGAAAGAAAACCGACGAGCCCATCAGCGTGCCTACCGTCTTCCCGTAGACCCACAGGATCTGCAGTGAGAAGCCCACATACCCGAGCCACAAGGCGCGCCGGTCATCCGCCGTGAGACCCCACCACACCGCCCCGAGCGTCAGAGCGAGCGCAAGCACCGCCAGCACGAGGAAAGCACCGAGGCTTGGATCCTTGAAGAACTGCAACGCAAAGAGCCCCGCGAATGTGATGAACAAGCCGTACAGAATACCGCCCCGCCAGATCGCAGCTAACCCTGGCCGCAGGACCAGACCCAGCGCGGACAGCGCGCCGATCACTACGCCGATGAGTGTCACCGTTTCAAACCCGCCCACCGCGTGATTGATCTGCCCGTATGTCAGGATGAAACCTGTGAGCGCGAGACCGGAGAGATGCACGCCCGGCTCCCAGCGCTGCCAGTAGAACGCCGCTGACACGAGCGCCCATGGGACGAGATACGGCCAATAGACCGCATCACGCTGCCCCGTCTCCCACAGGCCCCACACGGAGAAGAGCACGAGCGCGAACGCCAGCGCCGGATTGGACCGGATCAGAACGCCCGCGAGCAGCGTCCCCGCCGCCCACACAAGCACCACGTCCGGCGCGTTGCCGTCCATGTGATACATCTGGGAGACGAGCATGATGTCGGCGCCGAAGATCGCGCACCCAGCCAGCACCGCCGCATGACCGAACGTGTCGAGCCCGCGCCGAAACATCTCCGCGGCGAGCGCATAGGCCGCCCACAGCAACCCGGTCAGCAATCCGAGCCGGAACACACGCGACATGTCCTGCCAGTTCGCCGCCACGAAACTCATGACCGCAAACCCGATCAGCACCGCCGCCAGGATCGCCAGAGCGCCGGGCAATCCGATGCCGCGTCCCCGCGAAGCCACGTCGGCCCGGATCGCCCGCGCGCCAGCCTCGTCGATCCATCCGGCCGCGCGCCACCGCTCAAGATCCCGGGTGATTTTTTGCTGATAGCCCCACATCGACCGCTCCTGGCCTCTCGCCGCAATGGATTGAACCATATTGTCCAATTGTGAATGAACTATGTTCAAGCATACGTCGGTAAAGCGGCAAATACAATGGAACTATCTCACCGCCTAACGAAACGGGCGCAGCACCCTCGTGCTGCGCCCTCGCATTTTCGTAAATAATATAAGGCTCTTACGGCGTCGGCGCCGGTGCAGGAGCAGGCTCAGCCGGCGCGGGGGCCGGTTCCGCAGCAGGGGCGGGAGCAGGTTCGGCTGCCGGAGCAGGAGCCGGCTCGGCGGCCGGGGCCGGAGCAGGTTCGGGTGCAGCTGCCGGAGCCGGCGTCTCAGACGTCGGTACCGGAGCGGTCGGCAGACCGCCCGTCAGAACGAATGCGAGGATTGCGGCCGCTACGGCCAGAAGGATGAGTGTGAGGGCTCGGCCCATCGTCGTCTCCAGTGATGTTTAAGAAAGCCAGGAATTTGTCACAGTGCTGTCTTAGGTGATCTCCCGCGGCTTGGCCAGCAATTGTGCGTCGCACTTATCTCGCATACGCAGCAATCCACACCATCTCGACGGCGGCCGGCGAACGGGCTCATAGTCGGCCTCCACCCGTTCTTCGGAGATGCCGCCCCCATGGACCTCGACGCAGTACTCCTGGCGCGCATCCAGTTCGCCTTCACCGTCTCCTTTCACATCATCTTTCCCAGCTTCACAATAGGACTCGCCGCCTTCATCGCGACGCTGCTGGTGCGCTGGCGCATCACCGGCGAAGAACGCTTCCAACGCCTCGCCAAATTCTGGACGAAGATCTTCGCAGTCAGCTTCGCCATGGGCGTCGTCTCCGGCATCGTGCTGTCCTACCAGTTCGGCACCAACTGGGCCGGCTTCTCTAAGGTCACCGGCAACGTGCTGGGCCCGCTGATCGGCTACGAAGTATTGACCGCGTTCTTCCTTGAAGCCTCCTTCCTCGGCATCATGCTTTTTGGCTGGAATCGCGTGTCACCCAACCTACATGTGCTTTCTGCCGTCCTCGTTGCTATCGGGACGTCACTCTCCGCCTTTTGGATTCTCTCCGCCAATAGCTGGATGCACACGCCCGCCGGCCACGAGATCCGCGACGGCATCGCCTACCCCGTCGACTGGTTCGCAATCATTTTCAATCCGAGCTTCCCCTACCGTTTCGCCCACATGTTCACTGCCGCCTACCTCACGACGTCCATCGTCGTGCTCGCCGTCGGCGCCCGTTATCTCGTTCAGAAGCGCTTCGAGGAAGACGCCCGCACCATGGTCCGCATGGGCCTCGGCATGGTCGCGGTCCTTGCACCGCTTCAACTCGTGATCGGCGATCTGCACGGCCTCAACACGAAGGAATACCAACCCGCCAAACTCGCCGCGATGGAAGCCCACTGGAATTCCGATGAGCCAGCCGATTTCATCCTCTTCGCGCTTCCCAACAAAGAGCAGAACGGCAACGACTACGAGATCAAGATCCCCATTCCCGGTCTCGCGTCCTTCGTGATCACCCACGACTTCAAGGGCACCTTCACAGGCCTCAACGACTTTAAGCCCGAGGACCGTCCGCCCATCGCCCCCGTATTCTTCGCTTTCCGCGTCATGGTCGGCCTTGGAATGTTGATGATCCTCATTGGCGCCATTGGCGCGTATCGTTGGATGCGGGGCTCGCTCTTCCAAACAGGACCTTATCTGCGCCTCGTCCAGCACACCTGGCCTATGGGCTTCATCGCCATCCTCGCCGGCTGGTGGGTCACCGAAAGCGGCCGCCAGCCATGGCTCGCCACCGGCATCCTGCGCACTTACGACGCCGTCTCACCCGCTATCACCTTCAACGCCGTCCTCACCACGCTGATCCTCTTCGTCATCGTGTACACGGCGGTCTTTTCAATGGGCGTCTACTACATCAACCGCCTCATCGATAAGGGCCCCGCGGGCGCGGCCAAGGACCCACCTCGTGGCCAACCCACGCGTCCCCTATCCGCCGCCGAAGACGCCACGCGCGAAGCCATCATCGGAGCCAACTGACATGGTCGAAATGGCAAGCGGCGAAGCGATGGCGACGTGGCTCCCCATCATCTGGATCGGGCTCTTAGGGGCGGCCGTCGCACTCTACGTTGTGCTCGACGGCTTCGATCTAGGCATCGGCATCCTCTTCCCCTTCTCGCCCGAGGAACAGGATCGCGACGTGATGATGAACTCCGTCGCGCCCTTCTGGGATGGCAACGAAACCTGGCTCATCCTCGGCGGCGGCGGCTTGTTCGTCGCGTTCCCGATGGCCTATGGCATCATCATGTCGGGCTTCTATCTCCCGGTCATCATCATGCTTCTCGCGCTTGTGTTTCGCGGTGTCGCCTTCGAATACCGCTGGGTCTCCAAACCCAATCATCGCTGGTGGGACATCGCCTTCGCCGGCGGCTCCATAACGGCCGCCTTCATGCAAGGCATTATCCTCGGCGGCCTATTGCACGGCCTTCCCGTCAGGGATGGCCACTTTTCGGGCGGCATGCTCGACTGGCTGCAACCTTTCCCGCTCTTTGTGGGCCTCGCGACCGTCGCCGGATACGCATTGCTCGGAACCACATGGCTCATCATGCGCACAGAAGGCGAGGTCGCGGCCGAAGCGCGCGAACAGGCGCCCAAACTTCTCCTCGCCGTTCTCGCGGCGATGACCATCGTTAGCCTTTGGACCCCGCTCGCCGAACCGCGCATCTGGGACCGCTGGTTCACGCTGCCCAACCTCTTCTACCTCGCCCCCATCCCGCTTCTGACCGCGCTCGCCGCCTTCACCGTCTGGCGCGGCCTCGCAAACCATCACGACAACGCGCCCTTCTTCGGCACCGTCGCGCTCTTCCTTTTGGGCTTCGCCGGGCTCGCGATCTCGACTTTGCCCTACCTCGTGCCTCCCACCATCACCATCTGGGATGCCGCTGCCGCGCCCTCCTCCCAACTCTTCATGTTGATTGGCACGGTCGCATTGCTGCCGATGATCCTCGCCTACACCGCGTTCGTGTATTGGACCTTCCGCGGCAAAGTAAAACCCGGCGAGGGCTATCACTGACCTCGCCGGGTAAACGCAGAATAACGCGCAACAGCGCGGATCGACTAAGCCGAATACATGTGCGGCACCGGCAACGGCGCCGGACCGTCGGCACCCCCCAACTCCGGAACGCAGTTGAGATCGCATGCAACTCCCGTCGCGGCCTCGGCAGCGACGGTGACACGGAAAATCTTCTTGTCCTCCGGGATGACACAAGCAGGCCCCGGGTTAAAGCCACTCAAAAAGGCGACATTATTCATACCAATCGCTCCTTCACAGGTTGATCGGCCCTCGGATCACAAAACGTGGCAAACGGCACTTTGTTCCGTGCTCCGGCCGGCGGAATTGACCCGCTCCCCCGCCCGTGGGATAGGCTCGCTCCCATGACAAACCCGAACCCCATCCACGTCATCGGCGGCGGACTCGCCGGCTCGGAAGCAGCCTTCCAGATCGCCTCTGCCGGCGTGCCCGTCGTGCTGCATGAGATGCGCCCGCAGCGTACGACCGAAGCGCACAAAACGGACGGCCTCGCCGAACTCGTCTGCTCAAACTCCTTTCGCTCCGACGAATGGGAAACCAACGCCGTCGGTCTGCTGCACGAAGAAATGCGCCGCGCCAATTCCCTCATCATGGCAGCCGGCGACAAAACCAAACTGCCAGCCGGCGGCGCGCTCGCCGTCGACCGCGACGCCTTCTCCGCCGAAGTGACGCGCGCGCTCGAAGCCCATCCCCTCGTCACCATTTCACGCGAAGAGGTCGCCGGCCTCCCGCCGTCCGACTGGGACAACGTCATCGTCGCCACCGGCCCGCTCACCTCGCCCGCGCTCAGCAGCGCCATCGCGTCGCTCACCGGCGAAACCGAACTTGCCTTCTTCGACGCCATCGCGCCCGTCATTCACTTTGACTCGATCGATACCTCCATCGCCTGGCGCGCGTCGCGCTACGACAAGGTCGGCCCCGCCGGCACCGGCGCCGATTATCTCAACTGCCCGATGACCAAGGCCGAGTACGAAGCCTTCATCGACGCGCTTCTCTCCGCCGAAAAAACCGTCTTCAAAGAGTGGGAAGCCAACACACCCTACTTCGACGGCTGCCTCCCCGTCGAAGTCATGGCCGAGCGCGGCCGCGAAACCCTCCGCTTCGGCCCCATGAAACCCGTCGGCTTGGATGATCCCCGCACCGGCCGCTGGCCCCACGCCGTCGTGCAGCTTCGCCAGGACAACGCACTCGGCACGCTCTGGAACATGGTCGGCTTCCAAACCAAGATGAAGCACGCCGAACAGGTCCGCGTCCTGCGCATGATCCCCGGTCTCGCCAACGCCGAATTCGCCCGCCTCGGCGGCCTCCACCGCAACACCTACCTCAACTCGCCCAAGGTCCTCGACCGCGCGCTCCGTCTGAAAGCACTCCCCCGCCTGCGCTTCGCCGGCCAGATCACCGGCGTCGAAGGCTACGTGGAAAGCGCCGCCATCGGCCTCCTCGCCGGCCGCTTCGCCTCAGCCGACCGCCTGAACCGCGCCGCGCCCCCTCCGCCCGCCACCACCGCGCTCGGCGCCCTCCTCGACCACATCACCGGCGGCCACCTTGTCTCCGACGAGACGACAAGCTCCGCCCCGCGCTCCTTCCAGCCGATGAACATCAACTACGGACTTCTCCCACCCCTCGACGACGCCCCCCTCACGAACGCCGATGGCAAACGCCTCAAAGGCCCCGAACGCGGGCTCGCCAAAAAGAAACTCCAGTCCCGCCGCGCGCTCGCCGACCTTGCCCTCTGGCTCGACGCAACCCCCGCCAGCGCCGCCGCCGAATAACGCGCCGTCCGAGCATTGTGCACCGCACCACAAAAAGACGTGATCCGGATCGACCAAAGGACAACTGGAAGGGCTATGGTGGAGTGGCTATAGCAAGGCCAGCACTACCAAAAGCCAGGCCCCCATTCAGCGGAACGGGCCCAGCCACAAAAAACGGCCAACCATAACCAAGCCGCCGAGGAGGAACCCCCCATGCTTCAGCAAGCGCTGAATGAACTCGCCCAGCAGATCCGCATCCGCGCGAAATACGACAACTACATCGGCGGCAGCTGGATCCCCCCGGCGAAAGGCCAGTACTTCACCAACATCACGCCCATCACCGGCAAGCCGCTGTGTGAGGTCGCCCGCTCCACCGCCGAGGACATCGAAACCGCCCTCGACGCCGCCCACGTCGTCAAAGAAAAGTGGGGCCGCACCTCGCCGACCGAGCGCTCGATGGTCCTCCTTAAGATCGCCGACCGCATGGAGCAGAACCTGAAGCTCCTGGCGCTGGCCGAAACCCTCGACAACGGCAAGCCGATCCGCGAAACCACCGCCGCCGACGTTCCCCTCGCCATCGACCACTTCCGCTACTACGCCGGCTGCATCCGCGCCCAGGAAGGCTCGATCTCCGAAATCGACCACGACACGGTCGCCTATCACTTCCATGAACCGCTCGGCGTCGTCGGCCAGATCATCCCCTGGAACTTCCCGCTCCTCATGGCCTGCTGGAAGCTCGCCCCGGCCCTCGCCGCCGGCAACTGCATCGTCCTGAAGCCCGCCGAACAGACGCCCATGAGCGTCATGGTTCTGATGGACCTCATCGGCGACCTCTTGCCCCCCGGCGTCCTCAACGTCGTCAACGGCTTCGGCGTCGAAGCCGGCAAGCCGCTGGCCCAGAACAAGCGCATCTCCAAGATCGCGTTCACCGGTGAGACCTCAACGGGCCGCCTCATCCTCCAGTACGCGTCTGAAAACATCATCCCCTCCACCGTCGAACTCGGCGGCAAGTCGCCCAACATCTTCTTCGCCGACGTGGCCGACAAGGACGACGCCTTCTTCGACAAGTGCATGGAAGGCTTCGCGATGTTCGCCTTGAACCAGGGCGAAGTCTGCACCTGCCCCTCACGCGCCCTCGTGCATGAATCCATCTACGACCGCTTCATGGAGCGCGCCATCAAGCGCGTGAACGCGATCAAGGCCGGCCACCCGCTCGATCCCACGACCATGATCGGCGCCCAGGCCTCCAACGACCAGATGGAAAAGATCCTGGCTTACATCGACATCGGCAAGCAGGAAGGCGCCCAGTGCCTCGCCGGCGGCGAACGCAACCGCCTCGAGGGCGAACTGGCCGACGGCTTCTACGTCAAGCCGACCATCATGGCCGGCCACAACAAGATGCGCATCTTCCAGGAAGAGATCTTCGGACCCGTCGTCTCGGTCACGAAGTTCAAGGACGATGACGAAGCGCTCGCCATCGCCAACGACACGATGTTCGGCCTGGGCTCGGGCGTGTGGACCCGCGACGGCACGCGCGCCTACCGCTTCGGACGCGCCATCCAGGCCGGCCGCGTGTGGACGAACTGCTACCACCTCTACCCGGCCCACGCCGCGTTCGGTGGCTACAAGCAGTCCGGCATCGGCCGCGAAACGCACAAGATGATGCTCGACCACTACCAGCAGACGAAGAACATGCTCGTCTCCTACAGCCCCAACGCCCTCGGCTTCTTCTAAGCCTAGAGGCGTCGAGCAAGACACAGAAGGCCCGGTCCCAAACCGGGCCTTTTCTATTGGGGAGGCGTCGATGCGTAGGGCGGGTTAGGCGCGCAGCGAAGCGAGCACCGTAACCCGCCGAGGCTGGGTGAGTTGATCGCCAAACGGCGCGTCCTCGCGCGCATCGGCGGGTTACGCTCCGCTAACCCGCCCTACAGGCTGAATTGACCAACAAGGTACATTCCAACATGCTGCAAACGGGGCGTCATGGGAACTCTTTGATTTTCTTACCTATTCAACCGTGGACACGTCTTTGGTCCGCTCGCAACTTGCCCGAAATTTTTCTATAATTCCCTTGATCCGTAGCGAGTCGACATCCCAGATGCTGACGCGTCAATAATTGCGGCACAACGCACGGTTATTTGAGAGCAGCCTGCGTGGACAACTATCTGAAAATCGCTCGGCAAGTTTTGAAGCATGCGCGCCGCCCGCTGGGGCCTCGCGCGATGTTGAATGCGGCATACTTAGCTGATTTGGTACCGCCCGAACTGTACGGCCGTACTCAGCACAAAACACTCCAAGCTCGCCTGAGTGAGGATATTCTATTGAACCGGGATCGCAGCGCCTTTTTTCGATGTGCGCCAGGCAAGTTCTTTCTTCGTGAATTCATGCACGACACGACATTACCAGTAGAATTCAGAACCCCTTTTGTGGCGCGTCGTCGCCTTCGGGAAATTCAAACCAGATCAGCACTGGCATTCAAGCTCGCTGATCTGACCACCGTCGAAAACACCCAGCACGATTTTAATGACCACGTGTATCAGCTGATTGCCGACGGGCGGCATAGTTATATCGATCCCAAGGCACCACTTGAAGACTACGTGTTGGTCTGGTCATTTGTCGTTGTCCTTCGTGACTTAGACGTATTGACGTACAGACTCGGTCGATATCGTGAAGACCGCGACGCATTTTTCAATCGACGCTCTTTAGGCTTCTTCACCTTAATCTCACAACATGACAGCTCACTATTCGATGTCGTAGATGCAGGCATCTCATCAACCGGCCTACGCGCGGCTAAACTAGACCTAGATATCTTATATGACACAACTAACGAAACAACAGTTCCCGAGCGGATAAATCAAAACCGCTTCTTACTTTTATCCAGCACTGAAGAGACGCCTGGATGCCTCCTGTCGATAGTGCCTTTTCAATGCCCCGAATGGTTCGAGCCAACGAAAAGGCGCCTCGCGATTAACGAGATGTCGTGGATGAGCACCGATATTTGGCCGAACAATCTAGAAGATTTCGAGCCTTGGTCCCGCCGCATTCTCAGGGATGTCAGAGAAATCGCGGCTGAACAAGCGAGTTTATAATGATACAGCCCCTAAACCCAAAACGGGCTGAATTTCTACTTCATCAACTTGATAACACGGACGCGAAACGCCTCAAACGATCGCTACAGGAGGTCAGTCAACTGTATCGGGCCGGGTGGTTTATCCCCGGCCAGGACAAGCAGAACCTGCTGAGAAACAGACTCAATTCAATGCTCTTCAGTCGGGACCAGAAAGTGGTTCGCTGGGCATTGAATACGATTGCCGTCGCAGGACGAAAAGAGTTGAATGAAGAGGCAGTGATTTTTGCACTCGAAAAATATAAGGACGATCCGGAAATTATAGCGGCGGCCATCGCAGCGCTCGCGGCCATAAGCCCCGCCACAATTCCCACACTGCGTAAAAAACAAAATCTTGACGAAGAAATTCTAGTGCTCGCTTCATTACAGCACAACACAGTTGATGCTTCTCAAGTTCAGAAGATGAAGATCGATATCGAATGCGCAACCAGCGAAGTTTTAAAACTCGCACTGGTGCTCGTCGGGATGTCACGAGCCCCGGAGTATCTATTCGATCCACGCCATGGCAATGCGGCCATCGTAAAAGCGCTCGGCAGTCACGAGGATCCAATTGTGTCCCAGTACTCAGTGTGGGCAATCACGGAGAACAAGACGCTTGGTGTTCGCGACCTGGGTGTCAATATTATGCAGCTAGATAATTACCCAGCCAATGTACGCGGGTGGGCCAATAGACTATTAGCCTCTGATCAGATCTATGCGATTGGGAACGTGGGTCTATTGCAACGCGGATCGCAGGACCCAGATTCGAAGGCGCGGGAGGGATTAGCAATTGGGATGCGGCATACGTGCTTCGACGGCCTCGAAGAGTTCACAATTCCATGGCTGAATGATGAAGATGATCACGAGGTGCGAGACTACATTATAGACCACCTATCGACCAATGCCCATAAGATAGACGTCTATGGGAAAATGGTAGAACTTGAGTACACAGACTCTTCCATCACAGCAGTCAAACGACGGCGCATCGAGGCAATGTGCGAAGGCACTCCACTTTATCGCCAGCTTCAAAAGCTTTCGGTAAAGGAGCAAATGGGAACTCTTGGCCTGGGCGGGACAGTTTTTCAAATTGAAAATGTGGAGATTAACGTGAGCAATAACTCGAGCAGAGACATCAAGATTGAAGGAAATGTTCAGGCGGGTACAATTGCAAGCGGCGACGGTGCGAAGAGCCAAGAAATTCACAACATTGCCAACTCCTCAAAGACCGTAACAGTTCAAAGGCTTCTTCACGCAACTGCACAACTTCTTGAAGACCCGGGGGTCGAACCATCAATCCGGAAAGAACTTGCTGCAAACGTAGCCGAGGCTGGTGCAGACCCGACGCCGAGCAAGCTCGACAAGGTCATCAAAGGACTTTCTCAGCTAGCTAGCGCAAGCACATCATCTGAGAAAGTGGTTGCCAGCGCCGGGAAGATTTTGGGGCACTTAAGCGATCTTCTTTGAGTACAGCCGCTCTAGTAATTCAAGTTCGGAAATTGCATCCAGGCCATGGAGAAAAAATGCGGCGCTTTACAATGGCGAATTCTCTGGTCGCGCGGGCACAGGCCCATCAGCAGTGGATAGGTAACGACCACGGTGACCGATACGAGGAGGCTTTGATCGCTGAAGAGATTCCAAGCGAGATGCAAGTTGTGGTCAAGGAGATGCTGGAGCATTTGCGGTCAGCGCTAGATTACTGCGCTCAACAAGTCTGGCTAATGTTATCGGGCCGTCCGATTGGCGCACGCATTTACTTTCCAATTGCCCGCAAAGGAATTGGGCCTTCAGAATTTATTTCAATCATGAACCGCAACTTGCCGGGCGTCGCTTCTGCGTCTCAACCGGCCCTCAGATTATTCGAATCATTTCAATTCTTCGCAGACGCAAAAAACGAATGGCTTCCTGAACTGGCTACGTTAGCCAATCAAACAAAACATAATCATCTAGAAGCTGCCGCAATACCGAACGTAGTTGTGAAAATGGCCGAGACGCGAGACCGGGTCAGCACGTTGTCGACGACTGAACATGAGCAAGGGCGAGGCGGTACATCATGGATGAAATTAAGACCAATATCGGGAGACTTTAAAAACGGGACTTTTCAGGCCGCTTATTTGCAACTAGCGGCGATCGATATGGAATTAAATTATTTTATTAGTGAAGCAATACCGGGCGTCCAGAGCATCATTGAACAATGCCGCAGACTCGTAAGCCAACGTTAGCAGCAGAGTAAAAATAGCACCCCCACACGATCCTCCAACTCCCCTCCACCCCACCAACATCCCCGCTTCCCTCACGCCCCCCGCTCCCTCTCCCTATGTTCATCCCACCACACCCCCCAACGATGGAGCCCCAACGCCGAGCCCCACACTCCGCTCTCTCCTACACCTCCCCTCCGAACCCGCGCTGCAGTCGTCATCCACACGGATCTGATCCACGCCCCGCCGCTCCCTTTGTTCACCCGACCTCCCCCCCGGACGCCACGAGCCCCGACTCCGTGTATCTTGCCGAAACGTGAGCGTGACGGCGGGGGATATTCATGGACGTTCTTGCGCAATTGGCCGCTTGGAGCCTGATCGCATTCGGGCTCCTCCTCTTTGCCACGCAAGTCGCGGCGCGCGAGATTGGCTATCGGCTCGGACGACGGCACAGCGCGCTCCGGGGCACCGGCGACGCGGAGGGCGTCGGCCTGATCACCACCGGAATGATCGGACTCTTGGGCTTCGTGCTGGCGCTCATGCTGTCGTTCGGCAGCACCCGCTTCGACGAGCGCCGCCAGGGAACCTTGAACGAGGCGAATGCCATCGGCACGGCGTGGCTGCGCGCCCAGGCGTTGGGCCATCCCAGCGGCGCGCAGATCGCAACCCTGTTGAAGGACTATGTTGCGGTGAGGCGCGAATACATCCAGGCCGACCGGGTTCCATTGCAACTGCGCGAGATCAATCAGCGCTCGGCCAAGTTGCAGCAGGACATCTGGTCGGAACTGACAAAAGTGGTTCGCGAGCGGCCCGATCCCGCCTCCGTCGCGCTCATGTCGGCGCTCAACGAGGTCTTCGACATGGGGACGTCCGAGCGGTTCGCCCATGACAACAGAATTCCGCAGAGCTTGTTTTGGCTGCTCATGGTTCTGGCCCATCTCTCGATGGGCGCGATCGGCTATCAACTGGGGTTGAAGGGCCAACGGGCTCACGTCTTGGCGAGCGTGCTGACTGCGGTGTGGACGGCGGTGATCGTCGTCATCCTGGATTTGAGCGCGCCGCGCTTGGGGGCGATCCGCACAAGCGTGGATGTGTACGATTGGGTTCTGGAGGACATGAACGGGCCGGCGCAGGAGACGCCGAAGTAGGCACGCGGGAAACCCGTGTTCAAAGCCCCTCAGCGAGGCCCCCCACTTTCCTCCTAGCCCCAACTCCGCCCTTGGCACCCGGGCCTCTGCTCCCTATGTTCACCCGAACACACCCCCCAACGATGGAGCCCCAATGTCGAGCCCCACACTCCGGTCGCTCCTTCAGTTGCCGTCCGAACCCGCGCCCCTTTCCAAGTCGGCGCTGATCCTCATTGACTGCCAGCAGACCTACCGTGAAGGCATCATGCAGCTCGAAGGCGTCGAGCCGGCCCTCGCCGAGTGCGCCCGCCTGCTGGCCCGCGCGCGTGCCTCCGGCACGCCTGTCATCCACATCCAGCACGACGCCGGCCCCGGCTCGCCCTACGATGTCACCGCGCCCATCGGCCAGATCGCCGATAAGGTCGCCCCGCTTGCCGGCGAAAAGGTCATCACCAAAAAGCTGCCGTCGTCCTTTGAGGGCACCGACCTCGACGCCGAACTGAAGCGGCTCGGCGTCACCGATCTGGTGCTCGCCGGCTTCATGACGCACGTGTGCATCAACTCCACCGCGCGCGCGGCCTTCAACCACGGCTACCGGCCGACCGTCGTCGCAGCCGGCACCGCCACGCGCTCCATCCCCGATCCCACCGGTGGAGATGTTCCGGCGGCAGCGCTGCACACCGCGTCGCTGGCAGCACTGTCCGACATTTTCGCCATCGTCGTTCCCAACGAGACCAAGGTGCCCACATGACCGAGACCGTCCTGCGCGTCACCGTCACCGACGCAGCGCTTCAGATGATCCGCAAGATCGAGGCGATGCACGGGCCGCTGATGTTCCACCAGTCCGGCGGCTGCTGCGACGGCTCCGCGCCCATGTGCTATCCGCGCCATGATTTCAAAGTCGGCGCGCAGGATATCTACCTCGGCGAAATCGGCGGCCAGCCGTTCTACATGGGCCGCCAGCAATTCGAGTATTGGCAGGACACGCATCTGATCATCGATGTCGTCCCGGGCCGCGGTTCGGGCTTTTCGCTCGAAGCGCCCGAAGGCGTGCGCTTCCTGACCCGCTCGCGCGTCTATACCGACGCCGAATTCGAAGTGCTCGGCCGCATGGGTCCGCCGCCGACGGGCATCGATCGTCCCGCTGCCTGATCGCGCGTTTCCTGCTTAAAGTTTGAGCAAAGCGCTGGCGCGGGCGTCAGCGCCTTTGCATGTGCCGGGAAAATTCCCTGCAATAACAGCGGCGTTTGTGTTGGCACGCGCGCTGCAATGCACCATGCATAATGCATCTAGGGTTCCGGCCGTGCGGGTGTCAGCGCGGTGCCTGGTCCAAGAGATGCGCTCCCGGTTGAAGCGCGCGTGCAGCGCTTCATCCGGAGCCACGGCGGGACAAAAGCCCGGGAGACCTGTACCGCGAGAAGCTTCGGCTTTCGGACGGACGGCCTCCGCGACGCGCTTTCGACCATGCGCATTTCAGGCCCCCCGTCCGATCTTCGTTGCCCTCCGGTTGAATGCCAACGGTGGTGACAAGGAGATCCCCATGACGAGCCGCCCCTTCACGAAACTGAGCTACGGCCTCGCGGCGCTGGCTGCGTGCGCCCTGCCCTTCGCGACACCTGCGTCCGCCGAGCCGAAGAAGGAATTCAACGTCTGCTGGACGATCTACGCCGGCTGGATGCCCTGGGGCTATGCCTCCGATACCGGCATCATCAAGAAGTGGGCCGACAAGTACGGCTTGACGATTAACGTCACCCAGGTCGGCGACTACGTCGAGTGCATCAACCAATACACCGCCGGCAAATTCGACGCCGCCACCTCCACCACCATGGACGCCCTCGCAATTCCCTCAGTTGGTGGTGTAGATACGACCGTCCTCATCGCCGGCGACTACTCCAACGGCAACGACGGCCTCATCCTCAAAGGCAAAACCAAACTCGAAGACATCAAGGGCCAGAAGGTCAACCTCCTCGAACTGTCTGTTTCGCATTACTTTTTAGCCCGCGCACTCGGCACCGTCGGCCTGACGGAAAAAGACATCACCATCGTCAACACCACCGATGCCGACTGGGTCTCCGCCTACAAAACCGGCGATGTATCAGCAATCGTCGCCTGGAACCCCATGCTCGCCGACATCGACGCCGAGAAAGACGCCAACCTCGTCATCACCTCCACCTCCTTCCCCGGCGAAATCGTCGACGCCCTCATCACCAACACCGCTCTGATCAAGGAGAACCCGAACTTCGCCAAGGCCCTTACCGGCGCATGGTTCGAGGTCGTCGCCCTCACGGTCGAACAGAGCGACAAGGGCAAGGCTGCGCGCGAAACGATGGGCAAGGCGTCGGGCACCGATCTCGCCGGCTTCGACGCGCAGCTCGCCACCACGAAGCTGTTCACGACGCCGAAGGAAGCCGTCGAATTCCTGGCCGATCCCAAGAACAACGAGCGCTTCGATTACGTGCGCAAGTTCTCCTTCGAAAAGGGTCTCTATGGCCAAGGCGCCAAGAGCGTCGACGACATCGGCATCGAGTTCGCGGATGGCTCGATCCTAGGCTCTAAGGACAACATCAAGCTGCGCTTCACCGCCGAATTCAAGAAGCTCGCCGCCGACGGCAAGCTCTAAGCATCACCATCCGGCGCGGGGCAGCGTACTCCGCGCCGGACCACGCACATTAGCGAACATCGCATGAGGTCCGCCATGCCGTCGAATTTCACCTCGCTCCCGATCGTCGATATCACCGGCCTCTACTCTGCCGACTGGACAGCCCGCCAGCGGGTAGCGGATGCGATCGGCTCCGCATCGCGCGATTCAGGCTTCCTCTACATCGTCGGCCACCCGATCAAACCCGAAACGCGAGAACGCCTGCTTGCCGCCACCAGGGCCTTCTTCGCCCGCTCCACGGACGAGAAGATGAAGGCCTACATCGGCCTCTCCCGGTCGCACTCGGGCTATGTGCCCCCGGGCGAAGAGGTCTTCTATGGCCAGAAGCCCGACCGCAAGGAAGCCTTCGACGTTTCCCTCGACGTGCGCGAAGACGATCCCGACGTCCTCTCCGGCAAGACGCCGATGCTGGGCCCCGTTCAGTGGCCCGATGACGCCGAGTTCAAGGCCGCCGTCAGCGCCTACTACGCCGACGTCGCAGCCCTCGCACACACCCTCTTCCGCGGCTTCGCGCTCGCCCTTGAACTGCCCGAAACCTACTTCGAAGCCTTCCTCAAAAAGCCGCCGAGCCAACTCCGCCTCATCCATTACCCCTACGCGCCCGACGCTCCTATCGACGAACCCGGCATCGGCGCCCATACCGACTACGAGTGCTTCACGATCCTCTGGCCTACTGCCCCCGGTCTTGAGGTGATGAACGGCGCCGGCGAATGGATCGACGCCCCGCCAATCGAGAATGGCTTCGTGATCAACATCGGCGACATGCTGGAGGCCTGGACCAACGGCACCTTCGTCGCCACATCCCACCGCGTGCGCAAGGTGAAGGAAGAGCGCTACTCCTTCCCGTATTTCGCCGCCTGCGACTACCACACGGTGGTGCAGCCCCTGCCGCAGTTCGTCCCGGCCGGAACCAAACCGAAGTTCGAACCCCTCGTCGCCGGCGACCATCTCCTGGCGCAGACCGCGCAAACGTTCCAATACCTCAAAACGCGCATCGCGGACGGCACGTTCACGCTGCCCGAAGGCGCGCGCAAATTGTCGAGCTTCGGCCAGGAAGCCATCCACGCGAGCGGTACGCGATGACGCTCGACGAGATCGCCGCTTCCCACTCGCAGCCGAACACGCTCTGCGTTCCCGCGTGGGCACTCGGCTGCGTGCAGCGGCGCTCAATCACGTTCGCCACAGGTATGGAAGACACACAGACCCGCGTTTACTGGGTCCAGGCACACGGGATGACGGGAGACATCCGCATCCATCCCGGCCGGCCGAAAATCGCCGCCGGCACATCCCTCGCCACCCTCGACCGCGAAACACTCTCGCTCCTTGCCAGCATCGAAGGCGGCGTCGCCTCCACGTCCTGGTCGAGCCCCATCATGTCATGGGCCGATTGGATCGGCTTCCAGCCCTACGACAAATACCCCGAGCCCGGTGTCATGCACCGCATCGGCGACTGCATGATCGAATTCGCTCCATCCGGCGCTTACGTGGAAGACTGGCGCTTCCTGCACAGCGCACCGGGTCTTCTCGCAGGACTCCGTCTCGTCAGCGAGACTGATACCAAGAACGCCACCTATCCGCGGTCCGGCGGCCTCGTCGTCGCCGGCGATCATGCCATCCGCTCGCTCGCCCGCTATCAGGAACTCTCCGACGGAACGCGCTGCCAGGACTTCGTCTCAAACAGCAGCGACCCCGCAGCAGCTCTCGCACGCATCTTCCAATGTGTCACCGATTACATGATCCGCGACGGCGGCCTTTGGCGAATCGCCGCCTCGACCGATCCCCGCCGCGAGGGGCTCATCGCTTCGCTCACCGGACCACTCATACTGGGCACCGAAACCGGCACGCTCATCGAAAAGGTCCACGGCGAACCCGGCATCGCCCAGCGCCTCTGGCGCATCGACAGCCTTGAAGCCAACGTCACCTTCTCGCAATCGACCCCGCTCGCCGCCCACAGCCTTGCCTGGCTCAACCGCGAAGCCGACACACTCATCGATCCTCTCACAACACAACAACGGAAGGTCGCCTGATGCGCATCATCAATCGGCATCCCAGCCGCGGCCTCTACATTCTGCTCGCCTCTCTCCCCTTCATCGCGCTCGCTGTCGCGTACAGCATCGGCAGCTACCAACGCCTGAGCGTGAACCCCGCCGACAAGATCCTCCCCTCGCTCCCACAGATGATAACGGCCATGAACGAACTGATGTTCGTTCCAGACAAGCGCACCGGCGACTATCTCTTCTGGTCCGACACCGCCATCAGCCTCTGGCGTCTTGCCTGCGGCATGGGCATTTCGATTGCACTATCGCTGATCCTCGGCGTCACCGCCGGTTTTATCCCCTGGGTGCGCGCACTGGTGAAACCCTTCGTCGAAGCCTTCTCTCTGATCCCGCCCATCACCATCCTGCCTATCCTCTTCATCATGGTCGGCCTGGATGAGGCCTCAAAAATCACGCTCATCGCCGTTGGAACAGCCCCCCTCATGCTGCGCGCAGTGGCGTTGGCCGTCGAAGAAATCCCCCGCGAAATGATCGTCAAAGCGCAGACGCTCGGCGCCTCCACTTGGCAGATGATCACCCGCGTGGTGCTGCCTCAGGTTTTGCCGAAGCTCATCGTCGCCACGCGCTTTGCACTCATCCCTGCTTGGATCTTCCTCGTTTCCGCAGAGGCCATCGCCGCCGTAAGCGGTCTCGGCTACCGTATCTTTCTCGTCCGCCGCTTCCTCTCCATGGACGTCATCATCCCCTATGTCCTCTGGATCACGCTTCTTGCGTGGCTCATGGACATCGCGCTCGCCACGTTGCAGCGCCGCCTCTTTCCCTGGTTCCAGCCGGAGCAAAAATCATGACCACCGTCGTGCTTGAAAAAATCTGGAAAGAGTATGGCGACCAGATCGTGCTGGAAAACATCGACATCACCATAGAAAGCGGCTCCTTCGTCGCCCTTGTCGGCCCGTCCGGCTGCGGCAAGACCACGTTGCTAAAGATGCTGCTGGGCGAGGAACGCCCCACCAGCGGCCGCATCCTTCTGGACGGCGTGCCTCTCAAAGCCGAACCCGATTGGGACCGCGGCGTGGTCTTCCAGCGCTACTCGGTCTTTCCCCACTTGACCGTTCTCGGCAACGTCCTGGTCGGGCGCGAATTCGAGCAATCCCGCTTTTGGGGCCGGCTCTTCGGACCGAAACGCAAAGCCGCCATTGAAGACGCCCGCGCGCTGCTGAAGTCTGTCGGCCTTTCCGAACATGAAAACAAATACCCCGCCGCTCTCTCCGGCGGCATGAAGCAGCGTCTCGCCCTCGCCCAAGCCCTGATGCGCAAACCAAAAGTGCTCCTCCTCGATGAACCCTTCGGCGCCCTCGATCCTGGCATACGCGCCGAAGTGCACGCGCTCATGAATGAACTCTGGGTCGAACAAGGCATCACCGTTGTGATGGTTACGCACGATCTTTCCGAAGCCTTCCGCCTCGGCACCCGCGTCATCGCGCTCGAACGCCGCCGCAACCGCCCTGAGGAGAAGGAACGCTACGGCGCAACCATCGCTCACGACATCGCGGTCTGGCCGCCCAAGAAGCAGAAGAGGCTGAACGGCAGCGCCATCGTGTCCGGGAGCCCGGCAATTGCCGCCACCGATGTGTCTGCCGCCGTCCACTAACGCATTTCACACCGGACGGGGACGGCCCCGCTCCGGTCACAGCCCATACCGGGACGGCCCGGACGACCTGCGCCGCGCGTCAGATGCGGCCAAGCACGAGGGAGAATCCTCCATGTCCGCCCTGATCCACACCGATACGCTGTCGACCGGAAAACACTGGTC
>VYKW01000213.1_pt1 | contig 24878 bp, 25 predicted proteins | sample 5114451 | NCBI WGS metagenome assembly VYKW01 (sample SAMN12291784, study PRJNA351875) | freshwater metagenome | isolation source: freshwater lake | place: USA: Michigan, Gull Lake | collected 2013-08-08
TTCGATGCGATCGAGCCGCTCGCGCGCCGCGCCGATTTGCCCGCCCGCGCGCTGCGGCTGCTGGCTGATGCCGATGCCTATGGATCGCTCGGCCTGTCGCGGCGCGCAGCGCTGTGGGAGGCGCGGCGGACGCCGTCGGGCGAACTCCCGCTCTTCGCCGCCGCGCGTGCACGCGAACTGGGGACCGAACCGGTGATCGACCTGCCCGCCATGCCGCAAAGCGAGGAAGTGGCGGCGGATTACCAGACGATCCGCCTGTCGCTGAAAGACCATCCGATGACCTTCCTTCGTCCCGCATTGCGGGCGGAGGGGGTGCTGAGCTGTGCGGAAACCAGTGCAGCCAAGGCGGGGCGCCGCGTGCGTACCGGCGGCGTCGTGCTGATCCGCCAGCGCCCGGGCAAGGGCAATGCGATCTTCATCACGATCGAGGATGAAACCGGCGTGACCAACATCCTGCTGTGGGCGCGCCTGTTCGAAATCAATCGCCGCGCGGTGATGAGCGCGCGGCTGATGGTGGTCGAAGGCGAAGTCCAGCGCAGCAAGGAGGGCGTGGTTCACCTGATGGCGTCGCGCGTGTTCGACCGCACCGATCTGCTCCGCCGCCTCGCCGACGAAGCGCCACAGCCCCCATTGTGCCGACCCGATGAAGTCGCGCGCCCGGTCCAGAGCCGCCATCCGCGCGATGTCCGCATCCTGCCGCGATCACGCGATTTCCATTGAGTTCGATGGTCGCGCGCCCGACGAGAAAGCGAGGTTTCTCGATTATACTGGAGGATGGTGACCCTACGGAAGCCGGGCGCGCTTATTACCATATTGAATTAGTTCAGAAATGAGTGGCAATATTCGCTAGATACCATCTCAGATACCATCAACTTTCTGCGATGAATTGATCCCTCTTAGGAGCTCGTCTTCCATCCAACATCGCGACAGCGGACCTACCGGACTGTAGTCGAATCCCCGGCATAGGGATCATCGGGTTGCGGGCTTGGAGCCAACGGCGGGGCCGCTGGTGGCGGTGCCGCACCAGCGAATGCGGTCGGTTCGGAGTCACCCATTCGAAGCAACCCAGCGGCAATGAGCGGAGCTCCAGCGGGAAGGATAATCGCGCTTGTGATCCTCGACCATCCACACGGCCCGTTCGCGCACCTCGGGTGCAAATTTGTTCGTCGTCTTGCTCATACAGGCTCTACCGTCTCAGGAGTTGAAGCCTCCGGCAAACCCGGCGCGGTTCAACAAGATCAGACGGCCACATTTCGGCTAGACGCTAGAGGGGGGAACTCGCAGCTGAGTAGCAGCCGACAACTGCTGGTCGGCGAAGTTAGAGCGCTCCCGCCTCAGCGTGCTTGGCTACAATGCCGCTAACCCAAGGTTTCGGGCGCCACGGTGTTTCTCAGCAGGCCAATCGTGCCGATCTCGACCTCCACGACATCGCCAGGCTGCATCCACAACGGCGGCGATCGCCTTGCTCCCACGCCGCCGGGGGTGCCCGTAGCGATGACGTCGCCGGTCGAAAGCGGCGTGAAGGTGGAGATGTAGGAAATGATCTCTGCCACAGACCAGATCATGTCGCTGATCGGTTGATCCTGCACAATGGTGCCGTTGAGACGCGTGGTTACGCGTTGCGGCCCCAACTCGCCGGCCTCGTCAGGAGTGACGAGCCAGGGTCCGAAGGCACCGGTGCCGGGGAAATTTTTGCCCGGGGTGAACTGGATATTGTGCTTTTGCCAATCGCGCACAGATGCGTCGTTGAAGCAGGCATAGCCTGCAACATGGTCTAGCGCCTGTTCGACGGGAATCCGTCGGCCGCCGCGGCCAATGACGATCGCCAGCTCGCCTTCAAAATCAAAATCGCTTGATTCCGGCGGCATCAGCAACGGTGCACCGTGCGCTATCAGCGAATCGGCAAATCGGGTGAAGATTGCGGGGTACGCGGCCTCTGCTCGACCGGTTTCCTTGCGGTGGTTCTCATAATTGAGTCCGACGCAGAGGATCTTTCCCGGATCGGGGACGACCGGCAGCAGCATGACATCTGCCAGCCGATGCCGTCCCGTCTCAGCGATGCCCTCGAACCCTCCGGCCAGCGCGGCGCGCAGCGTACCAGTCAATTCGATGACGTCTTCACCCTCAACCCGGCCGAAACGCAGTGCTCCATCGGCTAGCGCGAAACTTACAATCCTCATTCATGGGACTCCGTATTGTCAGCGGGCCATTCGCGGCGGAAGACAAAGGTTCGCTCGGCCAAGCCGAGTGACTCAATGTCCTTGTCCGAAAGACCCCATTGGTCGATGCGGCCCTCAGGCCAGGTCCAGTCCTCGGGCGCGCCGACGCGATAATCCTCGGATACTTTCTCGACCGCAGTCGAGAATTCGACGACAGCGCCGAAAGGGGCGATGAAATAGGCAAAGGCGTTGTCGCCTGGGCCATGGCGACCGGGCCCCCATGCAGGCGTCATGCCGCGATCGCGCAACCGCCCGATGCCGCGCATAACCGCGTCCAGGTCCTGCATTTCGAAGGCGATGTGGTTGAGAGAGTTGAAGCCAGCGCGGGCAAAGGCGGTGCTGTGGTGCGAATCGTTGCAGCGCACGAAGACCATGCCCTTGGTACGATCTGACACGCGAAAGCCCAGCGCGCGCGTAGCGCAATCGGCACTCGCCTCGGCATCCGCGGCGTTGAGTACGACATGGGTGAGCTGTACCGGCAGGTCACGGCTGGTGATTGGGCTAGCGGGCCAGGTGTCGGTCAGGAATCGAAAGATTGCCCCGTCGCCCAGTTCAACCAGCAGGCCGTTTCCCCCGCCGGGATCGCTACTTTGCACGGGCCGGATCGCCAGCCCTTCGGCGGCGGCGCCCTCGCTGATTCGCGCAAGGTCGTCAGCCAAGCAGGTGAAGGTGATCGATCGAACAAACGGCTCTGGGCCTTCGGTGAGTCCCACCAGATAGGGATCGGTGCCGGAGCCGCGCAGATATATTGCGTCGGCGCGGCGTTCCGCGAGAGCCATCCCCCAGATATTGGTGAGGAAGTCACCCGCAGCCAGGAAATCGGGCAGGACCAGTTCGATGCTGCGCAGCTTCATGCATCTATCCCCGCTTTGGCACAGACAGCGTCGATCTCACCGGTGTCTCCGCTGATGCCGATCGCGCCGATCACTTCACCATCGGCCTGGATGAGTACACCGCCGGGAGAGAGGACCAGACCTCCGGTCGCGGCGGCCACGGACTGAAAGAACACCGGATTGGCCTTGGCGCGTTCGGCCAAGACGGCGGAATCCGCGCCCATGCCAAGCGCTCCGATCGCTTTCCCGCGCGCGATCTCGATGCGGTAGAGGCTTGCTCCATCCTGTCGCTGCGCTGCCACCAGATGCCCCCCCGCATCAAGTACCACAACAGCCAGCGGCATGGCACCGCAGCGTCCGGCTTCGGCAAGAGCACCGGCGATGATAATATTGGCCCGGGCGAGCTTCATGCAACCTGCTCCTGTAGCCTTGGCACGGTGAGGCTAAGCTTCTGCGCCAATGTGGCGGTTAACCCCCTGATGTCTGCACTGGTCCCGAACACATAGGCGTCGGGGCGGATGATCGCCGCTGTGGCATCGCGCTGGGCAAGCCACCCCTTCAAGCTGCCGTCATCGCCAATCTCCTGCGCATCGAACACCGCAATGTCGATTCCCGGCAGCGCGGAAGCCGCCAGCTGCCGCGCTTCGAACGCTGTGGCGGCGTCCGCCGCAAACAAGCGCCATCCCGATCCGGTAAGCGCGTCAAGCGGTTCTCTTGCATGCCCGCTGTGTACGAGAGGCTGGATGAAGCGCTCTCCCGCACCCGTTCCATCGGCGACCACGCCCGCGCGGATCGGCGGGATGAGGTCGGCGGCGGTCGATGGCGCATCGCTCGCGGCGCGCATCCGCTCGTCTCGGCCTGCGGCAAGCGCGGGATCGAGCATGCAGATATACTGGCCGGCCTCGACCGCAGCGGAGATCACAGCGCGGACATGCGGATCGCGCTCGGGCTGATAGGTGGCGAGCAATTCCGGATCGGCGAGACCGCGCCGCACAAGCTGGAGCTTCCACGCGAGATTGGCGACGTCGCGAAAGCCGTGGCACATCCCTTGGCCGAAAAAGGGCGGGGTCTGGTGTGCCGCATCCCCGGCGAGAAATACGCGGTCCCGCTGCCAGCGTTCGGCGATCAGGCCGTGGAAGCGATAGGTCGCAGCGCGGACGATGCGGTGGGGGATACCTTCCACCCACGGGCCCACCAGTTCGGCGATACGCTCCGGTTGCGCCATCTCTACATCGCTCTCGCCGGGCAGCAGCATAAACTCCCAGCGACGATGGTTGCCGCGGCCCGGAACGATTGTCGCCGGGCGGGCGGGATCGCACAGCATGACCGACAACCGCTGGAGATCGGCCTCGCCCGGCACGCCCCTCAGCGCTGGAAAGCGGATCGGCCCATCGACTTCAGCATCGATCACCAACCACGGCTCCTCGAAGCCCAGGTCGTCAAGCGGGACGCCGAGATGCTTGCGAACCGCACTACGCGCACCGTCGCAGCCGATCACCCATCGCGCCTGCACGCTGGACGCCTCGCCACCAGCCTCGAGCGCCAATGTCACTTGCCCGGGCTGCTGATCAAGGCTGAGGAAACAGGTACCCAGCCGAAGCTCCACATTGGGATAGGCGGCCAGGGCCTCGCGAAGATGCGTTTCGAGCTCGGGCTGATAGAAGAAATAGTCGTTCGCCCAGGCGAACGGCCGTGCCTTGCCGGCGGTGCCGAGGTAGCGAATTACCCCGCGATCGGCACCGATGTGCAGATGACCTTCGGTATCGCGCATGTCGGCACGCACGCGATCGATCACGCCGGCGGCCTGGAAGAGCCGCATCATTTCATGATCGAGATGCACCGCGCGTGGAAGTGGGTGTGGGTCGCTTTCCCGCTCGACGACGAGTACCGACAAGCCAGCCTTGCCGAGCAGGTTGGCTGCAAGGGCGCCGACTGGCCCGCAACCGATGATTGCAACATCGTAGAGGGTCATGCGTCGAAAGCCTCGCGCAAAAAGCGGACGACGCGCGGTGCCAGCATATTGGTAAAGCCAGTCGGATCGTCGATCGCATCGCGGCTGAACCAGAAATGCCCGGCACGTTCGATCGGCGCGAGTGTCACCCCGGCACCAGCACTGGCCAGCGCGGCTCCAAAGGTTTCGGACTGGCTGGGAAGCACAATGCGGTCGCCGGTACCCCAGGTCAGCAGCGTTTTCATACCCGCTGCGCGTGCAGCATCGATCTGCAAATGTGGTGAGGCCGCGGAAAACGCCTCCGGCATTTCATCCGGTGTCCCCCCGATCATGCCGATCGCAGGATTGTCTCCGGGGGCCTCATCTTCGACTTGAGCACGACAATGCGCGAACAAATCATAGACGCCATAGGCAAGCACCAGAACACGCGCCTTGGCAGGCGTGGCAAGCGCAGCGAGCGCCGACAAATGCGCGCCGGCTGAAGCGCCCAGAAAGCCGATCCGATCCGGTGTCGTGCCAAGAGCAACGGCGTGATCGCGGGCGTAGAGCCAGGCGTCGCGGACATCCTCCAGATTGTCGGGCCAGACCGGATCTTGGCTCGCTTTGCGGTAATCGATCGCCAGTGTCGAAATGCCGTTCGCGGCAAGGTAGCGACCCCAATGTGCCAGCTGTCCGCGTTCGCCGCGCTGCCATGCTCCACCGTGCACAGCGATCAACAGAGGCGCACCGACAATCGCGGCGCGATAAAGATCGGCTTGAAGCGCGGTTGTACCGCGCGTCGCCCAGGTCAGGGTTTCAGTTGTCATCAGGCGGGCAGCAGCAGATGCCCGAGGGCTGCTTGGGCGCAGTCATGACCGTCAGCGAAGGTAATGGCCCGCGGCATGTGCTCTCCCGGTATCGCTCTCGAAGGTCGCTAACTCCCCAACTGCTTACCCCAAATCAAATAATGATTTTTGCGGGGTCCATAGGAAGGGCCTATCTTTCTTTTGGGCGCCGCATCAGGATGGCAGGCAAATTTACGGAGTCGAATGTTATGCGGATAGACCCGCGCAGCCTGCGCAGCTTCCTTGCTGTTTGTCGCGCTGGATCAATCAGCGGTGCGGCGCGTTCGCTCAACATCTCTCAGCCTTCGGTGTCGGTGACCATCGCCCAGCTTGAGCAGAATCTGGGCGTCGAGCTGTTCGCGCGGACGCGCTCGGGCATCCAGCTTTCGACCGGAGGCAAACTGCTTCAGCGCAAGGCGGAAGCGATGGAGACATTGCTGGTCTCCGCCGCGCGCGAAATCGCTCTGTCCCAGCATCATATCGAGGGACCACTAATCATCGGCGGGACGCCGGGCGCGCTGTCCAGCCTGGTGCCGGCCGCGGTCGACCGACTGCGCGAAACGCATCCGCGCTTCCAGTTGCAGATACTGGAACGATCCGACCAGCAGTTGATCGAGCTGCTGCGCAACGAGCAGATAGCGCTGGCAATGGTCACCACCGGGCTCGACGGTCTGCCCGATGACCTGATCGAGCAGCCGATCCTGCAGGATCCGTTCGATCTGATCGTCGGACCTGCTAACGCGCACCTGCCGCCGCAGATGAGGCTGCGTGATGCGCAGGATATGCGCTGGGTTTTGCCCGAGGCAGTCGGCGCGTTTCGTCGTCAGATCGACGCGTTGTTCCTGGCGGCCGACACACCGGTGCCGCTCAACGCGATCCGCTGCGACTCGCTACTGACAACGCGCTCGATCGTCCACCGTAGCGACTATGTCGCTATCCTGCCCCGTCAGGTTGTAGCCGAAGAGCTGGCGATGGGGGTACTTCGTGCGATCGAACTGGAGGATGTGCGCTTCCTGCGCACCATCGGGGTACGGCGACTGGCAGAAGCGCAGCTGTCCCCACTTGCCGATGGATTCTTGAGCGCGCTCGGCCTCTGAAAAACCTCCATAGGGAGTGCCTATGGAAATACAGAAATTCATTATTTGATTCAGCGCCGTCTTTTCCGGATCGTAATCAGACATAACGGCGAAGATCGCCGAGGGGAGAGCAATGCCGAGGACGATCATCGCGGCGAACATATTCGATGGCTCCGGCTCCGCGCCGCAGCCCGGCGAAGTGCTCGTGGTCGGTCAGCGCATCATCGAGGTCACGCCGCCGGGGGGTGTCGTCCGCGAACATGGCGATGACATCATCGAGTTGCCGGGTCACACGCTGATGCCGGGCATGGTCGAGGCGCATGGGCACCTGTCATGGCCTTCGTCGACAGAGAAGATATACCATGAATTCGTACTGCCCCCTGAAGAGATGGGGGTGGCGATACGCCGCAACGCCCGCGTGCTGCTGGATCATGGCTTTACCAGCGTTTACTCGGCCGGCGCGCTCGCCGAAACGATCGAAGTCGAATTAAGCCACGAGATCGAAGCGGGCGAGACCCCTGGGCCGCGGTTGGTCCCCTCGACCATTGAGCGCAGCCCGGAAGGTGCCGAGGGCGCGGTTGATCACGGTCGCGGCCCCGAGGCGATGCGTGCTTTTGTCGAGCATTGCGCGGCGATCGGGGTGAAGAGCGTCAAGCTGCTGATCTCGGGCGAGGACGCGCTGCTGCCCGGAAGTTCGCAGCACATTCTCCATACCGAAGAAGAGCTGGCTGCGGCGAATGAGGCCGCGCGCGCGCATGGTCTGTGGATCGCCGCGCATACCCAGGCGGCTGAAGCGATCAAGCTGGGCCTGCGCCACGGAGTGCGGACGCTCTACCACTGTTCGTGGGCCGACGATGAGGCGCTCGATATGCTCGAGGCCAAGCGCGACGAGATTTTCGTGGCCCCTGCGATCGGAATCATCGTCGCCACGTTGGAGGCCAATCCTCCACCACATATCGACATGAGCGAGATGAAGAAGAGCGCTGAACCGGTGATCGCGCTGACGCGGAAGCTCGTTCCCGAACTGAAGCGTCGCGGTATCCGCGTCCTGCCCGGCGGCGATTATGGCTTCCCGTTCAATCCCAATGGCCGGAATGCCCGCGATCTGGAGCATTTCGTGACGCTGTTCGGCTACACGCCTGCGGAGGCATTGGTCGCGGCGACGCGGCTGGGGGGTGAACTGATGGGCATGCCTGATGAAATCGGCATGGTCCGCCCCGGCTATTTTGCCGATCTGCTTCTGGTCGATGGCGATCCAACTGCCGATGTCCGCATCCTCCAGGATGCGAACAAGCTCACGATGATCATGAAGGGCGGGCGCATGCACAAGGTGCCCGCAAGGTTGGCCGAGCCAGCCTGAACCCCGCGCGCGCCGCGCAACCAGCTTGCACGCGGAACAAGGGCCGGCCGCAGGGCCGTGCTGTGCCAGCGACTGAAGTATCCGGCCCGGATAGGGGCGGAAAAATAGAAACGATGGGGAGGGACTTAAGATGAGGGTCACCAAGATTACTACACTCGGCGCCGTGTCGGTGCTCGCGCTCGCGATCGTCGCGCCGGCCAATGCCCAGGACAAGCCTGCGCAGGAAGCCGAGGAGACCGGTTCTGCGGAAATCGTCGTCACCGCCCAGAAGCGGGTCGAGCGCGTGCAGGACGTGCCGGTATCGATGACCGTCGCGACCGCCGAAACACTCGAGCGTCAGCAGGTCAATACGGTCGCCGATCTTGCCCGCATCGCGCCTTCACTGGAAATTCAGCAGGCACCTGGACAGAGCGTGGGAGGCGGCGGGCAGATTCGCGGCATCGGCACCCAGTCGTTCAATTCGGGCGCGGTCGGATCGGTGGGTATCGTCGTCGATGGGGTCAGTCAGGGGAACGCCAACATCTCCGACCTGTTCGACGTCGCCCGAGTCGAAGTGTTGAAAGGTCCACAAGGCACGCTGTTTGGCCTTACCACATCGGCCGGCGTCATCAACATTGCCACCACCGCGCCCGACTTCAGCAAATTCTCCTTCCGCGCCCGTACCGAGCTGTCGGCGGCGGGCACGCTGGGTTCGGGCTATGGGCGACAGTTGGTGCAGGGCGTCGTGAACGTGCCGCTCGGGGATACGGCGGGCATCCGCATCGCGGGCAACGCCAACCTTACCCAGGGCGTCAATCGCAACCTGCTGACCGGCAAGCTCGATCCGAAGCGGACTTTCGGTTTCCGCGGTCGTCTCTTGTGGGAGCCAAGCGCCGACCTGGCGATAAACCTGATCGCCGACTGGACACGGGTAAATGACGACGGCGTCGATTTCTTCGTAATCGACCGTGCGAATGCGGCTGTGACTGCGGAAGCGCTCGCTTGCGGCGTGGTCGTCGGGCCTGCGAACCGTGACTATTGCACGGCCTCGGTGCCGTTCACCGACAGCACCACTTGGGGCACCTCGCTGTCGATCGACTATGACGCAGGGCCGGTGACGCTCACCTCGATCACCTCCTATCGCGACACCGCGTCGCGCAGTTCGCTCAACATCTTCCGACTCGACACGCACAGCCCGCGCATCCTGCAGGGGCCGGCGGCAGAGCCGAATGACGGGCGGCTGTTCACCCAGGAATTCCGCGTCGCCTCGCCGAGTGGCAGCACGGTAGAGTATACCGCTGGCCTTTTCGTGTCGCGCCAGCAGACTGACAATCCGCCAGGACCGTTTCAAATCCGGGTGACGACGCCATTTGGCTTCATCTTCCCGGTCAACTCGCCCGGAAACTACGTGACGGTCAAAAACAACAGCTTCGCGGTGTTCGGACAAGCGACCATCCACGCCACCGACCAGCTTCGGCTGATCGCCGGTGGACGCTTCACCGATGAGACGCTGGAAGTGAATTTCCGTTCGTTCAATGGCGCGGTCGAGGTCAATCCTAGAACCGAAATCAACAATTTCTCGTGGCGCCTGGGCCTGCAGTATGAGTTCAACCGCCAGCTGATGGCCTATGCCACTGCCTCGCGTGGCTACAAAGGTCCGCAGATCGCGCTAGGCGATCCGACAAACCCGACTGCGCCGCCGCCGACCATCGTCCGCCCGGAAATCCCCACCACCTATGAAGCAGGTCTCAAGGCCACATTTATGGGTGGCGACATGGCGCTGGATCTCAATGCCTTCTACACCAAGCTCAAGGACTATCAGGGGCAGCTGTGCATCACCTTGGCGGCGGGTGGTCTGCAATGTGTGCCGACCAACATTTCCGGGCTCGTTTCGAAGGGGCTCGAAGCAACGATCTTCGGCCGCGTGAGCGACAATTTTACGCTCAATGCTGGCGCGATATGGAGCCGGGTGGAATATCCGACTGGTTTCCGCGGCCAGGATGGCACGATTATCGGCGGCGAGCAGCTGGTCGGCGCGCCCGAGTTCAAGTTCACCCTGTCCGGTGAGGTTTCGCAGCCAGTCACCGAGCGCGCGCAGGCATTCCTGGCCGTGGATACGGTCTACAAATCGGATATCCGCTTCTATCCCTCGACCGATGCGCGGGCGACCTACAAGGGTCATGTCACACTGGGCGGGCGGCTGGGCATTCGCGACATCGACAACGGCTGGACCTTGGCGGTGTTCGCGCGAAATCTGACCAATCACCACGAGCCGGTCTATCGCCTGCTGAACTTCCCCGATGGCACTACCGGCACCGGCCAGATTCTGACGACACAGTCCTTCCGTCAGGTAGGTCTGAGCCTGGACGTTCGTTTCTAATCTCCCCTGCCGGGGCCCGGTCGATACGGGCCCCGGATTTTTTCTGTGCGTTCGAGGATATCTTCATGATCAAGCACGCCTTGGGCATCGTCGGCACCGCCGCGATGCTGCTCGCGTCTCACGTTCAGGCGCAGCAGGCCCCCCCGCCCGGCGGGCCATCGCCTGAAATGCTGCGCGAGATGCGCGAAGCGGAGGCCCGCAACAACGCAATGCCCGACACGCCTGGCACCGGCGATTATCCGGCGATTAAGGAAGCTGATCCGACGCTCGCCAACCATGTCGTCTATCGTCCGGCAGACCTGTCGAAGCTCGCGGGGCGCAAGCTCGGTATCCTTGCTTGGGGCAACGGCGGCTGTGGCGACGATGGCGCCAACTCCCGGCAGCATCTGGCCGAGATTGCCTCACATGGCTACCTCGTCATCGCCAATGGTACGATCAAGTCCGGGCCGGGCGTTCCGCCGGCACCGCCGCTCACGATCCCCGCGCCAGGTCCAGATGGCGCGCGCCGTCTGCCGCCGCCGCGGACCAGCGCCGAGATGCTGACCCAGTCGATCGATTGGGCAATTGCCGAAAATGGGCGCGCCGACAGTCCCTATTTCGGCAAGATCGATACGAGCGCGGTTGCGGTTTCGGGGTGGAGTTGCGGCGGGTTGCAGGCGCTGGCCATCGCCGCTGCTGATCCGCGGGTGAAGACCGCAGTGATCCACAACAGCGGCATCTTCAATCAACCGATGCCGGGTATGGGCGTGAACATCGACAAGGCGACGCTCGATCGGGTCAAGGTGCCGTTGCTCTATATTCTCGGCGGGCCGACCGACATCGCCTACGCGAACGGCATGGATGATTTTGCGCGCCTCACCGCAACGCCGGTAGCGGTTGCCAATCTCGGCGTTGGCCATGGCGGCACGTTCTACCAGCGCAATGGCGGCAAGGCCGCGGCCCTTGCCGTCGCGTGGTTTGACTGGAAGCTGCGCAACGATGCCACGGCGGGCCAATGGTTTGCCGGGCCAGATTGCCGCTTGTGCCGCGATCCCGAGTGGAAGTTTCAGCAAAAAGGCCTGTAGGCTGAATGGAGGGCGCAATGTTCCGACATATATTGACCGGCCTGGCGATCGTAGCGCTGGCCGCAAGTGGTCCCCAAACCGTGCGGGCGCAGGCCGGTGGACCGCCGATGCCCAAGCCGATCGCGCCGATCGAGCTTCCCGGAGCTCTGGCGCTCTATCCCGCCGATGCCGCCAAGGTGAAGGACGCCGCCAAAGGCGAGACCTGGAACGCGTTTGGCAACGATCCCGTCGTCCGCAATGTCACAGTGCCTACAGTGACACCCTTCTTGCCCGATCCGGCCAAGGCGACCGGCGCAGCGGTGATCGTCGCTCCGGGCGGCGGCTTCATGCTGCTGTCGATCGAGAATGAGGGGATCAAGGTAGCGCAGTGGCTGGCCGATCGGGGCATCGCCGCCTTCCTGCTCAAATATCGTGTTCAGCCAACTCCGGTTGACCCGATCGAATTCACCAAGGCCGGCGCTGCGCGTATGGCGAGTGCGGCCAGCCGGACGTCGGCACCGCCGAGCTATCAGCCGGCAATCGACGACGGCATTGCTGCCGTACGTTTCGTACGCACTCAAGCGACGAAATGGGGCGTCGATCCAAAGCGCATCGGCATGGTCGGCTTTTCCGCCGGCGCGATGAACACGCTCGGCGTTACGCTGGCCAATCAGCACGGCGCGGTGCCTGACTTTATCGGGCTGATCTATGGTCCGTTGTTCCCCGTTGAAATCCCGGCGAGTGCGCCGCCGTTATTCGCGGCCGTCGCCGCAGACGACCCGCTCTTCGCACGCGGCGGGTTCGGACTCATTGACAGCTGGCGCAAGGCCGGGCGACCGGTGGAATTCCATCTCTACCAGCAAGGCGGGCATGGCTTCGGCATGCTCGCCAACGGCACCTCTACGATGCTGTGGGCCGATGAATTTCTGGCGTGGATGAAGACCAACAAGCTGGTCAGCGGAGCGATCAAGTGAGCCGGGTGATGCGCTCAACCGGGGTCGCGCTGGTGCTCGCCTGCCTGCCGGCGTTCGTCACGGCCCAAGACGCGCCGCGACGTGGTCCGCCTCCCTTCGTGGCGACCGCGACCCCGGCGCAGCCCCTCGGCCGGCTGCTCTATCCCAACGGTGCGCCGAAGTTGCCCGGTGGTGCCAAAGAAGAGAATTGGGGGACGTTCGACACGCATTTTCGCGTGGTACGCAATGTGACCGAACCCACGGTCACACCCTATTTGCCGCATCCTTCCGAAGCGACCGGCGCGGCGGTGATCGTGGCACCAGGTGGCGCATTCCAGATGCTGGCGATTGATGCCGAAGGTGAGATGGTGGCGCGGTGGTTGGCGGCACGCGGCGTCGCCGCCTTCGTCCTGAAATATCGCGTCGAGCCGACCCCTCCGGACGCGGCTGGGTTTTTCGCGGCGATGGGCCGCCGCATGGCAGAGGCAGGCGCGCGTAGCGCGGCGTCTGGACCGCCGCCAGTGTTTCAGCCCGCGATCGACGATGGTATCGCCTCAGTTCGGTGGGTCCGTGCGCATGCCACCGAGTTCGGCGTCGATCCCAAGCGGGTGGGAATGGTTGGGTTTTCGGCCGGCGCAATGAATGCGCTGGGCACCACAATCGCCAACCAGCCGGGTGCCCGCCCGGATTTCATCGGGTTGATCTACGGCCCGATGTCGCAGGCGGAAATTCCCGCCGATGCGCCCCCGCTCTTTGCCGCGCTCGCGGCCGACGATCCGTTGTTCGGCCGCGGTGCCTTCGGGCTGATCGACAGCTGGCGCAAGGCGGGGCGGCCGGTGGAGTTTCACCTTTATCAGGCTGGCGATCACGGCTTTGGCATGCGTAACGTCGGCACCACGGCGACCTTGTGGCCGGAGCAGTTCCTCGCGTGGGTGAAGGCCAACGGCTTTCTGCAAAGCACTCGGAAGTGACGTTGTCTGGAGTCGATCGGCGCACGCTACTGGGAGCCGCAGCACTCGCCTCACTTCCGTCAAAGGCAGCTTCGCAGGGCCGCTATCCCGAACCTGGGCTGACGTTCGTGTTCGAGGCCGAGGTGTTGCTCGGGCCAATCCAGGAAATGGGGGTGGTCGACGGAATGCGCCGTCGCATCGTGCCGATCTCCGGTGGTAGCGTTGCCGGTCCGCGGCTCAAAGCGACGATCCTGCCGGGCGGAGCCGACTGGCAGGGTGTGCGACCCGGCGACGGGCTTACCCGGGTCCATGCGCGCTACTGGATGAAGGCTGAGGACGGCGCGGTGATCGGCATCGACAATTCGGGCATCCGCCGTGCCTCCGCCGCAGTGATGCGGCGGTTGATGATGGGACAGGATGTTGCGCCGGATGACTATTATTTTCGCACGGTGCCCTTTTTCGAAGCAGGGGAGGGACCTCACCAATGGCTGAACGAAACGATGTTTGTGTGCGTCGGTGCCCGCAAGCCTGACCGCGCGATCATTCGCATCTACGCTGTGACATGAAAGGGACTGAAATGACGCTCTGCCGGCTCCTCGCCACCATGCTGGCGTTTGCGGTGCCCGTCGCCGCGCAGGCGCAGCCTTCGCCAAAGCTAGTCGCCTCGTCGAAAGTGGCCGTGGTTTCCACCCAGTCCGGCCAGGTACAGGGCTTCGTCAAAGGCGGGATCAGCACATTCCGCGGGGTTCCCTATGCGGTAGCGGAGCGCTTCAGGGCACCGGCCAAGCCGCCCAAATGGGACGGCGTCCGCCACGCGCTCAGCTATGGTAATAGCTGCCCGCAACCTGTGAATCCGCAGCTCCCCGAGCCGCAGACTTTCCTTTCTGATTGGGTATTCTGGCCGCAAAGCGAGAACTGCCTCAACCTCAACGTGTGGACGCCAGGCTCGGACGGCAGGAAGCGCCCGGTGATGGTCTGGTTCCACGGCGGCGGCTTCTTCAGCGGCTCGTCGATCGAGCTGCCGCCATATAACGGCGAGAATTTGAGCCGCATGGGCGATGTGGTGGTGGTGACGGTGAACCATCGGCTCAACATTCTCGGCTTCCTCGATCTCTCGGCACATGGCGAAGAGTACAAGGCGTCGGGCAATGCCGGGCTCGCCGATCTGGTCGCTGCACTGCAATGGGTGCGCGACAACGCCGCAGCGTTCGGCGGGGATCCAAGTAATGTCACGATCTTCGGCCAGTCCGGCGGCGGCGGCAAGGTGGCAACATTGCTCGCCGCGCCCAGCGCAAAGGGGCTGTTTCACAAAGCGATCGTGATGAGCGGGGTGATGGGTCCGCCTGAGGCACGCGCCACCGACCAAAAGACGTCGCGACGGGTGGCTGAGCTGACGATCAAGTTCGCCGGCCTCCAGCCGGGCGACGTCGCCGGGTTGCAGAAGATCTCGTATGAGCAGCTCAATGCCGCTGGTGCCAAAGCGCTAAGCCAGGTCAGCAAGGAGTTGTCGGGCGAGGCGACTGGTGGCCCGCTGGGCTTCCTGCGGGTCAACTGGGGCCCGGTGCACGACAAGGCGTTCCTGCCGGATCGTCCATTTCTCGGCGGCGCGCCTGCAGTCGCGGCCGACGTACCGCTGATGATCGGCAGCACGCTCGCTGAATTTCAACTGATCAACCCGCGGATCAAGGGCCGGGAAAGCTGGCCGCAGGACCAGTTGGCCACCTACCTCCGCCAGACCCATGGTGATCGTACCGACGCGATATTTGCGGCTTTCCGCAAGGCTTATCCCAAGGCAAAGCTGCACGATCTGCTGGCGATTGACCCCGGCGGTAGGGCTGGCGCGTTGGGCATGGCACGGGCCAAGGCGGCGCAGTCGGCACCGGTCTACAACTATCTGTTCGCGTGGAAGAGCCCGGTGCTCGACTATGGGTGGGCGGCAGGGCACACCGCCGATGTGGCTTTCGTGTTCAACAATGCCGCACTCGGCGTGCAGTCGAGCGGCGGGGGACCCGAGGTAGACAAGCTCACCCGGGTGATGAGCCAGGCTTGGATCAATTTCGCGCGGACCGGCAATCCGAACCACAAGGGCCTTCCGGTTTGGCCGGCCTTTACCGCCGACAAGCCCGCGACGATGGTTTTCGATACCAGATCCCATGCAGTGATCGGCCATGACGGCGAACTGATCGAGCTGCTGAATCAGGGCGGCCCGCCGCGCCGCTGAACGTATATGGAGTGAAGTGTATGATCGATCGCCGGACCCTGGTCGCCCTTGGCGGCGCGATGATGGCCGCGCCCACGGTGGCGACCGCCCGGAGCAAGTCAGGGCAATTCCCCCGCGGCTTTCTGTGGGGCGCGGCAACGGCAGGACATCAGGTCGAGGGCAACAATGTTGCCAGCGACCAGTGGTTTCTTGAGCAGTTGAAGCCCACGGCGTTCGCAGAGCCGTCGGGCGACGCCGTCAACAGCTTCGCGCTATGGGGCGTGGACATGGATCTGGTTAAGGCGCTTGGCCTCAACAGCTACCGCTTTTCGATCGAATGGTCCCGAATTGAACCCGCCAGGGGGCAATTCTCGATCGCGATGCTCGACCATTATCGGCGGATGATCGACGGCTGTATTGCGCGCGGACTGGCCCCGCTGGTGACGTTCAACCACTTCTCCGCGCCCCTGTGGTTTAGTGCGGCGGGCGGCTGGACCAACGCTGAGGCACCTGACCTATTCGCGCGGTTCTGCGACAAGGCGGCGCGGCACGCGGCGGCCGGTATAAGCCATGCTGTGACCCTCAACGAACCCAATCTACTGATGCTGCTGCGCGGCGTGCTTCCCCCGCCGGTGCATAGCAAGGTTGCGGCAATGCTCGATGCGGCTGCGACGCAGCTGGGTGTGCTCAAGTTCACCGCCGCCAACGCTGCCAAGTCCGAGGATCTGGAGACAATGCTGCGCATCCAGATCGCCGCGCACAAGGCCGGGCGCGCCGCGATCAAGGCGGTTCGGGGCGATCTGCCGGTAGGTGTCAGCCTGGCGATCATCGACGAGCAGGCGGTAGGCACGAACAGCAAGCGAGATGCGGTGCGCGACGAGCTCTATGGCGCCTGGCTGGACGCGGCCAAGGGCGACGATTTTCTCGGCGTACAGAATTATGAGCGCCGCCAACATGGCGACGCAGGAAAGCTGCCAGCGCCCGACGGCGTTCCGCGCAATTTTCTGGGAGCGGAAGTCCATGCGCCATCGCTTGCGGGTGCGGTTCGTTATGCCCACGCCGTGACCGGTCTGCCAATCCTCGTCACCGAGCACGGCGTCGGAATCGAGGATGACAAGGTCCGTGCCGCGTTCATCCCCGCCGCACTGGCGGAACTCAAGAAGGCGATGGACGAGGGCGTTCCGGTCAAGGGCTATGTGCATTGGTCGCTACTCGACAATTTCGAATGGACTTTTGGCTATCGCCCTAAATTCGGCCTCGTCTCGGTGGACCGGACAAGCTTCAAGCGCACTTCCAAGCCAAGCGCGCACGTTCTCAGCAGTATCGCGAAGCGGAACGGCGTGTAGCCAGCGATCAGCGCGTGGCGTGTCCGCGCGAGCGGATGCGGGCGGGCTTGGCTTCCTCTGGGTCGGCGAGGCGATAAACTCCTCCCGCATCAAGCCAAGTAAGGGGCATAGTCGAAAATTCCTCCCCCAGTCGGGGGAGGATGGAACGGGCTGCAGCTGGAGGTCGCTTCCATCTAGCGGCGCGGTTTGCCCGCTTTGGCCAATGCTGCATCGACCAGCGGACGCATCGCGGCATAGCCATTCCGATTAGGGTGAATGCCGTCGTTGCTGAGTTCCGGGCGCATCCCCCCCGACGGCGCTGCCAGTGCCACATGGTAATCGACGAACACCAGCCCACGTTGGACGGCGAGCGTTTTCAGCCATGCGTTGAGGGCCGCGATCTGCGGCTTGGGCTGAAGGTCGGGCTGCCACGGGAAGCCATTGGCAGGCGGGATGCCTGCGAGCACGACCTTGATGTGGTTCGCAAGCGCGAGATCGACCATCGACCGGATGTTGTTCTTATAGTCCTCGGGGCTCGACGGACCGGTATTTCCGGCGAGATCGTTGGTACCCGCCATGATGTGCACGACATCAGGCCGTAGCGCGACGACGTCTTGCTGGAAGCGCACAACCATCTGTGGGGAGGTCTGGCCGCCAATCCCGCGACTAACGACGGCGGCGGAGAACAGCGAAGGATCCCCTGCTTTCCAGCCCTCGGTGATCGAATCGCCGATAAATACGACCCGGGGTTTTCCGGTCGCCGCTTGCTGGGCATTCTCGGCCTTGTAGCGACACAAATTGGCATAGTCGCGCAGCATGTCCGCGTCGCGCTTCTTCCTATAGGCTTCGAGCGCCGGACCAGCGCCACCGTCCGGCCGTGCCATCGGCGGCATCTTCGCGCCTGGCTCCAGCATCGCCTGCAACATTGCCGCCGGAGGAGGAGGCGAGGGCGGCGGACATGGGGAGTCGCTCATCCCAGCTGCCGGCCCGTCCTGCGCAATGGCACTGGGGCCGGCCGCAACCGCCAACTGTGCCGCGAAGATGGCAAAGACTGTCCAACTCTTCATAGTCGATCTTCCCTCCAGGTCACCGTTCCGTTGGTGGGGTCGGTGTTGAGGGTGTTCTAATGATCCGGCAATGACCGAACAGAGATCAATTTCCGATGGAGCCATCGTGTGCGCCTATGTGAGCGCACGCTGTGAGCGCGCCGCATCTTCGTCTTGTGCGCCGGGATGGTCCAGATCGCCTTGTCGAGGTCGATATCGGCCCATTCGGCGAAGCGCAGCTCGCCCGGGCGCACAAAGACGTGGGGCAGCAGCCGGAGTGCCGCGTGGACATTGGCGCTGTCCCTGAACGCTTCGATCGAACGCAGCAGCGCGCCAGCCTCTCGGGGCGTCGTGAAGGCGGCGCGATGGACCGGCTTCGCCACGATCAGAGCGCCACGCAGGTCACTTGCGACATCCCGGTCTGCACGCGCCGTCGCGATGGCGTATCGGAACACCTGTGAGCAGGTGCTGCGCAGCCTCTTGGCGGTCTCGTAACGGCCCTTGCCCTCCATCTTTCGGAGCATCAGCAAAAGCTCCTGCGCGGAGATCAACGCGATGGGGCGCTTGCCAATCGCCGCGTTGATGAACCCCAGCAGCCAGCGCAGCTTCTTCATCGTGACCGGCGAACGCCCTTCCTTCTCGACCTTGGAGAGCCACTCGTCGGCGACAGCCTCAAAGCTGTTCGAAGCCGCTACCGCAGCCGCGATCCGATCGAGCTTGATCCGCTCAGCGGGATCATCGCCACGTGCGAGAACCTTGCGTGCCGCGTCGCGCTCGGCGCGCGCCTCGGCGAGGCCAGTTTCGGGCCATACGCCGAATGCGAGGGTCTTCTGCTTTCCGAGATGTCGGTAGTTCATTCGCCAGTAGCGGCCGCCCGCAGGCGTCACGAGCAGGTAGAGCCCGTCGCTATCGCTCAGCTTGTCCGCCTTGTCGCGACTCTTGGCCGCTTTGATCGCCACAACCGACAACGCCATGATGGTATCTCCATCGAAGCGACCGGCGCCGTGCCATCAGATATACCATCAGATTGTTGGTATGGAGTGGCTTTTCACCGATCCGACTGGGATGGCTATACCACAAAAAGCCGGAGAAAACAGCCATTTACGGCACGTTCTGGGATGCCTTGGGAAGGCAGCCTGGTGACCCCTACGGGACTCGAACCCGTGTTTTCGCCGTGAGAGGGCGACGTCCTAGACCGCTAGACGAAGGGGCCGCGCGAGCGGAAGCGGGGCCTTTATCGGGGGGCGGGCGGGGCGTCAACCCGCGTGGCGGAAAACACTGGACGGGGTAGCGTTCGCCGCGAACGCGCCCTATCTGGCGCGGATGGCGCGTTCTTCACGATCGATGGATTGGGGCTTTCCCCGCTGGCGCGCCTATGGTGCCGAGCGTGACGCGGTGAAGGTGCGCCTGTGCGACCGCGAAGGCTGCGACAAGCCCGGCGATCGCCCTGCGCCCAAATCGCCCAACAGCCCGGAACGCTGGTATTTCTGCGAGGAACATGCCGGCGAATACAACCGCAACTGGAATTACTTCGAAGGGCTCACCGCCGAAGAGGCCGCCAAGCGCGAGGCCGATGAGCGGCGGACGGCGAACGGCTATGCCGAAAGCAAGCACAATGCCTGGGCAGGTCCCGGCGATGGCACGCGTTCGCGCGATGAAATGCGCGCGCTGGATGTGCTGGAGCTGGAGCCGGACGCAAGCTTTGAAGACGTCCGCACCGCGTGGCGACGACTGGCCAAGTCGAACCACCCCGATGTCCGCCCCGGCGACGGCGAAGCCGCCAAGCGCTTTCAGGCGATCCAGGCGGCCTATGAAGTCCTGCGCTCCGCCGAAGATCGGCGGCAATGGCGGCCGGGTTGAAGACGCGGGTCCGGTCGAACTGGGCGAACGCCGTTCTCGTCTGCGCCAAATGTTCAAAGAAACTCGACGGCGGGTTCGGGCCGAAGGGCAAGGCTCCGCTGGGCAAGGCGCTGCGCAAGCATCTCCACCTGAAAAAGGGGCGCAAGGCCGCAGCGGGAATCGTCGACGTCAAATGTCTCGGCGTGTGTCCGCGCGGCGCAGTGACCATGGTCAATGGTGCGGCGAGCCGCGAATGGCTGTTGGTTCCGGCGGGCGCCGATCTCGACGCCGTGGCCGATGAACTTGGCCTTGGCTGATCACAGCCGCTTGCGCGCCACGGCCGGTGCGCTAGGGTTCGCGCCGTGACGCCGTCATCGCCCTCCGCAATCCTCGCGCGCAAGCGGTTGGCCGATGCGCTGATTTCGGTGGGCCGGGGCGACCGCGCCGCGTTGGCGGAGGTCTATAATCTCACCAGCGCGAAGCTTTTCGGCATTTGCCTGCGTATCTGTGGGGACCGGGAGGAAGCAGAGGACGTGGTGCAGGAAGTCTATGTGAAGGTGTGGCAACGGGCAGGGCGGTTCGACCCTGACCGCGCCAGTCCGATCACCTGGCTTGCCGCCATCGCCCGCAACAGTGCGATTGACCGGCTGCGTAGCCGTCCGGCAATGGCCAGCGCGCCGATCGACGCAGCGGGGGAGATTGCCGACGACCGTCCCGCCGCCGATACCGCGATCGAGGATGCACAGGAGCAGGGCCGCATGCGCGCCTGTCTCGACGCGCTGGAGGCGCGTGCGTCCTCCGCAATCCGCGCGGCCTTTTTCGGCGGGCTGACCTATGCCGAGCTGGCAGAACGTGATCGCGTGCCGCTCGGCACGATGAAGACGTGGATCCGCCGCGGCCTGTTGCAGTTGAGGGCGTGCCTGGGCGATGGTTGACCCGATGGACCTTCCCGACGAACGCGAACTGCTTGCCGCCGAGCTCGCGCTGGGCGTGCTGGAGGGCGACGCGCTGGCTGTGGCCAACCGCCGCCTGCTGAGCGACGCCGCGTTCGCCGAAGAGGTTGAGGCGTGGCGCGAGCGGCTGGCGGGCATGGCGCTCGACGTGCCTGACGAAACACCTCCGGACGCATTGTGGAACCGGATCGAACGCGCGATCGACGGCACTGCCCCGGCGCCGGTGGTCGATCTGGTACCGCGTCGCCAGCTTCGCCGCTGGCAGTTCGGTACGGCCGCCGCGGGTGCGGTCGCGGCTGCGCTGGCCGTGATGCTCGTCATCCCGCGCCCCGAACCGTCGATCATTCCGCCGCAGACCCAGGTCGCGGTGCAGCCGGCCATTGTCGCGCAGCTGCGCGGCGAGGGAGAGGGGCCGTTCGTTGCCGCGCGCTACGACCCGGCGACCGCCCAGCTGCGGCTGGTCGCACAGGATATGGGCGACGACCCGCGCGTGCCGGAGCTGTGGATCATCCCCGAGGACGGGATCCCGCGCTCGCTCGGCGTGATCCGGCCTGCGGGCGATACGCAATTGGCAGTGGCCGAAGGGCACCGCGCGATGCTGCATGACGGCGCCACGCTGGCGATCACGATGGAGCCGCGCGCGACCGCGCCGCACCCCGCGCCGACCGGTCCGCGCGTCGCGGCAGGAAAAATTTTCGGCATCTGACATCCGGCGCGCATCCGCGTCCGTATCTCCTGCGCAACCCGGCCAGAACAAGGGTCGGGCACTGCCACGACAGCAGGAGGATCTATGAAGTTTCGTACCTCGCATTTCGCACTGGCGCTCGCCGGTGCCGCACTGGCCACCGGTTCGGTCGCAATTGCCGGTCAGACCAAGATGGTCGGCGGTGCCGCCATGTATCCGACCAAGGATATCGTCGATAACGCCGTCAATTCGAAGGATCACACCACGCTGGTCGCTGCAGTGAAGGCTGCCGGCCTGGTCGACACGCTGAAGTCGCCCGGACCGTTCACCGTGTTCGCGCCGACCAACGCCGCGTTCGCGAAGCTCCCCGCCGGCACCGTCGACACGCTGCTGAAGCCTGAGAACAAGGGCACGCTGACCGCCGTGCTCACCTACCATGTCGTGCCCGGCAAGATGATGGCTGGCGACATCGCGGCCAAGGCCAAGGCAAATGGCGGCAAGCTCGAACTGACCACCGTGCAGGGTGAGAAGATCACGCTGTCGAAGAGCGGCTATGGCTGGATCATCACCGATGCCAAGGGTGGTACGTCGAAGATCACCATCGCCGACGTCGCGCAGAAGAATGGCGTGATCCACGTGGTGGACTCGGTCCTGCTGCCCTGAACCTGACCCCCGTCGCGCGGGTTTTTACCCGGTCCCGCGCGACACCCCGCCGGTGTGGTTTCCCTCTTTAACCACCGGCGGGACTACCGCCCGCCCGGCCACTGTCTCTCAGGCCGGGCGGGTACGGTTGAGCCACTGCGCGGCACGCGGAAAGCGCGGCAGGATCAGCCGGTCGAACACGAACACCACGATCAGCGACAGCGCCAGCATCGGCAACAGTGCCGCCATGATCAGCGTGATCGCTGCCACCATGCGCAGCTTCGCGTCGCTTGGACGTGGCGGTGCGCCGAGCGAGCCCTCGGGCCGTCGCCGCCACCACATCACGACGCCGCTCACAGCCAGCAGCATCAGCGCGAGCGCGGTCAGCACGCCGACCAGCTGGTTGATCCACCCGAACAATTGCCCTTCGTGCCAAGCGATACCGTAGCCGATCACCCGGTCGATCGGGTGCTTGTCGGCAAAGCCGCTGCGCGCGAGCACATTGCCCGTCATCGGATCGAACTGGACGGTGCGCGCGATCGGGCGGTTCTGCGTCGCGCTGGTCAGTTTCCACACATTGCCGTTGGGCGGCCCGAACTGCGCGGGTGCACCGGGCGGAGAGAGGATCGCGGGGGCGGGAACAGCCTCTGCCTGCGCCCGCGCGACCATGTCGGTCAGCGTCATGCCCATCGGCACCGGCGTCCGGCGCGCCGCCGCACGCAGCATCGCCTCATGGTCATGCTCGGCATGCAGGTCGACGCCGCCCTTCCATTGCTGCGGCCCCTGAACGAGTCCTAGCTCTGCACGAACCGCACGAAACGCGGTCGCCCAGCCGTCGGTCCACGGTAGTCCGGAGACGAGCAGCACGAGCGCAAGCCCCGAAACCCAGAAGCCGGTCACCGCATGCAGATCGCGCCACACCACGCGCCCACGCGCGCCCAGCCGCGGCCACAGCACCCCCGCCAGCCCGCGCCCGCGCGGCCACCACAGATACAGGCCCGACAGGATCAGCAGGATCGCCCAGCTTGCCGCGATCTCGACCAGAAACCCACCCCATTGACCGAGCAGCAGCGAGCCGTGGATGCGGGAGACGGTCGCGGCGATCCGCGCCTCGGGATCGTCGATCGCGATCACTGTGCCCTGCGGCGACACCGCGATGTCGCGCATGCCCCCGTCGGGCACTCCGACATGGATCACGGCGGCGTCACCCGAAGCTGCGGGCAGCCGGTAGCTGTGGAAGCGCGCGCCCGGCACCGCCGCCAGCGCTGCCTTCAGCTGCGCGTCCGGCGTCACCGCCCCGGCGACCGGCAGGCCGCGCCAGTCGCGCTCCTGCCACGCATCCAGCTGCGGCTTGAACAGATAGATCGCCCCGGTCAGCGCCAGCAACAGGATGAACGGCACGACGAACAGCCCGGCATAGAAATGCCAGCGCCAGATCGCGCGGTAGAGCTTGCTCCCCTCGGCGCTCATGCGGCGTAGCGTTCCGCCGTCGCGCGGATCAGCGCAATCATGTTGGGGATGCCCTGCGTCCGGTTGGAACTGAGCTGGTTGCGCAGGTCGAACGGGGCGAGCGCGCCTTCGATATCGGTCGCCAGAATGTCGGCCGGCGCGCGATCCTGTACCGTCAGCAGGACCAGCGCGATGATGCCCTTGGTGATCGCTGCATTGCTGTCGGCCAGAAAATGCAGCGTCCCGTCGTCGCGCACCGTCGGATAGACCCACACCGCCGCCGAACAGCCGCGCACCAGTGTCGCGTCGGTCTTGAGCGCGTCGGGCATTGCTTCCAGCGCCTTGCCCAGGTCGATCAGCAACCGGTAGCGGTCGTCGGCGTCGAGGAATTCATATTCGTCGGTCAGGTCGGACAGGCTGGTCATGCCGCGCCTGTAGCGCCGTCCGGTTGCCGCGTCACCCCGTTCCAAGGGGGGCGGGAAGGGGTGGGAGCGGCGTCTGCAGCTGCCGCTCCCGTGGTGCAGTGGCGGTGGCCTCCCAACCTGTCCGCCGCTGCTCCGGGGGCTCTTACAAATCCACGCCTGCGGCGATCGCCTCGAGCTTGCGGATGCGTTCCTTGAGGTCCGCGATCTCGATCCGCGCGCCGGCATTGCCCTGCGCGGCCTGGGGCGTCTCGCCCTGATGGACCAGCGACAGTTCCTGCCGCTTCAGCGCCAGCCAGCCGCGCCATCCGGCCAGGCCCGCTCCGGTCACCATGCCCAGCCCCGCAAGGGTCGCCAGCGCCATGGCCATGTAGAAATTCGGGTCGGTCATCACATCCTCCTCCGGCGGTCGCCGGGTTTCAGTTGCGGTCGTCGCGCAGCTTCTCGATCTCGCGGTCGAGGCTCACGCTCGAATGATTGTCGGTGATCACCCGCTCCAGCACCGCGATACGGTCCTTCAGCGTGCGCACTTCCTGCTCCAGCCGACGGGCTTCGGCGCTCGCCGCGGGATCATGGGCGACATAATCGTTGCCGCGGCCATCCTTCTGGATGCCCATCTTGGCGCGGACGATGTTGCCGACGGTTACGATCGCCACGATCGCCACCACCATCAATGCCCATTCCATAGCCTGCCTCCTGTTCGTATGATCTTGGGTGAGCCCGAAGGCTTATTCGGCCGGCTGCGCCGC
>VYKW01000215.1_pt1 | contig 24654 bp, 22 predicted proteins | sample 5114451 | NCBI WGS metagenome assembly VYKW01 (sample SAMN12291784, study PRJNA351875) | freshwater metagenome | isolation source: freshwater lake | place: USA: Michigan, Gull Lake | collected 2013-08-08
AGCGCCGCCCCCGCGAGGAACGGCGCCGCGATCGCGCTGACCGCGACGGCGCCCGCGATTCCGCCGAGCAGGCTCGGCACGGCCACGCTCCGGAAGTCGGCCCCCGACCCGAACAGCCGCGCCACCGTGCCCGGCTGGCGCATCTCCGCGCGCGTGATCAGGCGCGCCAGACCGATCGGCGTGCCATTGACGGGCACCGCGAGCCCTCGCTCGTACGGCGGCAGCACCTGCGCGATCCGTACGAGCAGCTCGCTGCGCTGCGCCTCGGTGAGCGCACGGAACGCGTCGGCGTGGACCTGCTCGATCGCCTCGGGCGGGGCGGTCCGCAGCAGGTACAGGTAGCGGGCGATCGCGCGCTCGTCGTCGGCGGACGGGGCGCCGTCGGTCCGGGAGGGGGGCGCTTCATGCATCGTCGGTGCTCCGGTGGGTCGGCTCCGGTGAGGCGGCTCAGACGTGCCCGACCACCGCGTGCGGCACGTACGGCGCCTCGAGCGTCGCGCATTCCTCGGGGCTCAGGCGCAGCGACAGCGCGGCGACCGCGTCGTCGAGGTGCTCGACCTTCGTGGCGCCGATGATCGGCGACGTGACGCCGGGCTGCTGCAGCACCCAGGCCAGCGCGACCTGCGCGCGCGGCACCCCGCGGGCCGCGGCAACTGCGGCCACCGCCTCGACGACCTTGCGGTCGGCCTCGCCCGTCTTCGCGTAGAGCGAGCGGCCGAACGCATCGGTCTCGGCGCGGGCGCTGCCCTGGTCCCAGTCGCGCGTCAGCCGACCGCGCGCCATCGGGCTCCAGGGGATCACCGCGATGCCTTCGGCGCGGCACAGCGGCAGCATCTCGCGCTCCTCCTCGCGGTAGAGCAGGTTCACGTAGTTCTGCATCGACACGAAGCGCGTCCAGCCGTGCCGCTCGGACAGATGCAGCGCCCGCGCGAACTGCCACGCGTACATCGACGAGGCGCCGATGTAGCGCGCCTTGCCGGCCTTCACCACGTCGTGCAGCGCCTCGAGCGTCTCCTCGAGCGGGGTGTGCGGATCGAAGCGGTGGATCTGGTAGAGGTCGACGTAGTCGGTGCCCAGGCGGCGCAGGCTGTGGTCGATCTCCGACAGGATCGCCTTGCGCGACAGCCCGGCGCCGTTCGGACCCTCGTGCATGCGCCCGTGGACCTTGGTCGCGAGCACGATCCCGTCGCGCGGCGCGAAGTCCTTGAGCGCCCGGCCGACGATCTCCTCGCTGGTGCCGTCTGAATAGACGTTGGCGGTGTCGAAGAAGTTGATGCCGAGGTCGAGCGCGCGGCGCAGGAACGGGCGGCTCTCGGCCTCGCCGAGCGACCAGGGATGCGGGCCGCGCTCGGGTACGCCGTAGCTCATGCAGCCCAGGCACAGGCGGGAGACTTCGAGGCCGGTGCGGCCGAAACGGGTGTATTCCATGGGAAGGGGTCTCCGAGGAGGCGCTACGTGCCGGCAGGTGTCGGTGTGACGTCGATCGGCGCCATCAGCAGGCAGAGTATCCGCCAGCTGACGGATCCTGCGTTCCCAGATCTTGCGGCCCTGGGCATGCTCGGTCACCCGTCGCTCGCCGAATCGGCGCTGCGTGCCGGCCGGCATGCAGCCCTTGGTGCCATCGGCCTGCACCCACGGCTCGGCATCTCGGACCTGCCGGCGCCCGACGCACTCGACGGTTGACGTGCCTCGGTTCCTCGGCCCCCTCCGCTTCGACGGCGCTTCGGAGCGCAGGATCCGCACGCCGTCGAGCGGTCGATGCCGCAGCGGGGCTCTGGCCGACCAGGTGAAGGCGGGCGCCGAGGTGCGCGAGCACGTCGCCGGCGCGTTTCTGCTGCGCGACCTCGTGCAGCAGCGGACACCGGCAGCACGCGGCGCGAGGATCGGCGCGCAGCTGCGCTCGATCCGGCATCAGCGGCAGCTGTCGTTCGACCTGCAGAGGTTCTGGTCGCAGTCTCCCCGCACCGGTGCTAGCCTTGCCGCAGACACCCCGCGTGATGACCCGCCCGCCGGCACTGCCGAGGTCCGCTCGAGGCACGCTCTGCTACCGTAACCCGTGGCCGGGGAAACATCGGCCGATCCGACTGGAGACACCGTTTCGATGAAGCTCACCGAGGGACTGGACAAGCTCGATGCGCGACGCCGACGCTCGCTCGAGATGGGTGGCGCGAAGCGCATCGCACGCCAGACCGAGCAGGGCAAGCTGACCGTCAGGGAGCGCGTGGCGCTGCTCGCCGATCCGGGCAGCTTCAGCGAGTACGGGCAGCTGTGCTCGCACGTGTCGACCGAGGCCCAGGGCACCGACGAGATCACCCCCGCCGACGGCGTCGCCGCCGGTTTTCTGCAGGTCGACGGCCGCGATGTCGCGGTGATCGCCGAGGACTTCACCGTCAAGGGCGGCTCGCACGGCGTGATCAACGCGCGCAAGAAGCTGCACATGGTGCAGATGGCTCGCCGCGAGCGAGTGCCGCTGGTGTGGATCGTCGACGGCGCCGGCGCCCGCGGCCAGGAGCTGATGAACGACGGCCTGCCGGACGTCACGCACTTCATCGAGATCGCCCGCATGTCGGGGACCGCGCCGCAGGTCTCGCTGGTACTCGGCCCCTGCGCCGGCGATTCGGCGCTCGTGGGCGCCGCCACCGAGTTCATCGTGATGCGCGAGGGCACCGGCATGCTGGCGGCCGGCGGGCCGCCGGTCGTGAAGGCCGCGACCGGCCTGGACGTCTCCAAGGAAGACCTGGGCGGCACGGCCATCCATGCCAAGGTGTCGGGCATCGTCGACCGGGTCGCCGCGACCGACGCCGAGGCGATCGCGCTCGCCCGCGGCTTCCTGTCGTACCTGCCGACCAACGCCTGGGCCTGGCCGCCGCAGGCGGCCGCCGTGGCGCCCGAGGCGATCGACCTCGACACCGTGCTGCCCGACGATGCGCGGCGCGCCTACGAGGTCCGTACGGTGATCCGCGGCATCGTCGATGCCGGCAGCTTCTTCGAGATCAAGCCCGACTGGGCGCGCATGATCGTCACCGGGCTGGCGCGCATCGACGGCCATCCGGTCGGCGTGATCGCCAACCAGCCGATGGTCTTCGCCGGCGCCATCACGGCGCAGGCCGCCCGCAAGGCGCGCCGCTTCATCGACCTGTGCGCCGCCTACCACGTGCCGCTGCTGTTCCTGCAGGACGTGCCGGGGGTGATGACCGGGCCCAGCGCCGAGAAGGAGGGCACGCTGCGGGAGGGTGTCGCGGTGGTGTACGCGCTCGCGCAGGCCGACGTCCCGCGGGTCACCGTCGTGCTGCGCAAGGCGTTCGGGTTCGGTGCCTGCGCGATGTGCGGCTGGGGCGGCGAGCAGAGCCTCGTCGTCGCGTGGCCCACAGCCGACTTCGCCTCGCTACCGGTGTCGGGCGGGGTCGCCGCCGCGTTCAAGGACGAGATCCTGAACGCCGCCGATCCGGCCGCCCGCCAGCGCGAGATCGAGGGCCGCTTCCGCGACGGCACCGACCCGTTCAATGCGGCCGCGCGGTTCACCGTCCACGACGTGATCCGACCGTCCGAGACGCGGGCGAGGGTCGCCCGTGCGTTCGCACTGTCGCGCAACCGGCGTACGGCACAGCCGGCACCGGTGCCGCGCTACGGCGTCATGCCCTGACCGAACAGGTCGCTCCGCACCCCGGACCCGCCCCCCTCATGCCGACATCACCGGACCCCAGGATCCCCGCCGCCGACGTCTGCGTGCTGCGCCCGCTGCTCGAGCGCTGGACCGCGGCGCAGCCCGATCGCGTCTTCGTGAAGACGTCGGGCGGACCCGAGTACACCTACGCGCAGATGCGGGCCCTCACCGCACGCACCGCGGCGGGCCTGCATGCGCTCGGCGTGCGCCAGGGCGACACGGTGGTCGTCTGGATGCCCAACGGCATCGACTGCCTTCGGACGTGGTTCGCGATCAACTGGCTGGGCGCCACCTACGTGCCGATCAACACCGCCTACCGCGGCCGCCTGCTCGCGCATGTGCTCGAGAACGCCAGCGCAGCCGTGTTGGTGGCGGACGCGTCGCTGGTCGGGCGGCTCGCCGAGGTCGATGTCGCGACCGTGCGCACGGTCGTCGTGTTCGGCGGCGCGGCCGCGGCACCCGGGCTGGTGACGATGCTGCCCGCACGCGTGCTCGACGAGGCCGGCGATGACGCGCCGACGCCGCCTGCACCGATCCAGCCCTGGGACACGCAGTCGATCGTCTACACCTCCGGCACCACCGGCCCCTCCAAGGGCGTGATGTCCTCGTACGCGCACCTGTTCGCGATGAGCGGTCGCGATGGCTTCCCGATGATCCGCGACGATGACCGGTATCTGGTCAACCTGCCGCTGTTCCACGTGGGCGGCACGATCCCGGTGATGGGGATGCTGGCGCGTGGCGGCTCCATCTCGATGGTCGACGCCTTCTCGACCGAGCTGTTCTGGCCGCAGATCCGCGAGACCGGGACCACGGTGGCGCTGCTGCTCGGCGTGATGGCGGCCTTCGTGACCAAGCGCGCGCCCGAGCCGCAGGACCGCGACCACCCGCTGCGCACCGTGATCATCGTGCCGCTGTCGGAGGACCCGACCGCGTTCGCCGCGCGCTTCGGCGTCGATGTCTACACGCTCTACAACATGACCGAGATCTCGACGCCGCTGGTGTCCGGACTGAACCCGGACAAGGCGGGCTCCTGCGGCCAGCCGCGGGCAGGCGTCACGCTGCGGCTGGTCGACGAGCACGACGCCGAAGTGCCGCAGGGCGGCGTGGGCGAACTGATCGTGCGCACCGATGCGCCGTGGACGATGAACAGCGGCTACTTCCGCAACCCCGAGGCGACTGCGCGGGCATGGCGCAACGGCTGGTTCCACACCGGCGATGCGTTCCGAGTCGATGCGCAGGGCACCTGGTTCTTCGTCGACCGCATGAAGGACGCGATCCGACGGCGCGGCGAGAACATCTCGTCGTTCGAGGTCGAGGCCGAGGTGGTCGCGCATCCGGCGGTGGCCGAGGCTGCCGTGGTGCCGGTCCCCGGCGAGTTCGGCGAGGACGAGGTACTGTGCGTGGTGGCGCTGATCGAGGGCGCGACGCTCGACCCGGCCGGCCTGCTCGCCTTCCTGCAGCCGCGCCTCGCGCACTTCATGGTGCCCCGCTACCTGCGGGTCGTCCCGGCGCTGCCCAAGACACCGACGCAGAAGGTGCAGAAGCACCTGCTGCGCGATGCGGGCATCACATCCGACACCTGGGACCGCGAAGCCGCGGGCATCCGGATCACACGCGCGACACCCTGAGGAGCAACGACGATGGCCCTGGTCAAGGTACATGCAGACATGGACGGTACGGTCTTCGAGCTGCCGCGGGCGCCCGGCGATGCACTCGTCGAGGGCGACGCCATCGTCATCCTCGAATCGATGAAGATGGAAGTGGTGGCCGGCGCGCCCTGCGGCGGTCGCCTCGAGCGGATGCTGGTCGAGGTCGGCGACACCGTCACCCAGGGCGCCGTGCTCGCCGTCATCGAGACCGCCTGAACCAACCTGCAGTCCACCCCCACCCCACGGAGCGAGGTCCCCCCATGCTGACCGACAAGGTCGTCGTCGTCACCGGCGCCGCACGCGGCATCGGCCGCCAGTACGTGCTCGATATCGTCGCTGCGGGAGGCCGCGCCATCGCCGCCGACCGCGCCTCCTGCGCCGAGACCGTCGGCCTGCTCGGTGATCGGGCCGACCGGGCGCTTGCGGTCGAGGTCGACGTCACCGACCGGGCCTCGGTCGATGCGATGGTGCAGGCCACGCTCGCGCGTTTCGGGCGCATCGACGGGCTGGTGAACAACGCCGCGCTCTACGCGACGCTCAAGGGCGGACGCTTCGATCAGATCGCCGAGGTCGACTGGGATGCCGCGATGGGGGTCAACGTGAAGGGCATCTGGAACTGCTGCCGCGCGGTATTTGCACCGATGCGCGACGGCGGCGGGGGCAGCATCGTCAACGTCAGCTCGCTCGCCGCCCTCTACGGGCTGCCGTACGCGCTGCACTACACGACGTCCAAAGCGGCGGTGATCGGCCTGACCCGCGGGCTGGCGCGCGAGGTCGGCCGGGCAGGAATACGGGTGAATGCGATCGCGCCTTCGGCGGTGAACACCGAGGGCACGCGCGAGTTCTTCGGCGAGAAGCACGAGAGCGCACTCAAGACGATCGCCCAGGGCCAGGCGATCCCGCGCACGCTCGAGACCACCGACGTCGCCGGGACGGTGCGCTGGCTGCTGTCCGACGACTCGCGGTTCGTGACCGGCCAGACGATCGCGGTGGACGGCGGCACGGTGATGAACTGAGCGGGTCGGCGGCACGACGCCCGCACGGCCGCGTTCTACCCGGCGCAGGCGCAGGCCGATGCCGCCGAGTTCGGGATCGATCTGTTCGGCCAGATCGATGCCGACTCGCTCGACGGTCGGGCGGTCAGCGGCGCGGGCGGCCTCGTGGACTTCGCCCGCGGGGCGCGAGGTACGGTCGAGCGGTACGGATCCGGCAGCGCTACAGCCGCCGCACGCTGTGCCGCTCGCCGGTGGAACCGCGGTTCACCCCCACCAGGCCGCGCGCCGCCGGGTTGCCGCCGATCCGGTCGTCGAGCCGCGCGCCGCCGGCCAGGAGGCCGCCGTCGACCACGATGTTCTCGCCGGTCACGAAGGCGGCGCCCTCGCCGGCGAGGAACTCCATGACGCTGGCGATGTGGTCCGGCTGGCCGGGATCCGGCCAAGGCTGGATGTCGGCCATCGCCGCGACCAGGTCGCGCCCGCCGGATTCGGCCAACGGCGTGCGGATGACGCCGGGCGAGACACTGTTGACGCGGATGCGCAGCGGCGCGAGCTCGAGCGCGGCCGCGCGCGTCAGGTTCAGCACCGCGGCCTTGGCCGCGGAGTACGCCTGCGGGCCGCTGCCGCCCGACATGCCGGCGATCGATCCGGTATTGACGATCGAGCCGCCGCCGCCGCGGGACTTCATGGCCCGCGCGCCGTGCTTGATGCCGAGAAACACGCCGCGCACCAGCACCGCGAACGTGTGGTCCCAGTCGGCCACGTCGATGTCGGTGATCGGCCCGAAGGCACCGCCGATGCCGGCGTTGTTGATCACGCAATCGAGACGGCCGACGCGATCGACCGCAAGGTCGACCGCGGCCGCGACGTCGGCCTCGACCGAGACGTCGGCACGCACGAAGTGCGCCTGCGCGCCCTCCACACACAGCCCGGACCAGTGCGGACGAAGCGCTTCGCCCGCCGCCGCGTTGTAGTCGGATGCGACGACGCTCCAGCCGGCCCTCAGGAACCGGTCGACCGCGGCGAGCCCGATACCGCTCGCCGCCCCGGTGATCAGCACACATCGGGTGCCCATCGTCGCCCCTCGTCGCAGCGTGTCGTCGATCAGGGCTTGGGCATCGGGGCCACCCGGACCCAGGCGCGACCCTTGACCTGGAACAGGACCGATTCGCGTGAGCTGAAGTGCTGCTCGGACGAGAAGCTGTGGGGCGGGCCGCCGAACGCATCCGGAAGGTTCTTGATGCTCTCCAGCGCCGCCACCAGGGTCTTGGTGGTCAGGTTGGGGCCGGCCTTCTGCAGCGCGGCGAACGTCAGGTCCATCGCGTTGTAGCCGAATCCGACCTGGATCGTCGGCTCGACCTTGTAACGCTCTCGGTAGGCCCTCATGAACACAGCGGCCTGCGGCGTCACGGTCTTCTCGTCGGGCACGTCGAACAGCCCGACCGTGTAGAAGCCCTCTGTCGCGCCGCCCTCTGCGCTCGAGATCGTCAGGTCGTAGCTGGCCGCGGTACCGACGAAATCGACGTCGTTCCAGCCGATCTTGCGCGCGGTGGTGTAGGCGATGATCGTGTCCCGAACGATCGTGCCCATGGCCACCAGGTCGCACTTGGCTTCGCGCAGCCTGTTGATCGAGACGGTGAAGTCGGTGTCGGTCGGGCGATGCGACGTGGACGCCGCGAGGTCCTTGCCCATGAACTTCATCTGGGCGAGCGCGCCGCCGTGGATCTCCCGGCCGAAGTCGGTGTCCTGGTACATCGAGCAGACGACCTTCTTGCCGCGATTCTCGACCATCCATTTGACTGCACCGCGGATCTGGTCCGGATAGGACGCGTACATCACGAACTTCAGCGGATGCAGGGGCTCGGCCATCGCTCGCGCCCAGGTCACCGGGAACAGATTCGGCACGCCGGCCTTCAGTTGAGTGGGCAGCGCGGCGTTGTTCATCGGCGTCCCTGCCGCGCCGATCATCGCGAAGATCTTGTCGGAATTGACCAGCTTGTTGGCCGCCTGCACTGCGCGGGGCACCTGGTAGCCGTTGTCCTCGATCACCAGCTTGATCTTGCGCCCGTGAATGCCACCGGCCGCGTTGATCTGCTCGACCCGCAGACGTGCGACGTTGGCGATCGGCACACCGAAGCTGGCGGCGACGCCGGACAGATCGGTGTGCATGCCCAGCACGATCTCGGTCTTGGTGACGCCCTGGGTGTTCCAGACCACGTCCTGGGCGACGCCCGCGACGGGCACGGCCGCCATCACGCCGGCCAGCAGCATCGGGATCCGAATCGACTTCATGCCGTTCTCCTCGTTGTGGTGTGTTGCGCGGTACCCGCGCGGCTATCGACGCTTCAACTCGTGTACATCTGATCGATCAGGGGCGCGTACTTCTCGTTCACGTGCTTGCGCTTGAGCTTCATCGTGGGCGTCAGCTCCTCGTCCTCGGCGGTCAGCAGGGTGTCGATCAGCCGGAAAGCCTTGATCGACTCCACCCGTGCGACGGTCCTGTTGACCTTCTCGATCTCGCCCCAGATCAGGTCCTTGACCTCCTGCGCGGCGCACAGGGAGGCATAGTGGGTGAACGGCACGTTCCGGTCCTGCGCGTACTTGACCACGTTCTCGTGGTCGATCATCACCAGGCAGCTCAGGAACTTTCGACGGTCGCCGATCACCACCGCGTCGGAGATGTACGGCGAGAACTTCAGCTGGTTCTCGATCTCCGAGGGCGTGATGTTCTTGCCGCCCGCGGTGATGATGATGTCCTTGATGCGGTCGGTGATCTTCACGTAGCCGTCCTCGTCGACCGACCCGACGTCACCGGTGTGCAGCCAGCCTTCGCGGTCGACGGTCTCGGCGGTCTTCTCGGGGTTGTTGAGGTAGCCCTTGAACACGTGCGGGCCGCGTACGAGGATCTCGCCCTGCTCGGAGATCCGCAGCTCGGTGTCCGGCATCGCACGGCCGACGCTGCCCAGTTTCTTGCGCGCAGGCATCACGGTCGCCAGCCCGCAGCATTCGGTCTGCCCGTAGATCTCGCGCATCTCCAGCCCGAGTGCAAGGTACCAGCGGATCAGCTCGGGCGACACCGGCGCCGCCCCGGTGCCCAGGAGGCGCGCGCGGTCCAGGCCGAGCCAGATCTTGATGTTGCGCAGCACCGTCCGGTCGGCGATGCGGAACGCGAGCGCCAGCACCGCGGGCACCGGCTTGCCGGCGAGCTTCAGGTCGGCGACGCGGTAGCCGATCTTCATCGCCAGGTCGTACGCACGGCGGCCGATCCAGATCGCCTCGGACATCCGGATCGAGATCTCGGAGTAGAACTTCTCCCAGATCCGCGGCACGGCGAAGAAGAACGTCGGCGCGACCTCGCGGATGTTCTCGGGCACGGTGTCGGGGCGTTCGGCGAAGTTGATCGTCGCGCCGGTCTTGAGCGAGTACATCACCGAGAACTTGCGCTCGGCGATGTGGCACAGCGGCAGGAACGACAGCAGCTGGTCGGCGGGCGACAGGTCGATCAGGGTCTCGCTCTTCGACACCTGGTAGATCATGTTGCCGTGCGACATCAGCGCGCCCTTGGGCGCCCCGGTGGTGCCCGAGGTGTAGATCAGCACTGCGCCGTCGCCGGGCTGCGCCATCGCCACCTCGGCCTCCCAAAGCGCATCGTCGCCCTCCCCCGCCGCCAGCAGATCCTCGAACGACATCACCTGCGGGTCCGAGAAGTCCGCCAGCCCCTCCATGTCGAAGACGACGACCTTGCGAAGCGTCGGGCAGTTGGCGCGGACCTCGAGGATCTTGTCGAGCTGCTCCTCGTTCTCGACCATGAGGACGCGGGTGGCGCTGTCGCGGATCAGGTACTCGAGCTGCCGCGCGGAATCGGTGGTGTAGACACCGTTGGTGATGCCGCCCATCCCCATGACGCCCATGTCGGTGTACAGCCACTCCGGCACGTTCTCCGAGAGCACGGAGACCACGTCGCCGCGCTGCATGCCGAGGCGGCGCAGCGCGATGCCGACACGGCGCGCACGCTCGCCGTACTCGGCCCAGCTGATCGAGCGCCAGATGCCGAAGTCCTTCTCGCGCATCGCCGTCGTGTCGCCGCGCTCGCGCGACTTCTTCCAGAACAGCGCCGGGATCGTCGTGCAGCCGTCGACGTCGTAGACCCGCGCGCTCGGCGCGGTGCCCTGCGGCCCGGCTGCGGCCGGGGTATCGGTGCTCATCGCCATGTCTTGCGTCGCTTCCATCGGCGCGTGCCGCGCACGCCGCCCGCCTTCAGGCCGAGGTAGAACTCCTTGACGTCCTCCTTCTGCATCAGCGCCTCGGTGGTGTCGGACATCACGATACGTCCCATCTCGAGCACGTGGCCGATCCGCGCGGTCTTCAGGGCGACGCTCGCGTTCTGCTCGACCACCAGCAGCGTCACGCCGCGCTCCGCGTTGATGCGGGCGAGGATCGTGAAGATTTCGCCGACCAGCCGCGGCGACAGGCCCAGCGACGGCTCGTCGAGCAGCATCATCCGCGGATTGGACATCAGCGCGCGGCCGATCGCGAGCATCTGCTGCTCGCCGCCCGACAGGCTCATCGCCGCGCGCCGGGCGGCCTTGCGCAACGACGGGAAGTACTCGAACACCTGTTCGATGTCGGTCGCGATGCGATCGGTGTCGCGCCGCACGTAGGCGCCCATCTTCAGGTTGTCGAGCACCGACAGGAACGGGAAGACCTCGCGCCCCTCGGGAACCAGGCTGATGCCCATCCGCGTGACCACATCCGGGTCGCGGTTGTGGATCGGCTTGCCCTCGAAGTGCACGGTGCCCTTCTGCAGGTCCGCCAGGCCGGTGATGGTCTTCAGGATCGTGCTCTTGCCGGCGCCGTTGGCGCCCAGGATCGTCACGAACTCGCCGCGCGGCACCGAGAAGCTGACGCCTCGGATCGCGAGGATCGGACCGTAGTAGGTCTCGATGTTCGCGACCTTCAGGATCGGCTCGGCTGCGGGGTGCGCCGTCTCAGCTGCCGAGGTAGGCACGCACGACCTCCGGATGGTTGAGGACCTCGGACGGCGAGCCGGTCGCGAGCATGCGGCCGGTGTTGATCGCAAGCACCCGATCGGACACGTCGCTGACCAGGCGCATGTCGTGCTCGACCAGCAACACCGTGATGCCCCGCAGTGTCTTGATGTCGTGGATCCAGAACGCCAGATCCTCGGTCTCCTCGGGGTTCAGACCGGATGACGGTTCGTCGAGCAGGATGAGGCTCGGCTCCATGCACAGGGCACGCGCGATCTCGGCGACCTTGCGCACGCCGTAAGGCAGGTCCCGGATCGGCTTGTCGCGGTAGCGCTGCAGGTCGAGGAAGTCGATCACGTCCTCGACCTTGTCGCGATGGCGCAACTCGGCCTCGCGCACGCCACGGGTGAACAGCCCGTCGGCGAGCAGCGTCGAGTCGGTGTGCACATGCCGGCCGACCAGCAGGTTGCGCAGCAGCGTGGCGTTCTCGAACAGCTCGATGTTCTGGAAGGTGCGGGCGATGCCGAGCCGCGCGACCTGGTGCGGGCGCTGTGCGGTGATGTCCTGATCCTTGAAGACCAGCGTACCCTCGGTCGGGTCGTAGATCCGGCTGATCAGGTTGAAGATGGTCGTCTTGCCAGCGCCGTTGGGCCCGATCAGCGAGAACACCTCCCGCTCGTGCACCTCGAAGCTGACGCCATCGACAACCTTGTTGCCGCCGAAGCGCATGCCGAGGCCGTTGACCGCGAAGAAGGTCATCGCAGCCGCTCCGTCTTCATGTAGGCCTTCTGGCGCACGAACGTCGATCGCTTGTACATCGGGAAGATCGAGAAGAAGTACTTGATCTTCTGCCACCAGCCGTTGATGCCGGCCGGCTCGAACAGCACGAACAGCGCGAGCAGCAGCCCGTACAGACCGACCTCGAGCGACGGCTGGTTGGCGAGCCAGGCGGGCAGCCAGTCGCGGACGAACGCCAGTGCGGTCGGCAGCAGCACGATGAAGAGCGCACCGAACACCGCGCCGTGAATCGAGCCGATTCCTCCTATCAGCACCAGCATCAGCAGCTGGATCGACAGCAGCGGCGAGAAGGACTCGGGGGTCAGGAATCCGACCTTGTGGCCGAACAGCGCGCCCATGATCCCGCAGTAGAAGGCGCTGATGCCGAACGCCGACACCTTCGCGTGCGAGACCGAGATGCCCATGCTCTGCGCGGCGATCTCGCTGTCGCGAACCGCGATCCAGGCGCGACCGGTGGGCGCGCGCAGCAGGTTCACCGCGAAGGCGACCATCACCACCGCGAGGGCGAGGCACAGGTAGTAGAACGGGACCGTACCTTCGAACGAGTAGCCGAACATCGTGGGCGGCGGCATCGGGTAGCCGCTGAATCCGCCGGTCACCGACTCCCAGCGAACGAACACCTGCTCGATGATCACTGCCATCGACAGCGACGCGATCGCAAGGTAGATGCCGTGCATCCGCAGCGCGGGCACGCCGACCGCGAGGCCGACCGCAGCGGCGATCGTCCCCGCCAGGGGAAGCGACAGCAGAATCGGCACGCCGAGCTTCAGCAGGAACCCCTGAGCGTACGCACCGATGCCGACGAACGCGGCGTGCCCGAGCGACACCTGACCGGTGAAACCGACCAGCAGCATCATTCCGACGCCGCCGATCGCCCAGATCAGCACCAGCGACGCCTCGCCGATCAGGTAGTTGGACATGACCGACGGCGCGCCGACCAGCGCGACCGCGAGCAGCGCGTACCAGAACGCGACGCTGCGGTCCTCGAACCAGCGGATGTCGATCAGGTAGTTCGTCTTGAACAGGACTCGCACGATCTCACACCTTCTTGCGGCCGACCGCGCCGAACAGGCCCTGCGGGCGCAGCACGAGCACGGCGAGCAGGATCACGTGGGGCACCACGTCGCGCAGCGTCTCCTCGACGTATGCCGCCGCCAGCAGCTCGGCGATACCCACGATCGCACCGCCCACCAGCGCGCCCGGGATCGAGCCGAAGCCGCCGAGCACCGCCGCCGCCAGTGCGCGCAACGCGATGTTGCCCATGTTGGGATCGATCAGGCTGACCGGCGCGATCAACACGCCCGCAACCGTCGAGACCCCCGCCGCCAGCGCCCATACCGCCGAAAGGAGCCGCTTGACGGGCATCCCCATCACGTAGGCGGCGAGCTGGTTCTGCGACGCGGCCTGCATCGCGACGCCCGCCCGGGTCGAGGTGAAGAACATGTACAGCAGCGCGCACAGCACGACCGTGCCGCCGATGATCGACAGGTAGGTCGTCGAGACCGGCACGCCGCCCACCGATGCCATCCCGCTGCTGAACGGCGATGCCATCGTGCGGGTGTCGGGCCCGAAACCCATCGTCACCAGGGTGCGCAGCACCATGCCGATGCCGATCGTCAGCATCACCGTCGCGAACTGAGGCTGACCGATCACCCGGCGCACGATCGCAGCATCGATCGCCCAGCCGATCGCTGCGGTGAGGAGTACCGCGCAAAGCAGACCGAGCCAGAAGCCGAGCCCCAGCCCGGTGCTGAACCACAGCGCGAAGAACGCGCCGACCATCAGCATGTCGCCCTGCGCGAAGTTGACGACCTCGGCAGCCTTGTAGATCAGCACGAAACCCAGGGCGACCAGGCCGTACACGCAGCCCGTGGCCAGTCCGGAGATCAGCAGCTGGAGAAATTCCGTCATGGGCATCCGTCCGGCCGCGCGCCGCCGCATCCGTCCCGACACCTGTCGGTCCGGAAGGCAGGTCTGCTGACGCCGTGTCTCCTGGACCGAAGATAAAGAGCCGTGAACCGGTCGTCAACTTGCATCGGGACGATCCAGGAGAATCTCGCGGGGGCGGTCAGGGCAGGTACAGGCCTCGGATCAGCTTCATGTAGGCCCTGATCACCCACGCGGGCATCGGCCGGTCGCGCCGGCCGCGCCGCTGGTGGCGCATGCTCAGGTAGTGGCGGGCGCCCATCAGCATGTAGACCACAGACTCGATGTCGCGGCGCGTGAAGCCAGCGATCTCGCCCGCATCCCGGGCACGGCGCAGCACGCGGGCGTAGTTGCGTGCGACCTCGTCGATATACGCACGATAGGCCGCCGGCACGAAGGTCTCGGCCTCGTAGAGGATCCGGTAGAACGCCGGCACCTCGTGCAGGAAGTCGAAGTAGGCTCGCATGCTTGCTTCTTCGCGCTCGGGCTCGGAGCCTGCACCGGCCGCGGCGACGCGGATCCGGTCGAACATGACTTGCGACAGCGCAGGAAGCAGCTGGTCGAAGATGTCTTCGCGCGACTCGAAGTAGTTGTAGAAGGTGCCCTGAGCGACGCCGGCGCGCCGGGTGATCGCGGTGACCGAGGCGCCGGTGTAGCCGTGTTCGCCGACCACCCCGATGGCCGCGTCGATGAGCGCCTGGCGCGTCAGCACCCGCTGCTCGGCCCGCGTGATTCGGCGCGCGGGTGCGGCTGAGGACGTACGGGACAGCCCGGATCGGGTGGGCATCGGAACGGATCGGTGGGTGTCGATCGTCATGCTCGCCGCTGCTCCCCGCACCGTCAAGCACACCGGTCCGCGGGATCGTGCGACGCCATGAAGTTGACTCGACTGTCATCGAAGGCTATCGTCGGACGCACAAAGCGGGCGACCCTGGGCGGGATCCGGTCGCACGGCACCGGGCCATGCGCTCGGGAAATGGAGGCACACCATGGATCGGGAACTCCAGCGCACGCTGATGAGCCGGGCGCTCGCCCATCTCGATGCCGGCACCACGGACCTGTCCGAGTCGGTGGTCCGGCATCCGGTCTCGGCGTACACGAACCCGACGTTGCTCGCCGCCGAGATGGAACTGCTTTTCCGGCGCGAGCCGCTGCTGATCGGCCTGACGTGCCAGATGCCGAATCCCGGCGACTACCTGACCGAGGACCGGTGCGGCGTGCCGATCCTGGTGGTACGCGGCGAGGATGGCGTGGTGCGCGCCTTCCTGAACGTGTGCCGACATCGAAGCGCGCGGATCGTCGAAGGCACCGGCTGCCGAAAGGCGCTGACCTGTCCGTACCACGGCTGGACCTACGCGCTCGACGGACAGCTGAGGGGCATCCCCGACCGGCGCAACTTCCCCGGCGTCGATCCCGCCGAGCACGGGCTGATGCCGCTGCCGGCGACCGAGCGCCACGGCATGATCTGGGTGCTGCCGACCGCGCCCGCGGACGGCACGACGACGCTCGACGCGCAGCGGCACCTGGGTGCGCTCGACGAGGAGTTCGAGTCGTTCGGGCTCGCCGGCTATCACCACTACGAGACCCGCGTGATCCAGCGCCGGATGAACTGGAAGCTGGTGATCGACACCTTCCTCGAGCCGTACCACCTGGGCGTGCTGCATCGAGACACTGTGGCGCCGCTGTTCATGCCCAACGTTTGCGTGTTCGAGGCGATCGGCCCGCACCTGCGCGAATGCCTGCCCCGGCGCAGCATCCAGTCGCAGCGGGGGCTGCCAGAGCAGGACTGGGACCTGATCGCGCACAACACCATCGTCTACGTGCTGTTCCCGAACACGGTGTTCGTGTTGCAGGTCGACCATGCCGAGACATGGCGCGTGTTTCCGGTCGACGGCAAAGTCGACGAGTGCGTGATGTACCTCGATTTCTTCGTGCCGAACCCGATCGATTCCGACAGCGCCCGCCGTCACTGGGAGCGCAACATGGACCTGACGATCCGTACCGTCTGCGACGAGGACTTCCCGACCAGCGAAGGGATGCAGCGCAACTTCGCGATCGGTGCCCAGACGCATGCGGTGTTCGGGCGCAACGAGCCGGCGCTCGCGCATTTCGAGCGCACGGTGGCGCAGCGGGTCGCCGCCGGTTGACCGTCTACCAGCGCTCGCCGCAGTGGGCGCGCCCGCCGCAGGACCACCCGGGCACGGGCCTCATCCGCGCCGGCCGCGGACCGTACCGGCCCGCTTCTTCGCGGAAATCTGCGCCAAAGTCGCCCGCACCGGCACCGGCTCCATGGCACCCACCAGCGTCTCCAGCCGCGCCAGCCGGGCTTGCGTCTGAGAATCCTGCGGTCCCGCCGCCGGTGCAGCAGGTGCCGCCAGAAGGCCGTGCATCAGCATCGCCGTGAACCGCTCCGCCGTCGCCTCGACGTCGATCTGCTGGCGTCCGAACAGCGTCGGCCACAGCAGGTGCTCCAGCCCTCCGTAGACCGCCGAGCGGATCATGTCGACATCCACATCGTCGGCCAGTTCACCATCGCGGACGGCGTTCTGCACCGCGCGCTTGAGGAAACCGGTGTAGCGCACATTCAGGTCGTGCAGTCCCGAACGGAAGTACTCCGGGCCGACCCGGACCTCGTGCAGCGCCAGCCGCGCCAACCCCGGCTCCTCGACATAGAAGCGGATGTGCCGCCAGACCAGGAATCGCAGTCGGCTGCGCAGGCCGGTCAGGCGCTGGTAGCCACGATCGACCTCGTCGATCAGCGGCACGTACATGCGGCGCAGCACCTCGTTGAGCAGCTCGCGCTTGGTCGGGAAGTACGCGTAGACCAGCCCCTCGACGACACCGACACGGGCCGCGATCTCGCTCACCGCCGCCTTCTCGAAACCCTTCAGCACGAACACGTCGCGGGCCGCATCGACGATCTGGGTGGTTCGGCGCTCGCGCCGCGCGCTCGGCCTGGACCCGGGTGCGGCGAGGCTCTCGAGCGGCTTGCGGGCGGTACCACGACCCACGACGCTCACGCGGTATCTGGGAAGGTGAAGTAGTCGGGGCGCCCGGCGGTCCACAGCTCGCCCCACTGGCGAAAGCCGCCGTCGACATGGAACAGCGCGCCGTTGACGAACGACGCCGAGGGCGACGCCAGGAACACGCAGGCCTCCGAAATCTCGGTGGCGGTGCCGGTGCGCTTCATCGGATTGGCCTTATGGAACTCCTTGTGGGCCTCGGGCGGATAGACGGCGAGCCCGCCGGTGTCGATCAGCCCGGGCGCCAGGCAGTTGACGCGGATCCCCAGCGGCGCCCACTCGACACAGACGGTGTTCATCAGGCCGACCACGCCGGCGCGTGCGGCGATGGTGTGGGCGATGCCCGGCATGCCGCGCTCGGTGGGCGCGACGATGTTGACGATCACGCCGGGCGCGCCGCGCGCGCGCCAGCGCCGGGCGGCCTCCTGCATCATGTACCAGGTGCCGTTCAGGTTGGTGTTGATGACCGCGTTCCATCCCTTGACCGAGAAGTCGATCGAGGCCTGAGGAAACTGACCACCGGCGTTGTTGACCAGGATGTCGGGCGGGCCGCAGTCCGCATCGACCGCGTCGAACAGCGCCGCCACCTGAACGGTCTCGCGGATGTCGGCTGCCTGCGCGAACAGCGTGAGGCCCTTGCCCGCGGCGAAGGCCACCGCGTCGGCCAGGCGATCCGCCTTGCGCCCGCAGATCGCGACCCGCGCACCGAGTCGCGCGAAGGCCAGCGCGATCGCCAGGCCGATGCCCGAGCCACCGCCGGTCACCAGCACCACCTTGCCCTCGAAGAGTCGGTCGCGAAACGCGGTCGGCGCGGACCAGACCTGCTCGGCAAAGCGCTCGGCATCCGTGCCCATGGCGGCGCCCGCGCTCACCGCAGCAGCTCGCCCGCGATGATCATCTTGCGCACCTCGGTGGTCCCGGCGCCGATCTCGAGAATCTTGGTCGCCCGGAACAGGCGGTTGATCTCGGACTCCCAGATGTAGCCGGTGCCGCCGTGGACCTGCACCGCATGGTCCAGCACGCTGTTCATCGTGTCGGCGGCATGCATGATCGATGCCGCGGTGAGCTTGTGGATCTCGCCGCGCCCGCCGTCGCCGATCTCCAGCGGCGTGGCCGCCCGCAGCGCCTGGTAGGCGAACACGCGGACCGACTCCACCCACACGTACATCTGCGCGAGCTTGTCCTGGATCATCTGGAAGCTGGCGATGGGCCGCCCGAACTGCTGTCGGGTCTTGGCGTGCTCGATGGCCAGGTCGAGCGCCCGTTCGCAGATCCCCAGGCAGATCGGCGAGATCATCGCGCGCTCGAGATCGAGTCCGCTCATCACGACCCGCACGCCGTGGTTCTCCTCGCCCACCAGGTTGGCCGCCGGCACCCTGCAGTCGTCGAACACCAGCTCGCCGGTGGGGCTGCCCCGGAACCCCATCTTGGTCAGCTTCTGGGCGACCTTGAAACCCGGGAAGTCCTTCTCGACGATGAACGCCGAGATGCCGTGCGGTCCGCGCTCGGGCGCCGTCTTGGCGTAGACCAGCAGCACGTCGGCGACCGGGCCGTTCGTGATGTACAGCTTGGTGCCGTTCAGCACGTAGTGATCGCCATCCAGGCGCGCCGTGGTCCGCATCGAGCCGAGCGCATCGGAGCCGGCACCGGGCTCGGTCAGGCCGAGTGCGCCGACCAGCGTCCCGGCGGTCAGGCCGGGTACGTAGCGGCGCTTCTGCGCCGCGCTGGCGTTGCGCAGGATGTTGTGCAGGCACAGGTTCTCGTGGGCCACGCAGCTCAGTGCGAGTGCATGGTTCCAGCGCGAGAACGCCTGCGCGACCAGGCCGCTGGTGAACAGGTCGCGGCCGCTGCCGCCGTACTCCTCGGGCGCGGTGATGCCGAGGTAGCCGTTGGCGCCGATCTTGCGGAACGCCTCGGCCGGCCACCATTCCTCGTCGTCCATCCGACGGGCGTACGGATACAGCTCGGCGCGGGCAAACCGGTCGGCTTGGTCGAGGATGCCCTGCTCCTCGTCGCTCAGACCCGAGAACATGCGTGTGACGGACGGAGTGTCCATGGCGCTCCTCGATCGGGACGGCGGTGCGCCCGGGTTCGTGGTTGTTGACGGATTCTAGGATGGAGGTGAAAAATGAAGCAAGCTCAATGACCGTTCGGGCAGACGGCGAAAAATGCCGCACCGCACAGTGATGACAACCGGGACAATGAAATGAGCATGACTCAAGCCAAGTTGCGTCCGCGACCGCCGGGACCCTGGCTGCGTCGTTCGAGCCGAGGCGGCAGCTGATGACCGGCTGGCCGTTCGATGCAGTGCTGATCGCCAACCGGGGCGAGATCGCTGCACGGATCCTGCGCAGCGTGAAGGCGCTGGGGCTCGCGGGGATCGTCGTCCACCACGCCGCCGATCGCGACTCGCCGGCGGTCCGTCTCGCCGATCGGGCGATCGAGATCACCGGGCCGACTCCGGTCGCCGCTTACCTGGACATCGGCCAGATCCTCGAGGCGGCACGCGACAGCGGCGCCGGTGCGGTCCATCCCGGCTACGGATTCCTGTCGGAGAACGCCGATTTCGCCCGCGCGGTCGAGCAGGCCGGCCTGGTCTTCGTGGGCCCGACGCCCGGACAGATCGAACTGATGGGCGACAAGGTGCGGGCACGGGCCTTCGTCGAGGCCGCCGGCTTTCCGGTCGCGCCCAGCGCGATCGAGGACGCCGACCCGGCGAGCTTCGTGGCGCGTGCGCACGCGCTCGGCGGCCCGCTGCTGATCAAGCCGGCCGCGGGCGGCGGCGGCAAGGGAATGCGCATCGTGCGCGACATGGCCTTGCTGGAGGCCGAGATCGAGCGCGCCCGCAGCGAGGGCCGACGCTACTTCGGCGACGGCCGGCTGTACGTCGAGCGCTACATCGAGGATCCGCGTCACATCGAAGTCCAGGTGCTGGGCGACGCCGCGGGCGAGGTCGTGCACCTCTTCGAGCGCGAGTGCTCGGTGCAGCGGCGCTTCCAGAAGGTCGTCGAGGAGAGCCCGTCGCCGGCGCTCGATGCGGACACCCGGCTGCGGCTGTGCGAGACCGCGGCCGGCATCGCGCGCCGCGCCGGCTACCGCAATGCCGGCACCGTCGAGTTCATCTATGGCGCCGGGCAGTTCTACTTTCTCGAGATGAACACCCGCCTGCAGGTCGAGCATCCGGTGACCGAGGCCGTCACCGGCATCGACCTGGTGCACGAACAGTTGCGCATCGCCGCCGGCGAGTCACTCGGCTACTCGCAGTCCCAGGTCGCCACACGCGGTCACGCGATCGAGTTCAGGCTGTATGCCGAGGATTCGGCGCGCGGCTTCACGCCGACGACCGGGCCGGTGCTGCGGCTCATCGAGCCATCCGGGCCCGGGATCCGCATCGACGGCGGCATCGTCGAGGGCCAGCGGATCACCGCCGCCTTCGATCCGATGCTCGCCAAGCTGATCGTCAGCGGCGCAGACCGCAGCGAGGCACTCGAGCGGGCGCGCGCTGCGCTGTCGCAGTACGTGCTGCTGGGGTGTCGGACCAACGTCGGCTTCCTGCGCCGGCTCGCCCACCATCCGTCGTTCGTGCGGGGCGAGGTTCACACCGGGTTCCTCGATGCCCATCCAGAGATCGGCGCCGACCCGGCGCTCGATGCCGACACCGTGCAGCTGCTGCTGGCGGCGGCCGCCGCCACCAACCGCCCGATGCGGGACGGGGCCGATGCCGTGCCCGCCCTGCATGCCGCGATCGGCACCTGGCGCAACTGATCGGAGGCGGCGATGGCTCATGCGTTCGAGATCGACGGACAGGAGCACAGTGTGGCGCTGTCGCGCAGCGCGACCGGCTACCGGCTGCACCGCGACGGCAAGGAAGTTGCATTCACGCTCCGGCCCGACCCGCACGAGGGGTGGGTCATCGAGATCGCCGGGCGGCGCCGTCGGGTGGTCGTTGCGACCGACGGCGACGACGTCCACCTGCACGTCGATGGCGAGACCTACCGACTCCGACACAGGCACCCGCTCGATCGACTGGCGGCGCAGCGCGCGGACGAGGCCGACCGCCGGGTCGTCGCACCCATGCCGGGGGCGGTGGTGGCGTTGTTTGCGGCACCCGGCGCCGCCTGCCTGCGCGGACAGCAGCTGATGGTCATGGAGAGCATGAAGATGGAGACGGCGATCGTCGCGCCGCGCGACGGGGTGATCGCCGAAGTGCATGTGCTGGCCGGGCAGGCCTTCGAGCGCGGTGCGCTGCTGATCACGCTCCTCGCGAAGGAGGAGGCATGAAGCGGATCGACTCGCGCATCAGCACGGCGTCGCCCGAGTTCCGCGCAAACGACGCCGGCTACCGCCGGCTCGCGCAGGAACTGAAGGACCGTCAGCACGCCGCCCGCTTCGCGCGGCCGCAGCGCGATCTCGACCGGCTCGCCGGCCAGGGCAAGCTCCTCGTGCGGCAGCGGCTCGAGCTGCTGCTCGATCCCGGCACGCCGTTCCTCGAGTTCTCCTCGCTGGCCGCCAACGAGGCCTACGACGGCGGCGTGCCCGGTGCGGCCTGCGTCACCGGCATCGGGATCGTGGCCGGGCGCGAGGTCGTGGTGAACGCCGGCGACGCCTCCGTCAAGGGTGGCGCCTGGTACCCGCTGACCGTCAAGAAGATGGTCCGCGCGTTCGACATCGCGATCGAGAACCGCCTGCCGATGGTGCACCTGTGCGACTCGGCGGGCGGCTTTCTGCCGCTGCAGGCCGAGCTGTTCGCCGACCGGTACTACGGCGGGCGGCTGTTCCGCAACCAGTGCCTGCTGTCCAAGCTCGACGTGCCGCAGGTGGCGGTGGTGCTCGGGCATTGCACGGCCGGCGGCGCCTACGTGCCCGCGCTGTCCGACTACAACGTGATCGTGCGCGGCACCGGCGCGATCTTCCTCGCCGGCCCGCCGCTGGTGAAGGCTGCGACCGGCGAGGAGGTGTCGGTCGACGAGCTCGGCGGCGCCGATATGCACACCTCGGTGTCCGGAACCGCCGACTACCCCGCCGCCTCCGAGCAGGAGGCGATCGCGATCGCACGCGACATCGTCGCGCAGTTCAACCGGCGCGCCAAGGCCGCCGTCGAGATGCAGGCGCCCGAGGCACCGTACTACGATCCGCGCGAGCTGTACGGCATCGTGCCCACCGACGTGCGCCAGCAGTTCGACATGCACGAAGTGATCGCGCGGATCGTCGACGGCTCGCGATTGCACGAGTACCAGCCCGCCTACGGCACCTCGCTGGTCTGCGGCTACGCGCACCTGTGGGGCTACAAGGTCGGTGTGCTCGCCAACAACGGCGTGCTGTTCAACGACAGTGCGCTCAAGGGCGCGCACTTCATCGAGCTGTGCAACCAGAACCGCACGCCGCTGGTGTTCCTGCAGAACATCACCGGCTTCATGGTCGGGCGCGAGTACGAGCGCCGCGGCATCACCAAGGACGGCGCCAAGATGATCATGGCGGTCGCCTGCTCCGAGGTGCCGAAGTTCACCGTGATGTGCCACGGCTCGTTCGGTGCGGGCAACTACGGCATGAGCGGGCGCGCCTTCGATTCGCGGCTGCTGTTCGCCTGGCCGCATTCCCAGATCTCGGTGATGGGCGCCGAGCAGGCCGCCAACACCCTGGCCGACATCAAGATACGGCAGGCCGCGCGCCACGGTGCGACACCGACCGAGGCCGAGATCGCGCAGATCCGCGACCCGGTGCTGGCCGAGTTCCGCCGCAAGCAGTCCGCCTGGTGGTCGACGTCCGAGATCTGGGACGACGGCGTGATCGACCCGGTCGACACCCGCAACGCGCTCGGCATCGGTCTGTCGGCATCGCTCAACGCCCCGATCGGCGAGCCGCGGTACGGGGTGTTCAGGATGTGAGGGGCGGGCCATGCGCTGCGCGAGCCCTGCACCGACCGCCGGCTGCGCGCGTTGGGTCCTGATGATGCAGCAACCGGCAGCATCGGGTTGACGTCCCGCGATGCGGTCGATACCGTCGGACGCGCCGCAGGGCCGCATGAGGGGACGGACCATCGTTCTTCCGCCGCCCGGGCCGCAGCCCGGTTCGACGTCCGATAGCCATCACGACCCCGAGTCCGTCCAAATGCCCGAGACCCCCCTCCCCGATACGCCCGATACGCCCGATACCCCCGTCGCCGCCACCATGCCGCCGGCGCTCGCCGCACTGGTCGCCCGCTTCGAGGCCGGAACGGCCGCCGGCGAACGCGATGTGTCGGAGCCGGCCGGCGAGATTCCGGTGGCGCACTACTGGACCACGGAGCGCTGGGAGGCCGAGCAGCGGGCGCTGTTCCGGCACCTGCCGATCGTTGCCGCGCATTCGAGCGAGGTACCCCCGGCAAGCGCGCTGCCGTTCGATGCGCTCGGTACGCCGATCGTGATCACGCGCGACCGCGACGGGGTGGTGCGCGGATTCATCAACGCGTGCCGTCACCGCGGGATGGCGCTGGCGACGTCGGAGGGCCCCGCTGCCGCGCGCGCCCGCGCCACCTTGGTGTGCCCGTACCACGGCTGGACCTACGCGCTCGATGGCCGACTCAAGCATCGGCTGCATGCCGAGACCTTCGAGGACGCCGAGGCCGGCTCACTCGATCTGGTCCCGGTGCGGTGCGAGGAGGTGGCCGGGCTGATCTTCGTGTCGCTCGCCGGCGAGACTGCGGTCGGTGCGGATGCCTGGCTCGGTGACGTGGCCGACGACCTGCGCTGGCTCGGTCTGGAGCGCATGGTGACGTACCGCTGCGTCGATCAGGTGTACCCCGCCAACTGGAAGCTCACCGCCGATGCGTTCCTGGAGTCCTATCACATCCGCGTGCTGCACCGTGACACCATCTATCCGTTCTTCGCCGACTCGTACTGGTTCGCCCGGAACGAAGGCGCCCACATCAGCCTGCTCGCGCCGCGGCGCAGGGCGCTAGAGCCCCATGCGCCGGCCTCCGATCGCGATGCGCTGTGCCGGCTCGCCACGCCCACCCAGCAGATCTTTCCGAACACCTTCCTGATCTGGCACCCGGACTACGTGAGCCTGATCCGCATGTATTCGCCGGCGCCGGACCGGGTGCGCTGGATCCACACCATGCTGATCCCGCCGGAGAAGGCCACGCCCGACTGGCATCCGCATTGGGACAAGACCTTCGGGCTGATCGAGCAGACGGTGTTCCAGCGTGAGGACATCGCCACCGCGGTCGCCATCCAGGCGGGTGTACACAGCGGCGCGAACACGGTGTTCAAGCTCGGGCGGCTCGAGGCATCGGTGGCACGGTTCCATCACAACATCGCGACGCACGTCGATCGACTCGGGCCTTGACGGCGCGGCACCGGTGCATTCCTTGGAGTGGCGGCTGCGCTCGAGCGCTGCAGCCCGTGGCGACGTGTCTGCGACGCGCGGCGCGGCTCAGGCTTCGAACGGCTGCCCCGCCTCGCGCGCATCCGGTCCATCGCACCGGCCACCTCGTCGGATCGGACGCGTTCCGGTCCCGCCGCCCCGGGTGGCGGCTCAGCCGGCGGCGGGACGCCCGGCGAGCAGGCCCGCGATCGCGCTGCCGGGCAGTGCCGGCCGCACCGCGCCCGCGATGTCGCCCGCGGCGAGCTC
>VYKW01000218.1_pt1 | contig 24514 bp, 29 predicted proteins | sample 5114451 | NCBI WGS metagenome assembly VYKW01 (sample SAMN12291784, study PRJNA351875) | freshwater metagenome | isolation source: freshwater lake | place: USA: Michigan, Gull Lake | collected 2013-08-08
CGATGGCGGCGCGTTCGCTGCGCAAGGTTGCCAGCCGGTGCATCGCCTCGCTCGCGCGGTCGCGCTGGGCCAGCGCAGCGGCGCGGGCGGTGGCGAGCGTGGTGGCAACCGCCTGTTGTGCGGCGAGCGCGGCTTCCTGCGCGGCGGTGCGCTCGGCGACCAAAGCCTCGGCCGCGGCGGCTTCCTGCTTGGCCGCATCGGCGGCTGCGGCGGCGTCGCGCCAGCGTGCGAAGATCATCCGCGCCTCGGCCACGCGGATGCGGTCGGACAGTTCGCGATAGCGCTCCGCCTGACGCGCCTGACGCTTGAGCGCGGCGGCGCGGGCCTCCTGATCGCTGATCAGTTCGTCGAGCCGGGTCAGATTGGTCTCGGTCGCGCGTAGTTTCTGCTCGGCGTCCTTGCGCCGGACATGCAGGCCCGAGATGCCGGCGGCTTCCTCGAGCATCTGACGGCGCTCGCCGGGTTTGGCCTGAATGATCGCGCCGATCCGCCCCTGGCTGACCAGCGCGGGGGAGTGCGCGCCGGTGGCCGAATCGGCGAAGAGCAGGCCGACATCCTTGGCGCGGACGTCGCGGCCGTTGATGCGATAGGCCGACCCCGCACCGCGTTCGATGCGGCGGACGACTTCGAGTTCGCCGTCATCGGGGCCGCCAGCCTGTTCGGCGAGGATCGAGACTTCGGCAAAGTCGCGCTGCGGGCGGCTGGCGGTGCCCGCGAAGATCACGTCCTCCATCCCCGCGCCGCGCATCGATTTGGCGCTGTTCTCGCCCATCGCCCAGCGCAACGCTTCGAGCAAATTGGACTTGCCGCAGCCATTGGGGCCGACGATGCCCGTCAGTCCCGGCTCGATGCGCAGGTCGGCGGGATCGACGAAGCTCTTGAACCCCGTCAGGCGGAGCCGCTTGATCTGCATGTCAGCGGCCCCGCCCGATCATGCGGTTCAGGCGCCTGCGGCCTTCAGCGCGGCTTCAACCTGCGGCCAGGTGCCGGTGTTCTCCAGCACCTTGTCGTTGAGGATGAAGGTCGGCGTGCCACCGATGTCGAACTGTTTGATCGCGTTTTCACGGGCATCCACCAGGGCCTTGGTCGCGGCCTGATCGGCAAGGCACGCGCGCGCCTGTGCTTCCGGAACGCCGCGCTGCTGCACAAAGGCGAGATAGCCGAACCTCTCGGCTACCGCCGCGATGCTCTGCTGCGGCGCCATTGCCTTGACCTGCTCGAAGAAGGGGTCGCCCTGCTGGGGGCCATTGCTCATCAACGCCTGCTGTTCGGCGAACATCTGGTCGAGGATCGGAAAGAACGGGCCGGGACCGCCGCATTGGCCGAGCAACGCGGCACCAACATCGATTGGCGAGAGCAGGAAATCGCGGAACTCGAAGCTGACCTTGCCGGTCGCGATATAGGCCTTGAGCGGCTCCATGCCCGTCACGGCGAAGTTCGCGCAATGGCCGCAGGTGCGCGAGCCATATTCGATCAGCTTGATCGGCGCATCGGGGTTGCCCATGCGAAAGCCGCCTTCGGGCGTCTTGACCACGGTGTCGACCCATGCCGTGCCCGACGGCGCCGATGCGCCCGCGACCGGGGCCGCCGGCGCGGCTGCGGTGCTATTGTTACCAGCAGTTTCGCCACCGCAGCTGGCCAGCGCCAGTGCCGATACCAGGCCGATTGCAATTCGCTTCAAGTCACGTCTCCACGCTTTGGGGGATAGATCAGCGCGCACCAGCTGCGCGCAATTCGGGTTCGAGCGTTTCCCAATGGCCGCCGCCACCGGTCTTGCCATTGATCACGAAGGTCGGGGTACCCTTGATCGCCTTCCACGACGCCGTGGCCATCGTGGTCAGACGGTTGAGGTCGGTCGGGGTCGCGAAACACTGGTTGATCGCCGCATCGCTCATGCCACGGCTGCGCATCAGCGTAGCGAGGCCCGACCCTTCGGCTGCCGCCTTTAACTGCATCAGGGGGGTTTCTGACTGAAGCGCCGCCGCATTTGCCTGCAACCACGCTGCGCCGCGCCGCGTCCAGTCGCGCTGCTCGGCGAAGATCGCATCGGTCGCACCGGCAAAGCCGCGCGGCCCAGCGCAGCGCGCGAGCAGCGCAGCGGCCATATCGAGCGGATCGCGCACGGCATGGCGCACCTCGATCCGCACCGCGCCACGGCGGACATAGCCATCCTTCAGCGGCGCTTTCGATTCGGCGATGAACTCGGCGCAATGACCGCAGGTGTAGCTGAGATATTCGACCAGCCGCACCTTCGCGGCCGGGTTGCCGATCAGATAGGCGCCCGACGGGGCCTGAACGACGTGAGTCGACCAGTCGCGCGCCGCGACCGCCTTTTTCGGCTGCTGCGCAACGACACCGCCCGCAACCAGCGCGCCAATGGCCAGCGGTATGAGGATGGCAAACGCACGCATCAATCGATCTTTCCCAGTTTGAACGGCGGCGTGGCGAGTCCGGCTCCCAATCCTTCGAGTACGGCGCGAAGTTCGGGATCGACGATCGCGCGCAGGCTGTCGCCCAGTTCGGCGGGGAGCGGCGCGGCGGGCGCGGGTGCGGCGGGCTTGGGCTTGCGCGCGACCTCGCCCTGGCGGATCGCGACGCGGGCGACGGCGGGATAGCCGAAGAAGCGGTTCACGCGCTCGACGATCTCCGGCGCGATATGCTGCATCATCGGGGCGTGCGCGCCCTGAACGACCAGGCTGAGCACGCCGTTCGAGCGCTCGCCGCGCGGGAAGCGGATCGATTCGGGGGACGAGACGCCGGCATAGCGTTCACCGACGATCTCGCTCCACCGGCTGAGCACCGCGCTCTGGACGAAGCCGAACTTGCGGAACGCGACGCGACCGACATCGGGCACCAGATCCGCGACGGCGCGGACCCGGTTGCTGCGGCGAGGTTCGTCAGTCGTGGCGCGCGGCTTACTCATTCGCCCGGTCCATGCCATAGCCGGGGCGTGCCCGACAATGTTTCTCACGCCATCGCCGATCAGTTGCTCGCCTGGTACGACGCCAATGCGCGCGTTTTGCCATGGCGCGCACCGCCGGGGACGCCGCCGCCCGATCCCTATCGCGTGTGGCTGTCCGAAGTGATGCTGCAACAGACTCAGGTTGCGGCGGTGATTCCCTATTTCGAGGCGTTCACGACGCGATGGCCCGATTTCGCGAGCCTCGCGGCGGCGGATGACGCCGATGTGATGAGCGCCTGGGCGGGGCTGGGCTATTATGCCCGTGCGCGCAACCTGCTCGCCGCGGCGCGGGCGGTGGCGGGGGACCATGGCGGGCGGCTGCCGGAGAGCGAGGCCGCGTTGCGCGCGCTGCCCGGCTTTGGCCCCTATACCGCGGCGGCGGTGGCGGCGATTGCGTTCGGGCAGCGCGCGGTGGTGGTCGATGGCAATGTCGAGCGGGTGGTGACGCGGCTGTTTGTTGTGGCCGACCCGTTGCCGGGCGCGAAGCCACAGCTCCGCGCGCTGACCGATTCGATCACGCCGGACACGCGTGCGGGCGATTTTGCGCAGGCGATGATGGATTTGGGTGCGACGATCTGTACCCCGCGCAATCCGAAATGCCTGCTCTGTCCGCTGGCTGAGCCCTGCGCAGCGCGGCGGGCCGGGACGCCTGAGGCATTTCCGGTCAAGGCGAAGAAAGCGGCGCGGCCGGTGCGGCATGGCACGTTCTTCTGGTTGGAGGCCGACGGCGCGGTGCTGCTGGTCCGCCGTCCGGACAAGGGGCTGCTGGGGGGCATGCGCGCGCTGCCCACCGGGCCGTGGGCCGATAGCCCGCCCGGGCTGGTCGATGCGCCCGTCGCGGCCGACTGGACACTGCGCAACGCGGCGATCCGCCATGTCTTTACGCATTTCGAGCTGAACGGCGTGCTTGCGACTGCAACAGTCGCGCGTCACATAGGCGCGGTCGAGGGCGAATGGTGGCCAATCGCGCGACTGGATGAGGCAGGACTTCCGCGGCTGTTCGCCAAGGCGGTCGAAGCGATGGAGAGCGAAGCATGAAGCGGACCTGGATGATCGGTGGCGCTGCGGCGCTGGCGCTGGCGACCACGCAAACAGCAGCATTCGGACAGGCGGCGACCGCGACGCAAGTCGCAGCGCCGGTCGAGGCGCTGGCCAAGGATTATGTCGCGCAAAACCGCGCACAGGGCATCGTCGTTGCTTATGGCGTCGGCGATGCGGCGCCGGTCTTTGCCAGCGCGGGCCGCATCGCGATCGAGCCCGACGCGGCTGCTGCCACCCCCGACTCGCTGTGGCGCGTCTATTCGATGACCAAGCCGATCACCGCGATGGCGGCGATGATGCTGGTCGAGGATGGCAAGCTGAAGCTCGACCAGCCGATCGCCGACTTCTTCCCCGGATTTCGCGACATGAAGGTGCTGACCGATCCGGCCAACAGCCTCGACAGCCGCCCGGCGACGACGCAGATCACGGTGCGTCACTTGCTGACCCACACCGCCGGGCTTGGCTATTCGATCATCACCAAGGGCCCGTTGCTCAAGGAATATGAGCGGCTGGGGATCACGCCGGGTGCGGTTAGCGCGCTGTTCGAGGCGCAGGCGCGGCCGCTGCGTCCCAAGAGCCTGAAGGAATTTGCCGAGCGGGTCGCGACATTGCCGCTGATTGCCGAGCCGGGCACCAAATGGAGCTATTCGATCAGCCTCGACCTGCTGCCCGCGATCATCGAGGCGGCGGCGGGCATGCCCTATGAACAGTTCCTGCAGACGCGGATGCTCACACCGCTCAAGATGAGCTCGACCTATTGGACCGTGCCGCAGTCGGAGATCGGGCGGTTCGCGACCAACTATGCCTGGGCGGGTGAGAATCGCCTTCCGCTCGATCCGGCCAAGACCTCAGCCTGGCTGACGCCGCCGTCCTTCCCTTACGGTGGCGCTGGTCTCGTCATGTCGGCGCGCGACTATGATCGCTTCCTGCACATGCTCGCCAATGGCGGCGCGGTCGATGGTGTTCGAGTGATGAAGGCCGAGACGGTGCGACTTGCCATGTCCGACCTGCTACCCGCAGGCGTCACCTATGGCGGCGCGCCGAGCGGAAGTGGCGGCGCGATGGGGCCCAAAATGGGCTATGGTGCGGGCGGGTCGGTCCAACTTGAGGACGTTGCGGGCGGCGCGGGCAAGGGCACCTATGGCTGGGGCGGCGCTGCGGGAACGGTCGCGTGGGTCGATCCGTCGAAGAAGATCCGCGGGACGGTGATGGTCAATTACTTCCCGTCGGACAAATGGCCGCTGCGCGCCGATGCGGTCAAAGCGGTTTACGCCCAAGCGGCCCGTTGATGACATTGGAGGTCGGCTTCACCGGCGGGGTGCTCGACCGCGCCGATCGCGAGCGCAACAACCCTGAAGCACTTGCCGCCGCGTTGAGTGACTGGCGGGCGCGACTGTTGCGGTTGAACGGGCTCGACCCCGAACTGGACGACTCGGGGCGACTGGTTTGGGCCAGCCTTGCTGACCTTGCCGACGATGCGGAGCCGTTGTTCCTCGGCTATATCGACGGCAAACCGCATTTCGCTCCGCTGCGCATGGGCCAGCGGCATGGCGCGGCGCGGTCGCCCGGCTTGTTCGCGATGCTCGGGCTGATGCCGCCGGATCAGGCGAGCCTCTATGCCTGCGCGCGCAGCCTGGTCGACTGGCACCAGCGCCATGGCTTTTGCGCGGCCTGTGGTAGCGCGACCGAGATTTTTCGGGCGGGCTGGGCGCGGCGGTGCGCGGGCTGCGGCGCGGAGCATTTTCCGCGCACCGATCCGGTGGTGATCATGCTCGCGGAATATGACGGGCGCGCGCTGCTCGGGCGGCAGGCGGCATGGCCGGCCGGGCGTTATTCGGCGCTCGCCGGGTTTGTCGAGGTCGGCGAATCGATCGAGGAAGCGGTGGCGCGCGAGACGCTGGAAGAAGCAGGCGTGCGCGTGAACGATGTCCGCTACGTCGCCAGCCAGCCCTGGCCGTTCGCCTCGTCGCTGATGATTGCCTGTATCGCGCGTGCCGAAGACGACACGCTATCGCTCGACACGACCGAGATCGAGGACGCGATGTGGGTGTCTCGGGACGAGGTGCGCGCGGCACTGGCGGGGGAACCGGATGTCCGATTCGTCGCCCCGCCGCGCTACGCGATCGCCCACAGCTTGTTGAGTGCGTGGGTCGCGGGACTTTAACCCGTCGTTTCGATCAACTCGATCGTCTGCGACTCGCCGACGGTCAGATAGGGGATGGCGGCGGCATAGCCGGCCAGTCCGATCGTCACGAGCAAGGTGACGACGATGCCGATCATGCGCCCGGCGAACCAGCCGTCCATCCCGAAGGCGTGGACGATGCGCCCGGCGACGAACAGCGCTGCGACTGCCCATAGCCAGGTCTCGGTCCCGACCGCCAGTTCGATCAACGCGATCAGGATCAGCACGAACGGGGCGTGCTCGACGAAATTGAGCTGGGCCCGCATGCGTGCGGTCAGCCGGGTGCTGCCGCCGTCACCGACCAGAATCTTTTCGGCGCGCCGCACTTGCCCGACCCGGAAGGTCAGCCAGGAATTGAGCAGGGCGCAGGCTGCGGCGGTCGCGAGCGTTACCGGCAGGATGATGGCTTCCATTGATTCTTCCCCCTTTGGAACGCTCTGGCTGCCACGCCGCGCGCTGCCTTGCAACTTGGACGGAAATCGGTATAGGCGCTCGCTCGCTTCGCGACTGGCCCAGGGCTGTCCGGCGAGTGCCGGACCCCGGTGCTTGCCCGTTCGCCGCCATGGGCGTATCGCGATCCAGGTTTTAAGTCGACAGTTCAAGAAGGTTTGCCGAAATGGCCGTCCCCAAGAGAAAAACTTCGCCGAGCCGCCGCGGTATGCGCCGGTCGCACGACGCGCTGCAGGTTGCGGCCTTCCAGGAATGCCCGAACTGCGGTGAGCTGAAGCGCCCGCACGTGCTGTGCGGCGCCTGTGGCCACTATAATGGCCGCGAGATCGTTTCGGTCGAGGGCTGAGCCCGATTAAAGGGGGCTGTCGGTCATGACCTCAACCGCGCGAATCGCCGTCGATGCGATGGGCGGCGATGAGGGGCTGGCGGTCATGCTCGCCGGAGTCGCACGCGCGCGACGCCGGTTCGATGGCATGCGCTTTCTGCTCGTCGGCGACGAAGCGGCGATTCGCGAAGGGCTGAAGGCCCATCCCAACCTCACCGCTGCGTCCGAAATCGTGCACGCGCCCGAGGTGGTGACCGCCGACGACAAGCCGAGCCAGGCGATTCGTCGCGCCAAGACGACGTCGATGGGCATCGCGATCGATCTGGTGAAGCGCGGCGAGGCCGCCGCCGCCGTTTCCTCTGGCAATACCGGTGCGCTGATGGCGATGGCGAAGCTGGCGCTGCGCACGATGCCGGGGATCGACCGCCCGGCGCTCGCCGCGCGGATGCCCACGCTGGGCGATAACGACGTGGTGATGCTCGACCTGGGCGCGAATACCGAGGTCGATACCCGCAACCTTATCCAGTTCGCCGTGATGGGCGCTGCCTATGCGCGCACCGTGCTCGACCTCGAATCGCCGCGCGTGGCGCTGCTCAACATCGGCACCGAAGAGCAAAAGGGCACCGACATCATTCGCGACGCCGCGCAGCAATTGCGCGCCGCGACGCATCTCCCGCTGCGCTTTACCGGCTTTGTCGAGGGCAATGCGATGTCGCGCGGCAATGTGGACGTGATCGTGTGCGACGGGTTTTCGGGCAATATCGCGCTGAAGACGGTCGAGGGCACCGCGCGCTTCGTCGCCGACCTGCTGCGCCGCGCCTTTTCCAGCTCGATCCGCTCGAAGATCGGTTTCCTGATCTCGAAGCCCGCGACAGAGCTGCTGCGCCATCACCTCGACCCCAACAACCATAATGGCGCGGTGTTTCTCGGCCTCAATGGCATCGTCGTGAAAAGCCATGGCAGCGCCAACGAAATCGGGGTCGAAACCGCGATCGGCGTCGCCGCCAAGATGGTGCGCGACGATCTGACCCGCCGCATCGCCGAGGATCTCGGCAATTTCGAGGCCCAGGCAGCATGAGCGAATCAAGCGCCGTCGCAACCATGCGGCGTGCAGTGATCACCGGAACGGGATCGGCGCTGCCGCGCCGCCGTGTTGCCAATGCCGAGCTGGCCGAGACGGTCGACACCACCGATGAATGGATTGTCGAGCGCACCGGCATCCGCTTTCGCCACATTGCCGGCGATGACGAGACCACGTCCACGCTGGCGACCGACGCGGCGTGGCAGGCACTGGCTGCGGCGGGAATCGACGCGCAGGCGATCGACCTGATCGTGCTGGCGACCGCGACCCCCGATCAGACCTTTCCGGCGAGCGCGACCCGGGTTCAGGCGGCGCTGGGGATCGACGATTGCGTCGCGTTCGATGTGGCGGCGGTGTGCTCGGGCTTTCTATATGCGGTGCAGGTCGCGGAGAGCATGATCCGGGCGGGCAGCGCCAATCGCGCACTGGTGATCGGCGCAGAAACGTTCAGCCGTATTCTCGACTGGGAAGATCGCACTACCTGTGTGCTGTTCGGCGACGGGGCCGGCGCGATCGTGATGGAGGCGCAGGAGACTGCGGTGGCTGGCGGGCGCGGCGTGCTCGCGACCAAGCTCCACGCCGATGGGCGGCACAATCAGCTGCTCTATGTCGATGGCGGGCCGTCGACCACCGGCACGGTCGGCAAGCTGCGCATGAAGGGCAAGGAAGTCTTTCGCCACGCCGTGGTCAATCTGGCCGCCGTCATGAACGAAGTGCTGGCGGCTGCTGGTCTGGGGCCGGAGCATGTCGACTGGGTCGTGCCGCATCAGGCCAACGCCCGGATCCTCGACGCCACCGCCAAGAAACTTGGCCTCGCGCCTGAAAAGGTCGTGGTGACGGTCGATCAGCACGCCAATACCTCCGCCGCTTCGGTCCCGCTCGCGCTCGACGCGGCGGTGCGCGACGGGCGGATCAAGGTGGGCGACCTGCTGGTGCTGGAGGCAATGGGCGGCGGCTTTACCTGGGGCGCGGCGGCGGTGCGCTTCTAGAAGCGCTGCCGACACCCGCCTTGCCGTAATACTACGGTATCGTAACGTGGGCGCAACGATGGTTGCACCAATCCATCAATGTGTTACGGTAACAAGACGGGGCAGGAGGGTTAAGAATGGCAGCCGCCGCGACGTTGACCAGGGCCGATCTCGCCGATGCGCTCCACCGCGACGTGGGACTGTCGCGTGCCGACGCTGCGCGCTTCGTCGAACAGATTCTCGGCCATATGTGCGAGGCGCTCGCCAAGGGCGAGAATGTCAAGATTTCCGGCTTTGGCAGCTTCGTGCTGCGCGACAAGGGGGAGCGGATCGGGCGCAATCCCAAGACCGGGGTCGAGGTGCCGATTGCGCCGCGCCGCGTATTGACCTTCCGGGCCAGCCAGATGCTGCGCGACCGGATCGTCAACGGGGGATAAGGTGGCAGCCGGTCCGGAGAAGGGCCCCGAAGCCTTCCGGACGATCGGCGAGCTTGCGCAGGAAATCGGGCGCCCCCAGCATATATTGAGATATTGGGAAACGCGCTTTCCCCAGCTCCGACCGCTCCAGCGCGCCGGGGGACGACGTTACTATCGCCCCGACGACGTGGCGCTGGTGCGGCGCATCGATTCGCTGCTCAGCCGCGAGGGCTATTCGATCCGCGGGGTTCAGCGGCTGCTCGATGCCGAGCGCGGCGCGCGGCGTGGGCGGACCGATTCGCTGCGTGCGGTGCGCGACTCGCTGCGGGTGGCGCTCACCGAAGACGGCTGATCAGTCCTCCGGTCCGAGCCCGACGTCGAGGTCGCGCGGGCGGACGAAGCGCACCAGCGTGCCGCTATTCGAACGGATCGCGCCCCAATCGTCGGTCTCGAATGTGATCACCGCAAGTGCGGCGGTCGGGAATTTTTCCTCGACCGCATCGCGCAATGCGTCACCGGCGCGATCGGGCACCAGCATCAGGATCAGGTCCTCAAGGCCCGGATTGTGGCCGATCAACAGCGCGCTGTCCGCGCCGGCGGGCAGCTCATGCACCACGTCCATCAGTGTCGCTGCGGAGGCGAGGTAGATGCGCCGATCCCAGGCCGGGGCCAGCGCGCTGCCATAGCCGGTCTCGACCTGCTCCACCGTTTCGGTGATCCGGACTGCGGGTGAAGCGACGACATGATCGAAGCTCAATCCTTGGCTCCGCATATGGCGCCCAACCGTGACCGCCGCCTTTTGCCCACGCGCATTGAGCGGGCGGTCGAAATCGCGGGCGACGGCATCGTCCCAGCTCGACTTGGCGTGGCGCAACACCGTCAACGTCTTCATCGGCCCTCCGGATCGGCGGTTTCGTGCGCCTTCTGCCCCAGCGATGCGACGGAGGAAAGACGGCGCGCATGTTCGACGGCTTCATCCAGTGTCAGTCTGCGGATTGGCGTGCCAGGGGGGAAGGCGTCGAGCAGGCGTGACGGCGTCGCGGCGGAGAGCAGGACGAACGCCCCCGAGTCATCGGCGCGGCGGATCAGGCGACCAAACGCCTGGGCCAGCCGGGCGCGCACGATGCGATCGTCATAGGCGCTGCCGCCCCCCGCCAGCCGTCGTGCCGCGTGCAAGACGCTCGGCTTGGGCCAGGGCACGCCCTCCATCACCACCAGCCGCAGCGAGTGGCCGGGAACATCGACCCCGTCGCGCAGCGCGTCGGTGCCGATCAGCGAAGCGCGCGGATCGTCGCGGAAGATATCGACCAGCGTGCCGGTGTCGATCGGATCGACATGCTGGGCATAGAGCGGCAGGCCTTCCCGCGCGAGCCGGTCGGCGATGCGGGTATGGACCGCGCGCAGGCGCCGGATCGCGGTAAACAGCCCCAGCGTCCCGCCCTGTGCCGCGACGATCAGCCGCGCATAGGCGGCGGCGAGCGCGCCCATATCGCCGCGCTTGATGTCGGTGACGATCAGCACTTCGGCCTGGCGGGCATAGTCGAAGGGGGAGGCGGCCTCGAACCGTTGCGCCGGGTGAAGCAGATGGTGCGCCCCGCTGCGCTGCTCGGCGACATCCCAATCCCCTCCCGCACGCAACGTTGCCGACGTGACCAAAGCGCCATGTGCTGGCTTGAGCACGGTATCGGCAAAGGGCTTGCTGGGGTCGAGCCAACGACGGTGTATCGCCACATCGAACTCACGCCCCTCAAAGCGTTCGACGGCGAGCCAGTCGACGAAGTCGGCGGTCGCGGGGCCGCCGATGCGGGCGACGAGCGAAAGCCAGGCGGCGACGGTTTCGGCACGCCAGTTGAGCGAGGCGATCGCGCCCTCGATCCGCGCGCGGGCCTGGCCGTCCATCCAGTCGGGGGCTTCGTCGAGCACCGCTTCGAGCCGGCGCCCCAATGCCATCATCGGGCGCAGCAGCGATTCGAGCGCAGCGGCGGCGGGGGGGATCGCATCGATGAGCTGGGCGTCGGGTTCGGCGAGTTCGGTCTCGATGCCATAGCCGGCTTCGCCCGATCCGTCGGTGTCGCGGGCATAGACGAGGCCGCGCACGGCGGCGAGGAGATGCTCGATCGCGCCAAAGGGCTGGCCCTCGGCCAGGCGCTGGAGCCAGCCATCCGAGGGCAGCGCGCGGGCGGCATCGACCGCCTCGCTGATCGCGCGCGCGCCGGCATCGTCATAGCTCGCGACATCCGACAGCCGCGCAGCCAGCCCGCGCCGCCGCCCGCGCGACCCGCTTTCGGGGCCGGTGATCCAGCGGCGCAGCTCGATCGTTTCCTGCCCCGACAGGGCAACGCCGAACATCGCGTCGGCAGCGTCGAAAATGTGATGGCCTTCGTCGAAGACGTAGCGGGTCGGGCGGGTCGCGGTTTCGCGGCCGCGCGCGGCGTTGACCATCACCAGCGCGTGGTTGGCGATGACGATGTCGGCGTCGGCGCTGGCCCGCGCGGCGCGCTCGATGAAGCATTTGCGGTAATGCGGGCAGCCGGCATAGACGCACTCGCCGCGCCGGTCGGTCAGCGCGGTCGATCCGTTCCGCCGGAACAGCACTGGCAGCCAACCGGGCAGGTCGCCGCCGACCATGTCGCCATCGGCGGTATAGGCGGCCCAGCGCGCCACCAGCTGCGCCAGCACCGCCGCGCGGCCCGCAAACCCGCCCTGCAGCGCATCTTCAAGGTTGAGCAGGCAGAGATAGTTTTCGCGACCCTTGCGCGTGACGATCCGGCGCTTGCGCTCCTCCGGGTCGGCGAACAGCCGTTCGCCTTCATATCCCAGCTGACGTTGCAGCGCCTTGGTAAAGGTCGATATCCACACCACGCCATCGGCCTGCTCCGCCCAGAGCGAGGCGGGGGCGAGATAGCCGAGCGTCTTCCCGATCCCGGTCCCCGCTTCGGCCAGCACCAGATTGGGCGAATCGCGCATGGCGCGCGGCGCGAAGGCGCTCGCCGCTGCTTCGGCATAAAGCCGCTGGCCCGCGCGCACCTCGGCGCCCGATCCGGTGAGCGTTGCGAGGCGATCACGCACGGCGTCGGGATCGAGCGTCACGGTGCGCGGCGGGGTGCGGGGCGCGCCTTCACTCCATTCGGGCAGGCGCGAGAACAGCCAGCGCTCGGCCTGTTCGGGCCGCGTCAGCCGCTGGGTCACCGCCGGTGCCCAGCTCCAGCGTAATTTGGCAAGCGACTGGGCGGCGTGCCATGCGCCCTCGCGCTCGGGCCAGTCGCCTTCGGCAATCGCCAACATCGCCGTGGCGGCATCGCGCAGAAACGAGGCCACGGCAGCATCGCCCTCAGGCTCGGCTATGCCGAGCGTGCGGGCGAGGCCGCGTGGGGTCGGCACCATGAAGCGTGCGGGGCGCAAAAAGGCGAACAGCTCGAGCAGATCGAGCCCCGACAGGTCGGGATAGCCCAGCCGCTGTGCCGTCAGCGGCGCGTTGAGCAGGATGACGGGCGTATCGGCAGCGATGCGCACCGCTTCGCCCCGCCCGATGCTGCGCGTGCCGTCGGTGGTCGCGATCCAGATGCCGCCATGACTGGCATGGAGGGCGGGGTAGGGTAAAGGCGTCACCAGTAGCCCCGCGTCATCGCGTGACGCGGGGCTGTGCCCGGATCAGGCGTCGGGCGTCGAACCGCCCGGCTGGTTGGTGTGGATGACATGAACCTGCACCGGCTCGTCCACATGGGTGGCCGCAGTCACCAGTCCCCAGATCCACGCGCCCAGCATCATCGGGCCGCCGATGATCACGCCGATCACCGTGAGGGCGAAGGCAAGCCCGACGAAATAGATGATCAGCTGTGCGACGCCCGCGCCGGTCTTGCCGATCACCAGGCTGCCTACGCCCGGAATGAAGAAGTTGAGAATGATTGCCACGGCTTTCATCGGTCGTTCCCCCGTCAGATAAGAGGACCAGCCTAAGCAGCTTCTGCGGGCAGGGCAATCGCTGCCGGTTCACCGCGCGTTATAGCGTAGTCGACCGATGAAGCGCGACATGCTGAAGCGGTGGTCGGAGCGCGCCGCCAGCTTTGCCTTGGCCTTTTCGAACTGCATGATGTTTTCGATCCGGCGCGCAAGGAAGGCGCGGGTTTCAGCCTGACCTTCGCTTTCGTCGTTCAGGAACACGGCGATCGTCGCGGCATAGATGCCCGCCAGCATCGCGCGCTTGGTATAGTGGTTGTAATCGGTGGCCGTGTCGCCGGCGAGGCGCCACATCGAATCGGCCGAGCGCCAGCCGAGCCGGGTCGCGCGCGCCGCGTTCTGCGGCATGGCGAGGATCGCGACCGCGCGACGCAGTGCTTCGCGATCGGGCGCGAGGATGTCGAGCCGTGCTTCGACCAGCGCGGTGATCTTCGCCCGGATCTTCATCGGCGCGAGCGTTTCGGCCGGCAGGCGGCGGGCCATTGCGCGGTCGACATGCGCGAACCACAGATCGATCATCTCGACCGGCTTGGCCGGGATGGCAAGCCGGGCCACGTCGCGGTCGGCACCGATTGCATCGGCGGCGGCGGCGATCGCCGCAGCGCTCCACCCGTCGAACGCGGCATTGGGGGCAAGATGCGGCGCAAGTGCGTCGCGCAGCTCGTCCAGCGTCATATCGGCAACCTGGGTCATGTTCACGTTTTAGCCTCTGCCTCGCTGGACGCAACCTGTCCCGGAGGGCTTTTGCCGCGCCGGACGAGCACAAGGGCGACCGCGACCAAGGCGGCCCCGAGAAAATCGGGCACGCCCAGCCGCTCGTCATAGACGATCCAGCCGACCGTTCCGGCGACAACCGGCTGGGTCAGCAGCGCGATTCCGACGACGAGCGGCGAGAGATGGCCGAGCGCGTAGATCAGCAGCCCCTGCCCGATCACCTGACTGGCGAGCGCGAGGCCGATCAGGACGCTCCAGTTTTCGGGCCAAATCTGCTCGCCCAGCACCCATGCAAAGATCAGCAAGGGCAGCGTTCCAAACAGGCTCGACCAGGCGAGCGCGGGCAATGGCGCCATGGCTTCGCGGGCTCTGGCCATCAGGATGAAATAGACCGTGTAAAGGGCTCCCGCGAGCAGGCAGAGCAGGTCGCCGAACAGGTTCTGGGGCGACAATTCATAGGAGCGGCCCAGCAGCAGCCCGGCGCCGATTGCGGCGAGCGCGAGGGCCACGCCCTGTTGCCGGGTCGGCCAGGTGCGCGCGATGAGGAACCCCCAGATCGGGTACATGAGCGTCGCCGAATTGCCGAACAGCGTCGAATTGGCGAGCGTCGTGTGCAGGATGCCGACATGCCAGGAAGCGAGGTCGGCGGCGAAGGCGATGCCGGACAGGAGGAGCACGCCCCACAGGCCGCGCGTCCCGCGGGTCGGATGGCCGCGGCTGATCAGGATGATCGCGAACAGGAACGGGACGCCGAGCGTGAGGCGCCAGAATCCCGCCGTCACCGGCCCCACATCGGCAGCGCGCACGAACCATGGCCCGAACGCGAGCGCCAGATTCCCGAGCAGCAGCGCGGCGAAGGGCAACGCAGCGCTGCTTGTTACGGATGCAACTTTTCTTGGCGGGGTGGAGTCGTGCATGTCGCCCTTAGCGCCCTAACTGTTGTGCGACACAACTGATTTGGAGACCCCTAGATGCCCGACCTGTTCGATCCCCTGACGCTGGGCGCGATCACTGCGCCGAATCGCGTGCTGATGGCGCCGCTGACGCGCGGTCGCGCCGACCGTGATGCGGTGCCGACCGCGATCATGGCGGACTATTATGCCCAGCGGGCCTCGGCGGGTCTGATCATTTCCGAAGCGACCGGGATCAGCCGTCAGGGGCTGGGCTGGCCGTTCGCGCCGGGCCTGTGGACCGATGCGCAGGTCGAAGGGTGGAAGCCGGTAACCGACGCGGTGCATGCAGCAGGCGGGCGGATCGTCGCGCAGCTGTGGCATATGGGACGGCAGGTCCACAGCTCGGTCACCGGTGAGCAGCCGGTTTCATCCTCGGCGACCCAGACCCAGGGCCATATCCACACTTATGAGGGTCGTCAGCCGTCCGAAATCGCCCGCGCGCTCGATATCGCCGAGATTCCCGGCATCCTGGACGATTATGCCCGCGCTGCAGACAATGCGCGCAAGGCCGGGTTTGACGGCGTGCAGATCCATGCGGCCAATGGCTATCTGATCGACCAGTTTCTGCGCGACGGCGCGAATCAGCGCAGCGACGCCTATGGCGGCAGCGTCGACAACCGCATCCGGTTGCTGAGTGAAGTGACCGAGCGCGTCATCGCCGCGATCGGTGCCGACCGCACCGGCGTGCGCCTGTCGCCCAATGGCGACAGCCAGGGGGTCGATGACAGCAATCCGCATGCGCTGTTTCTGCCTGCGGCCAAGCGGCTCTCCGAACTCGGCATCGCGTTTCTGGAGCTGCGCGAGCCGGGGCCGGAGGGCACCTATGGGCGCACGGATGTGCCAAAGCTCAGTCCCGCGATCCGCACGGTGTTCGACGGGCCGCTGGTGGTCAACTCGGACTATGTCACCCGCGAAGCGGCGCAGGCCGTGCTCGACGCGGGGACGGCCGACGCGGTCGCCTTTGGCCGCACCTTCCTTGCCAATCCCGACTTGCCCGAACGGCTACGGAGTGGCGCCCCGCTCAATGCGTCGGATATGAAAACCTGGTTCAGCCAGGGGCCGGAGGGGTACACGGACTATCCGGCGCTGGAGCGTCAAGAGGCGTAACCCACCGTCCGTTAGTGGTCTCTTTAACCCCGCTCCACATCATCCAGCCGCGCGGTGATCCAGCTTCGGATCCCCGCGCGGAGCTTGGGCTGAAGCGCCAGCACGAACGGCAGCACGATCAGCCAGGGGAAGAACAGGAAGGCGATCGTGAAGGCGAAAATGGCCGCGATCAGCCAGCCGCCGATCGCCTTGCCGATCTTCTCGTTGAAGCGGTCGTCCATCACGATCCGGCGCGGTGCCTTGAGGTCGTAGAGCGGCGACGTGGTGAGGGTCTGCGCGCCGCTGCGGTCGTCGATGCCGCGGGGTTCGGTTTCCATGGCGGGGCGGTCGGGCGGCGGGGTGGCGCTTTCTTGCCGTTCCGCTGGGGGAATAGGGCCGGGTGCACTGGCGGGCTTTCCGGTCAGCGTGTCGATCACCACCAGCCGCCGGTCGCGCTCGACGACCTTGTAGCGGCTGGGCGGAACTTCGGTCACCGCGTGGCCCGTCCGGCGCGCCATTGTTCGGCGCTTTGCCCCCAGGCGTCGACGGTGACATCGGCATAGGGGGCGGGAAGCTGGACCCGGCGGAGGTTGGTGGATCCCAGCCGCTGGGCGAGGCGGATCGAGCGGGTGTTTTCAGGCGCGATGGTGTGGATCACCTCGCTCCAGCCGAGCACATCGACGGCATAGTCCATCGCCGCGACCGCGCCTTCATAGGCATAGCCGCGCCCGGCGAACTCGCCCGCGACGCCCCAGCCGACTTCGGTGCCGGGCCAACCATCGGGCATCCATGGCCCCAAGCGCCCGACCCACTTTCCGGTCGCGCGCTCGATCACGCTGAACATCGCAAAGCCGTTGATCTCCCATGCGCCGGCCATGGTGCACAGCTGACGCCAGGCGACGCTGCGCTCGACCGGACCGCCGAGATGCTCGGTCGCGACCGGATCGGCGGAGAAGGCCGCCCAGCCGTCGAGATCCTCCGCCGCCGGACGGCGCAGGATCAGCCGTTCGGTGAAGAGGATCGGGTGGGTCATAGCCGTTGCTTGAGCGCCAGCATGGCGATGGCCGCTTCGGCCGCGCCGCCGCCCTTGTCGAGCTGTGCGGGATCGGCGCGGCGGATCGCCTGGGCCTCATCCTCGGTGGTCAGGATGCCATTGCCGATCGGGATGCCGTCCATGGTCAGCGCCATGATGCCGCGCGCGCTCTCGTTCGACACGATCTCGAAATGATAGGTCTCGCCACGGATCACCACGCCGAGTGCGACATAGGCGTCGTAACGCTGGGTCTCTTCGGCCAAAACGATCGCGCCGGGCAGTTCGAGCGCGCCGGGGACGGTGACCGTCTCATGGGCATGACCCGCCGCCTCGATCGCGGCGCGGGCGCCGGCGAGCAGCATGTCATTGAGATGGTCATAGAAGCGCGCTTCGACGATCAGGATATTGGCCATTATGCGCCTTTCAGGTCGATTGCGCGCTCACCGACGATGCGCAGGCCATAGCCGTCGAGGCCGACGAGCGTGTGATGGGTGTTGGTGAGCAGCACCATTTCCTCGACCCCCAGTTCGTTGAGGATCATCGCGCCGACGCCGTAATCGCGCAACTCCTCCATATCGACCTCGGTGCGCTTCCCCGCCTTGCGCTCGACCGCCATGGTGAAGGCGTCGGCGCGCGGCTTGTTGATCACGACGACCACGCCTGCGCCTTCTTCGCCGATGATCTCCATCGACCGCTGGAGCAGGACGCCGCGGTCGCCCGCCTCGCCGAACACATCGGCGAAGGGAGAGAGCGCGTGCATGCGGACCAGCGTCGGCTTGTTCGGGGTGACGCGGCCCTTGACCAGAGCGAGCTGCTCGGTGCCGGTTGCCTTGTTCCAGAAGGCGATCGTGCGCCAGTCGCCGCCCCAGCGGCTGGTGAAGACCGATTCGGCGCGGCGCTCGACCAGATGGTCGTGGCGACGGCGATAGGCAATCAGGTCGCGGATCGTGCCGATCTTGAGATTGTGCAGCTGGGCGAAGGAGACGAGGTCGTCCATCCGCGCCATCGTGCCGTCGTCCTTCATGATCTCACAGATCACGCCCGACGGGCTGAGTCCGGCGAGGCGGGAGACATCGACCGCCGCCTCGGTATGGCCGGCGCGGACCAGCACCCCGCCTTCGCGCGCGACGAGCGGGAAGACATGGCCGGGGGAAACGATGTCGGCGGCGCCCTTGGTCGCGTCGGTCGCGACGGCGATGGTGCGCGCGCGATCGGCGGCGGAGATGCCGGTGGTGACGCCCTCCTTCGCCTCGATCGAAACGGTGAAGGCGGTACCCATGCTGGTGCCGTTGCGGCGCGACATCGGCTCCAGCCCGAGCTGGTCGGCGCGGTCCTGGGTGATCGCGAGGCAGATCAGGCCGCGGCCGTGCTTGGCCATGAAGTTGACCGCATCGGGGGTCGCCATCTGCCCGGGGATGACGAGGTCGCCTTCATTCTCGCGGTCTTCGTCATCGACCAGGATGAACATGCGGCCGTTGCGCGCTTCGTCGATGATCTCCTCGGGCGAGGACAGGAAGGCGTGGGGCAGGCGAGACAGTTCAGCGTTGGCCACGGACGGCCTCCATACGTTGCAGATAACGTGCGAGCACGTCGATCTCGAGATTGACCGCCTGACCCTGCGCCAGCGCGCCGAGCGTGGTCACGGCCTGGGTATGCGGGATGAGGTTGATTGCGAAGTGCGCGGTCCCGTCGGGTTGATCGGTCACTTCGTTCACCGTCAGCGAGACGCCGTCGATGGTGATCGATCCCTTGGCCGCGATGAACGGGGCGAGGCTGGCGGGGACGGATATGCCGATCCGCTGCGAATCGCCCTCGGCGCAGAGGCCGAGCACGGTGCCGACGCCGTCGACATGGCCCGTGACGATATGCCCCCCCAGTTCATCGCCAACCTTAAGCGCGCGTTCGAGATTGAGGCGCTGTCCGGCGACCCATTGCGGCGCGGTGCGCGAGACGGTTTCGTGCGACACATCGACCGCGAACCAGCCTGGACCCTTGTCGACCACGGTGAGGCAGACGCCCGAACAGGCGATCGACGCGCCCATGTCGATGGTGGCGGTGTCATAGGCCGTGGTGATGCGCGCACGCAGGTCGCCGCGCGTTTCGATCGCTTCGATCGCGCCGACATCGGTGATGATTCCGGTGAACATATCCTATCCTCTGGCGCGCTCGTAGACCTCGATCCGGTCGCTGCCAAGCATCCGTGCGTCGTGCAGGTTCCACCGGCCATGCGCGGGATCGAGCGTGGTGAGGCCAAGGTCGGCGAGGCCAGGCTTGCCGCCGAGCACGATCGGCGCGCGGTAGAGCAACAGGCGATCGACCAGATCGGCGCGGAGGAAGGCGGCGGCGGTCTGTGCGCCGCCCTCGACCAACAGGTGATCGACGCCATCGAGGTCCGCGATCGCGTCGGGCGTCGCGATGCGGGTCCAGCCGGGTGCGTCGTTCGACGAGAGCAGGATGCGGCGTGGGCTGCGATCCTCCAGCCCGGCGAGGCGCACGTCGAGCGTGGGTGCATCGGCGTCGAGCGTCCCGCGCCCGACCAGGATTGCCTCGTGACGGGCGCGTTCGACATGGGCGTGGGCGCGGGCGCGCGGGCCGGTGATCCAGCGGCTTGCCCCATTGGCCAGCGCGATGCAGCCGTCGAGTGAGGTCGCCAGCTTGAGCGTGACGACCGGGCGTCCGTGCGTGCGCCGGGTCAGAAAACCGGCCATGCCGCGCGCGGCTTCGGCGGCGCGAATATCGGTGGTGACAGCAATCCCGGCGCCCTGAAGGCGAGCGATGCCGCGTCCATCGGTGCGTGGGTCGGGGTCGCGCAGGGCGATGACGACCTGCGCCACACCGGCCGCGATCAGCGAGTCGGTGCAGGCCGGTCCGCGTTGCGATTCATGCGCGCAGGGTTCGAGCGTGACATAGGCGGTCGCACCGCGCGCTGCGTCGCCCGCCTGGGCCAACGCCATCGCCTCGGCATGGGGGCGGCCGCCCGGCTGGGTCCGGCCGCGTCCGACCACGCGTCCCGCGTGAACGATGATGCAGCCGACATTGGGATTGGGCGCGGTACGGCCCCGCGCGCGCTCTGCAAGTGCGAGCGCGGCACCCATCCACGCGGCGTCGTTCAAATCCCGTATTCTTTCAGCTTGTCGTCGATCTTTTTGTATTCGCGCTTCTTCTTTTCGGCCTTCGCCTTTTGCTCGGCGAGCTTCTTCTGGCGGATCGGTTCGTCGATCTTCTGCTGCGCGATGATCTCATCGACCGTACGGTCGGCGCGCCAGTTCTGGAAATAGACGATCTCGCGCTTGTACGGCTTCTCGAAATAGCTGTCCTTGTAGAAGCCGAACAGGACCAGACCGGTGGTGACTGCTGCAGCGAGCAGGAACCACAGCTGGTAGCGGTGGCGGATGCGCAAAACGTTGCGCAGATCCGCCAGCGCGCCGACCGTCGAGACGGGGCGATCGGGTTTGAAGAACCTCATGGCCGCCAAGATAGGGAATGCGGGTGCCCGAGGCCAGTCCCCGTCAATCCACCAATTTGAAACTCAGCGTCATCGTCATCCAGTCTTCATAGGGGACGCCGTCGCGGGTCGCGGGCTTGAACCGCCATTTGGACAAAGCATGGCGGCGGGTGGCTTCGGACAGGCCCTTGCTGGGGGTTTTCAGAATCTCGATCGCCTTGACCCGGCCATCGACGCCGACCAGCACGCGGGCAACCAGCTTGCCTTCGGTCTGGGCGCGAATTTCGGAATTGGGATAGGGCGGCTGGAGCGCGTCGGCATAGCGCGGATCGACCGTCGCGCCGATCATCACCGGCGGCTTGGGCGGATCGACGACCGTCGTGCCGCCCGAGGACGGGCCGACCGGGCCGGGGGGATCATCGGTCACCGGCGGGAAATTGGGGGTCGATGTGAAGCTGCCCGCGTCGGTGCGGGTGTCGACCAGCGGGTCCGGCTGGTGCGGCGCGGGCGTGGTGCGACGCTCAACCGCCTTGTTCGTCTCCTGTGTTGGCGGCGGCGGGGTCGGCTTGGGCGGCTCGATCGGAACATCGATGATCTTGATCGGCGGGTCGGTGAGGATCGGTATGACCGTTGGGCCGACAAGGGTTGCGCCGAAGCCGACAACGGCAAGGACGAGCAGCGACGCACCGGCGCTGGCCGGGCGAGAGGCGGAAGGCTGATAGCGGGTGGTATGCATGACAGGCTCTCCATCATCCGGTCTGCGCCGGTAGATAGATGATATACCATTACATGATGCGTTCCAATCCCCTTTCGATCGGGTGATCTGGCGCTGCGGTGGGAGAGAAGCCGGACGGGCTGAGCGGCGAATCCGTTCAGCCGCGCAGTCGCTCCAACGCGCGATCGCGACCGATCAGGGGGAGCAATGCCGCCATGTCCGGGCCCGAGTCGCGGCCGGTGAGCGCGCGGCGCAGGGGGTGGAACAGCGCGCGGCCCTTGCGCCCGGTCGCTTCTTTGAGCGCGCCGGTCAGCGCGTGCCAGGGGTCGGCGGCCCAGTCGATCGACGCGGCGACCTGTGCAGCGCTGGCGAGGAACGCGGCGTCCTCCGGATCGGGGGCGGCATCGACTGGCCCCGCAACCACCTGCCACCAATCGCCCGCACCCGCGACGGTGTCGAGGTTCGGGCGGATCGCGTCCCATGCTGCCGCGTCCATCCCGGCGGGAAGCCGGTCGGCGACGGCTGCAAACGGCAGCTGGTGGACGATGCGTGCGTTGAGCTGAGCCAGCTCGGCCTCATCGAACCGCGCGGGGGCACGGCCGAAGCGGGCGAAATCGAACCCGGCGATCAGCGGCGCGCGGTCGGCATGGGGTTCGACCGGATCGCTGGTGCCGAGGCGCGCGAGCAGGGCGATGATCGCCTGTGGCTCAAGCCCGGTGTCGCGGAAATGATCGCAGCCGAGCGAGCCGAGGCGCTTGGACAATTTCCCCTCGCTTCCGGTGAGCAGCGCTTCGTGCGCGAAGGCGGGCGGGGTGGCATTAAGCGCGGCGAACATCTGTACCTGTGCGGCGGTGTTGGACACATGGTCCTCGCCGCGCACGACATGGGTGATGCCCATGTCGATATCGTCGATCACCGAGGGCAGCAGGTAGAGCCACGACCCGTCGGCGCGACGGATCACAGGGTCGCTCATGGTTGCCGGATCGAAGCGCTGGTGGCCGCGAATCAGATCGGTCCATTCGATCGGCGCGCTCCCGTCGAGCTTGAAGCGCCAGTGGGGGCGGGTTCCCGCTGCCTCCAACGCGGCGCGGTCGGCGTCGCTGAGCGCGAGCGCGGCGCGGTCGTAGATCGGGGGGAGGCCGCGCCCGAGCTGGATCTTGCGCTTGAGCTCCAGCTCCTGCTGGCTTTCATAAGCGGGATAGACCCGGCCTGCCGCGACGAGCTCGGCGAAACGGCGCTCATACAGGTCGAAGCGCTGCGACTGGCGCGCTTCGCCATCGGCGTTCAGGCCGAGCCAGGCGAGATCGGCGCGGATCGCGTCGACATACGCCTCCTGCGAACGTTCGGCATCGGTGTCGTCGATGCGCAGCAGGAAGCGCCCGCCGGTCTTGCGCGCCCACATCCAGTTGTGGAGCGCGGTGCGGATATTGCCGACATGCAGGTGGCCGGTGGGGCTGGGCGCGAAGCGGGTGACGACGGGCGTGCTGGTCATCCGGGCGCGCTAGCCGATTTGGTGGCGGGATGGAAACCACCGCGCATCTTTACGCGCGCGGCACTTGCGCCTATCGGGGCGCGGTCCGGGCGCTTAGCTCAGTTGGTAGAGCATCTCGTTTACACCGAGAGGGTCGGCGGTTCGAGCCCGTCAGCGCCCACCATAGTCTGGAGCTGGATGCAGCTTCGATGGATCGCGGCGGCAGCCCGCTCCCCCGCCCGGCCACCCAAAAGCTATATTCGATGGATGGCGGGGCGGGGAAGCGGGCTGGCGCCGCAACCGTTGCAGCTTGGTTGACCTAATTCGCGGTGATCGACGGTTTGCCGCCGGTCAGCTTCAACGTGACGTAGCTGTTGTCGCAGACATTGGCGCTGCTGAAGACCATTGTCGTGGCGTCTTCAAAGGTGGCGCGCAGGTCGAAGCGGCATTGGCTGGACGGGCGATCGAACCGCACGGTCGTCTTCGCAGCGGGCTTGATCACCGGCGAGCGACGTGCCCCTTCTTCCTCGAGTCCCGGCTTCCAGTCCGTCGATCCGGTCGGTGCGATTTCGACCATCTTGATTGACTTGCCCGTGCCGTTGGTCAGGACGAAGTCCCAATCCTCGGCAAGTGCGGGTGACGCGACGAACAGTGCCAGCGTAAGGCCGGTCAGATAGTGCATTGGCATCCCTCCCCTAAAAGGACGGAGGCCAGCATGCGCCCGCGCTGCGTCATGCGCAAGATGCGGGCAAATGCGGATGGCGCCCGATAGGTTAGAGTTGGTGCCGATTCAGATTTGCTGGAAACGCTCTAGAGCGTCCGCACCAGTCGCACAGCGCACGCGATCCAGGGCGGATCTGCGACCACCTGTTGCCGCGCGCCGGGACCAAGGGGCAAGATGTTGAGCCGCCCACCTTCGCCTTCATGCGCGATCAGGCGACCGAACAGAAAGCGGCCTGCGGGGCGCGGGATCAGCACGTCGCGATTGAGCGCCTGACCGAAGGCGGCGGGGGCGAGGCGGCGGCACCAGATTTCGTCGCCCGCGCGATAATCACCGATGCTGCCGCTGACGCTGACCGCCACCAGATCGGGCTCGGCGATCGGCGGCACGACATTGGCGGGGCGGCGCAGCGCCTGTGCGCCCGCGGAGTCGAGGCTGGCGGCGACCGGGATGTCGGGGCGATCGGGCAGGCGGACAAGGTCGGCAGCATCGACGCCGAGCGCGGCGGCGATGCGGTTGAGCCAGACCACCGACACGGTGCGCGTGCCGGTTTCAAGTCGCCCGATCGTCTGTGCGGTGGTGGGTGGGTCGCAGCGTTGCGCAACTTCCTCCAGCGTCAGCCCCTTGGCGCGGCGCACTTCGCGGATCGCGGTGATCATTCCAGCTCAACCTAACCGATGTGGTTAAATCTCTTTCCTACAAACGTGACGTCGTGGCAAGCCCGATTCGCTGGAAGAGGAGATGCGGATGCGCGAGCTGGTCGAACGGACGATCGAGGATGGGCATGTGGTCCGGAATGCCCCGGCGCGGCGGAGCGGGCGGCGGGTGTCGGTGAACGACGCCGAATCGCCGCTGGCGTGGCTACGCGCACGGGGAATGGTCGATGCGCGCCAGTATGAGGCGGGGGAGCGGCTGCGCGACGATTATGAAATGGCGGCGTTGGGCCCGCGCGTGACGATGCGCTGGGACGCCGCCCCGGCCGCGCGGCGCGGCG
>VYKW01000219.1_pt1 | contig 24365 bp, 18 predicted proteins | sample 5114451 | NCBI WGS metagenome assembly VYKW01 (sample SAMN12291784, study PRJNA351875) | freshwater metagenome | isolation source: freshwater lake | place: USA: Michigan, Gull Lake | collected 2013-08-08
ATCCTCACTTACCTGGTGCTGATCGTTCTTATCGCTGGCGCGCTAATCGCCGCTGCCCTCGTTGCGCGCAGCTACATGAACGGCACCACTCCCCTCGAGGGCTTCTTCGGTCCCAAACCCGATCGCCGCCTTGACGTCGTCGAGCACGCTTCCGTCGATGGCCGCCGGCGCCTGATCCTCGTCCGCCGCGATAATGTCGAACACCTGATCATGACTGGCGGACCGGTCGACGTCGTGATCGAAACCGGCATTTCCCCGCGCGCCACGCCGCGCTCCGAAGCCATCGAACCGCAGGCGGTTTTTTCTCGCGCCCCGCGCACTTTCGGGCAGGCCTCGGGCGGAGAAAAATGACGGCGCGCGACAATGGGTCCGCTACACCCGCCCCACGCTGGACAAGCCCACCCCATAGAACCGCCGCTATCGCCGCTCCGGCAACAAGGTCCGGATGCCGCAAGACCATGAAGCGGGACCCATGATGCCTTTGGCCCATCGAAATGGAGTGGCAGCGCTGCTGGCCGCCGTCCTTCTCGCCCTGGCCCCGGGCCGTGATGCGGCGACCGCTCAAGCGCTGTTCGATTCATTCGGCGAGACTGCAAAGGCCGTTGCCCAGGCCGGCACACCCTCCGCCGCGCCGGAGGCAGCGCCCGCTCCCGCAGCGCCACCTCAGCCCGCGCCCGCAGCACCCGAGCCGGCCGCTCCGCAGACACCTCCCGCTGGGGCAGCCATACCGGCGACGGATGTCCCAGTGCCAGCGCCTGCAACAGCACCGGCACCGGCTCCTGCCCCCGCAACCGGCGCACCGCCGGCATCCGAGGCCACGCAGCCACCGCCCGCCCCCGCGCCCGATAACGCCGCCGATCAAGCCACGATTGCCGAGATCCGCGAACCTTCGGCAAACCTGCGCGCGACGATCGATACGCTCGAGACCGACGTCGAAGCGTCGCGCGAGAACGATGAGAACCTCGCGCGCCTGCGCCTTGAGATCGACGGTCTTGTGGGCGCATCGGACCAGTTTCTGGAAAGCCTCCAGCCCCGCTATCGCGCGATCGCCTCCCAGATTGAAAAACTCGGTCCCCTGCCGGGTAAGGACCAGCCACCCGAATCACCCAGCATTCAGGCCGAACGCCAGCGCTTGAGCCAACTCTCTGCCGAAATCGACGGCGCCATAAAAGCAACCGGCCTCGTACAATACCGGGCCCGCGAACTCCTGACCCGCGTCCAGGAGTACCGCACCGGCATTTTCACGACTCAGCTCTTTCGCCGCAACGCCTCGCCGCTCAGCCTCGATACGTGGGTCAATGTTGCCGAGGCCATGCCGCCGGCCTGGACCGAACTCAACTGGACCGTCTGGCGCTGGCGCCGCTCGGCGGAAAGCAACCTCTTTGCCATTCTCGCGCTATTGGGCGGCGCTGGCGCAATCTTCATCGCGCTCGCACGCATCCGCCGCCGCGTGTTCGCTTCGCGCCTGGACCAGCCTCTGGAGACCGAACCTGATTTCTTCAAGCGCGCCGCGACGGCCGGTTGGGTCGCCACGCTTACAGTGCTGCCGCCGGCACTTGCCCTGTCGCTGATCGCGTTCGGCTTCGATAATCTCGGCCTCTGGTTCCTCGATAGCGGCCGCATCGTCTTCACGGTCCTGCCGGCAGCCCTCGTCTTCATCGCCGTGCGCGCGCTGGCCCACGCCATCCTGCAGCCGAAGCGCCCGCAATGGCGCCTCGTCGATCTCGACGACAAGCCCGCCGCATCTTTGACCAGCGCTATGACGTGGATAGGCGCCGTTTACGCAATCGATCTGCTCGCTAAGGAAGCGATCCGCATCCTTGCCATGCCGCTGTCAGTCAGCGTCGCGGCTGCGACCATCGCCAGCGTCACGCTCGCCGCGCTCCTGTTCAAAATCGTGCGCACGCGCTTCACGCGCCGTCCGCCCCGTCCGAAAGAGACTGAGCAGCAGCAACCCTCCGACGCCCTCACCGCCGTCCCCAAGGACGCCCCGCCGCAGGACGCCGGTCCATTCGACGTCACCTGGCTCGAACCGAAACTGTTGAAAATCCCTCTCCTGGCCGTGGCCCTTTTCATCGTTGCCGCATCCCTGGCGGGCTACGTCGCACTCGGCCGCTTCGTCTCCGGACAGGTCATCGTCACCGGGAGCGTTGTCGTCCTTGCCATCTTGCTCCACCTCGCCATCCGCGCGCTGATCGAAACCGACTCCACCGAACAGCGCGCCCTCGGCCGCGTCATGAACCAGCGGCTTGGACTGGACGACCATCAATCCCGCACGGTCACCAAAGTCGCCGCTTTCGCGCTCGACGGTCTGCTGGCCCTGGTCGCTCTGCCATTCATCCTGGTGACGTGGGGCTTTGCGCTGCCCGACACGCTGGCCTGGCTGAAATCGCTGATCTTTGGCTTCGAGATTGGCCACGTACGCATATCGCTCGTGCAAATTGCAGCCGCGATAGCGCTCTTCGCAGCCCTGCTCTTTCTCACCCGGCTCGTCCAGCGCTGGATCAACGGCACGTTCCTCACCACCGCCCGCCTCGATCCCGGCCTAGCCAACTCGATCCACAAAGCCATCGGCTATGCAGGATTCGCGCTGGCCGTCCTCGTCGCCCTGTCCTACGCCGGCCTCGACATCACCAATATCGCTATCGTCGCTGGCGCGCTCTCGGTCGGTATCGGCTTCGGCCTGCAATCCATCATCAACAACTTCGTTTCCGGACTGATCCTACTCTTCGAGCGTCCGTTGAAAGTTGGCGATCTCATCGTCGTCAACGGCCAAACCGGCCGCGTCCGCAATATCTCGGTCCGCTCCACTGAAATCGAGACGGGCGACCGCGCGACACTCATCGTCCCCAATTCGGAATTGATCACGAATTCGTTCCTCAACTGGACGCACCGCAACGCACTCTCCAGCATCAGCATCCCGGTCAAGACCAGCTATGCTGCCGACCCCGATCACGTCCGTAACATCCTCGATAAAGTCGCAGCCGACTGCCCGCTAATCCTGCAACAGCCAAAACCCAGCGCCTCATTCGACGCCTTTGGCCCCAATGGTTTTGAGTTCACGTTGTCAGCCAGCGTCGCCGACTTCGGCAAGCGCTTCACCGCGATGTCCGATTTGCGCCACCGCATCGTGCGCGCCTTCCGCGAAGCCAGCATCGAAATGCCCTACGCCCAGCACGATGTGCATCTGCGCGATCTGGACTTCGTAAAGGCGCTGGTGCAGCGCGTGCAGGAGGTGCGGACCGCCGAGGCAGCACAAGCCCAAACTGCGTCAGAAGCACCGCCGCCCGCGCCAGCCACGGCCTCCACCGAACCCACGGCGGCCTTCGACTTCAAGAAGAGAAAGTGATGCGAACCGCGCTTAGCGCGCAATCGATTCTGCATCATCGGCATCGGCAAACACAGCCGGATCGATCCGCTTCAGATCGAGGTCCGTGAGCGAGACCTTTGCCACTTGGTGCTGGCCCTGACCGCCACGCCGCTCGGCGGCATCCAACACACCGAGTGCCGTCGCCGCATTATACGCGGCAAGTTTGGCATCCGCGGCCTCCGCGCCGGCCTTCGCCAACCCGTCCACCACGACCGCAAACAGGATCCACCCGAGCGCCGCCCGGGACCAATGCTTTCCGCTGAACTTGATAATCGACAGCATAAAACACACTCCAGAACGCCACCGGACCTGGGTAGCCTTCACAAAGTGTGATCTGCAAACGTTGAGCCGAGGTTAACGCCCGCCCAAATTAGGGACGGGCCATCGGTCAATCCTCGCGATAGACCCGTTCGCGCCGCTCATGGCGCTCCTGCGCTTCGAGAGAAAGCGTCGCGATGGGCCGCGCATCAAGCCGCTTCAAGCCGATTGGCTCGCCCGTCTCCTCACAATACCCATAGGTGCCGTCTTCGATCCGCGCCAGGGCCGCATCGATCTTGGAGATCAGTTTGCGCTGGCGGTCGCGTGCCCTCAACTCGAGCGCCCGGTCCGTTTCCGACGTGGCACGGTCCGCCAAGTCTGCGTGCTGCACGCTATCCTCGTGCAGTCCCTCAAGCGTTTCCTTCGTTTGCCGGATGATGTCCTCTTTCCAATTGACCAGTTTCTGCCGGAAGTAGAGACGCTGATATTCGTTCATGAACGGCTCGTCTTCCGACGGGCGGTAATCCGGCGGGAGCACAATGGCTGAGGCCTTCGCACGATCCACGAGTTTCTTGTCCGTCTGCTTCTGAGCAGCCTTCGTCACAGCGCGCGCCTTCCCCGCCGCAACCGGAGCGGGCGCGGGCGCACTGGCCTTCGCGGCCGGCTTGGCTGCACTGACTTTGGCCACAGCTTTGACCGTGGGAGTCTTGGCCACCGGCTTCGCCGCTGCCTTGGCGGGCGGCTTAGAACCGGCCTTAGCCGGGGTCGGCCGGCTGCTGGAACCCCGTGCCATGGACGAAGCCGTGGTCTTGGCCCGGCTTGCGGCTGGAGCCGCCTTGCCGGCTTTCGGTCTGTCGTCGCGTTTGCCCATGGCCGGTCTCCGTTTAAGGCACCGTCGCGCACTCAAAAACCCGGGAGGGCCAGCACGACTCGTGCCTGCGGTCCCCGGACGGTCGCGAACCTATTGTCGCGGGCTCGTGTCGGAGTCAAGGCAAGCGGCACCCGCCCCACCTGACTTTTTATTTTTCTCGTGAATTCCGTAGGTTGGCTGACATGCGGACGACGCTTGGCCGAGGCATCGGCCCGCCGCCGGCAACGTTAACGGCGCCTTAACCAATCTGGTGCAATCTATAGTTGTACACAAGCGGTAGCACTACTCAAGAGAGAGAGCACGCCAGTCTCCAGAGCCAAGCGCCACCGCTGATGGAAGGCCACCCGCTCCCACACGGTGCCGATCCACGCAGCTGTTACCCGGTTGTCCCCACATCCCGGTCTAACCTGCAAAACACGGCACGGACCTTCCAGAACACCTGGCCGGCCACGTCCACCGGTCATACGCCGCCCATGGAACCCCACCCATGGGCGGCAATTTTTTCACTAGGCCACACCCAAACACAAGCGACTGCAAAAGAGAGGCGTTCGGCCCCCTTCCCCCGTTCGCTGCGCCGCCGTACGGTCCTCCTCCAAACAACAGGACCTCGAAGCGCCCATGAAATTCGACGGCACGAAAAACTACGTCGCCACCCCCGACCTCAAAGTCGCCGTCAACGCAGCCATCACGCTTGAGCGCCCGCTTCTCATCAAGGGCGAACCCGGCACCGGCAAAACCGTCCTCGCTCTGGAAGTCGCCCGCGCGCTCGGCACCCCCATCATCGAGTGGCACATCAAGTCCACCACCAAGGCGCAGCAAGGCCTCTACGAATACGACGCCGTCTCGCGCCTGCGCGACAGCCAGCTCGGCGACGAGCGCGTCAAGGACATCCGCAACTACATCAAGAAGGGCAAGCTCTGGGAGGCGTTCGTCATGGACCGCCGCCCCATCCTGCTCATCGACGAGATCGACAAAGCCGACATCGAGTTTCCCAACGATCTCCTCCAGGAACTCGATCGCATGGAATTCTTCGTCTATGAGACCGGCGAGACGATCAAAGCCGCCCAGCGCCCCATCGTGATCATCACATCCAACAACGAAAAAGAACTGCCCGACGCCTTCCTGCGCCGCTGCTTCTTCCACTTCATCAAGTTTCCCGATCCCGACACCATGCAACGGATCGTGGACGTGCACTTCCCCAACCTGAAGGGCCGCCTCGTCTCCGAAGCGCTGCGCATTTTCTACGACATGCGCGAGGTCCCCGGCCTCAAGAAGAAGCCCTCCACGTCCGAACTCATTGACTGGCTAAAACTCCTCCTCGCCGAAGACATCGACTTCGCCACGTTAAAGGAAACCGACAGCAGAAAACTCATCCCCCCGCTCGCCGGCGCGCTCCTCAAGAACGAACAGGACGTCCACCTCTTCGAACGCATTGCCTTCATGAGCCGCCGCAAGGGCGAGCAGTAAAACTGGAGTTATCAACATGTCCGGCGCACTCACCGGCGGCTGCCAATGCGGCGCCATCCGTTTCCGCGTCGAAGGCGACTTGAAAGACGCTTCCGTCTGTCACTGCCGCATGTGCCAGAAGGCGTTCGGCGCGTTTTTCGCACCCCTCGTCAACACCACAGGCACCACACTGACCTGGACACGCGGAGCGCCGAAGCATTTTGCCTCGTCCAACTTCGTCAACCGCGGCTTTTGCCAGAATTGTGGAACGCCCCTCACTTATGAAGCCCCCGACGGCGTGGCCCTCTCCATCGCCGCCTTTGACCATCCCGAAAAGATCCCGCCCACCGTCCAATTCGGCATCGAGGGCAAGATCCCCTACGTCGACGGAATTGCGGCCTTGCCGTCGATGCACACGATGGACGATCCCATCGCGGCTCCTTTCCTAACCCAACTCGTCTCCAAGCAGCACCCCGACCACGACACCGACGTCTGGCCACTCCCGTGACCACGCGCGAAAAAACACTTCGCTCCGCATCTGATCTCGTCGCCGCCGGCTTTGCCGCGACGTCCAGCGCCGAAACGCTCGCAGCCGTTGCCGAACGCTATGCGGTTGCCATCACGCCCGCGATGGCTGCCCTCATTGATCCGGGCGATCCCACCGATGCCCTCGCCCGGCAATTCGTGCCCACCGCCGCCGAACTCACAACGCACGCCGCCGAGCTGGCCGACCCCATCGGCGATCACGCCAGGAGCCCCGTCCCCGGTCTCGTCCACCGCTACCCCGACCGTGTGCTCCTGAAAATCGTCGGCGTCTGCCCGGTCTATTGCCGCTTCTGCTTCCGCCGCGAAATGGTCGGCCCCGACGCCGGCCACAACCTCACCGACGCGGAACTCGCAAACGCTCTGGCCTACATCCGCGCCACGCCCGCCATCTGGGAGGTCATCCTCACCGGCGGCGATCCGTTCATGCTCTCGCCCCGCCGCATCCGCGCCCTGATGCAAGGCCTCCAATCCATCCCGCACGTCAAAATAGTCCGCTGGCACACCCGCGTCCCCGTCGTCGCACCAAACCTCGTCACCGACGCCCTCGTCGCAGCCCTCACCTCCGGCAACAAAACCATCGTCGTCGGCATCCACGCCAATCACCCGCGCGAACTGACGCCTGATGCGCGCGCCGCTCTCGCCCGGCTCGCGCAAGCCGGCATCCCTCTCGTCAGCCAGACCGTCTTGCTGCGCGGCATCAACAACGACCTGGCCACGCTCGAAGCCCTCATGCGTGCCTTCATCGAGTCCCGTCTTATCCCCTACTACCTCCACCATGGCGACCTCGCCCCCGGCACCGGCCACTTCCGCATCCCCGTCGCCCACGGCATTGCCCTCGTCCGCGATCTCCACCGGCGCCTCTCCGGCATCGCCCGCCCCGATTACGTCCTCGATCTCCCCGGCGCCTTCGGCAAGGTCTCTCTTCTCTCATCCGACGTTCGTTTGACGGCGGATGGCTGCGAAATCCGCGATGCCGCCGGCCGTATCCACGTCTATCGCGATGCGCTGCCCTGATCCCGGGCAATCGCTGCAATTGCGAAGCCGCATCATCTCTCCGCATGACCCCGGACTGACGCCGATCAAGATTGCCCGATCAAACAATCGGTGCCAGGATGCCGCACCATTCACCCGGTCCGCCTCGACGCGGCCCGGCGGCCCGGCAGCGCCCGGACCACAAAACGAAAATCTGGAGAGGAAGCGCAATGAACGAGCAACTGAAGTCCGAGACCTTCCACGGCGCCTGCCCGCACGACTGCCCCGACACCTGTTCCATGGTCTACGAAGTCAAAGGCGGCAAACTCGTCGACGTGCGCGGCAACAAAGACCACCCCATGACGCGCGGCGGCCTGTGCGTGAAGCTCAAGGACTTCCACGATCACCACGCCAATCCCGACCGCCTCATGTATCCGATGCGCCGCAAAGGCCCCAAGGGCTCCGGCCAGTGGGAGCGCATCACTTGGGAAGACGCCGTCTCCGAAATCGGCAACCGTTGGCGCGCCATCATCGCCGAACACGGCAGCCAAGCCATCATGCCCTACAGCTACCTGGGCAACATGGGCCTCGTGCAGGGCATCAACTCCGGCGACCCCTTCTTCAATCGCCTCGGCACCACCGTGAACGAAAAGACGTTCTGTGCATCGGGCTCCTCCACCGCCTGGCTCCTCACCGTTGGCCCCACCGGCGGCGTCGATCCGGAAAGCTTCGTCCACGCCAAGTTCATCGTCATCTGGGCCTGCAATTCCATCTCGACCAACCTGCACCACTGGCCCTTCGTGCTCGAAGCCCAGAAGCGCGGCGCCAAGGTCGTCGTCATCGACTCGTATAAATCCCGCACCGCCAAGGCCGGCGACTGGCACATCTGCCCAAAGCCCGGCACCGACGGTGCGCTCGCCATGGGCTTCATCCACTCCATCATCGCCCAGGGCCTCGTCGATCAGGAGTGGGTAGACAAACACACCTACGGCTATCCTGAACTGAAATATCGCTCCGCCGACTTCTCGCCCGAACACGTCGAGAAGATCACCGGCGTCAAAGCCGACGACATCCGCAAATTCGCCAAGGAATTCGCCACCGCCCAGCCCTCCGTCATCCGTCTCGGCGTCGCCCTTGAACGCCATGCCGGCGGCGGTCAAGCCATCCGCGCGGTCTGCGCGTTGCCAGCCCTCGTCGGCTCGTGGAAGCACGTCGGCGGCGGCCTCCTTCAGATGCCGCTCTGGGACTTCCCCGTAGACTGGGCCAAGGTCTCGCGCGCCGACTGGATCAAGCCCGGCACCCGCGTCATCAACAACCTGCGCCTCGGCGCGGCACTTACTGGCGAAATGAAACTCGACCCGCCGCTGCACTCGCTCTTCGTCTTCTGCACCAACCCGGTCAGCCAGGCGCCTGAGACCAACAAGATCGTCAAGGGCCTCAAACGCGAAGACCTCTTCACCGTCGTCGCCGAACACTTCATGACCGACACGGCCAAATATGCCGACATCGTGCTGCCTGCCGCCATGGCCGGCGAAGCCGAGGACATGATGTGGTCGTGGGGCCACTTCTACTTCACGTACAATCAGAAGGCCGTCGAGCCGCCGGGGGAATGCAAGCCGACAAGCGACATGTGGCGCATGCTCGCCGCCGAAATGGGCTTCGACGATCCCGTCTTCAAAATGACCGACAGCGAACTGGCCGCCTACTACATCAATTGGGACGATCCCAAGATGTCCGGCATCGACATGGAGTACTTCAAGAAGCACGGGTACTTTAAGATCGACGTTGGCTCCGCCGACACGCGCACCCCGCACAAGGACGGCAAGTTCCCCACGCCATCGGGCAAGGTCGAGTTCCTGCTGCACGATGCGAAAAACTTCGTCGCCGGTCCCTTCCGCGCCATGTACGACGGCGACCAGGACGGCTCACCCGTCGATCCGCTTCCCGGCTACATCGCCAACCGCGAAGCGCCCGAGACCAACCCCGAACGCGCCAAGCTCTATTCACTGAACATCATCTCTCCGAAGAGCCACGCGTTCCTGAACTCCTGCTACGCCAACGAGGAGCACAAGATCAAAGCCCAAGGAGAGCAGTTCGTGCTGATCTCGCCGGCGGATGCGGAAAAGCGCAACATCAAGGAAGGGGACCCGGTCCGCGTCTACAACGACCGCGGCGACTTCACCGGCGTTGCGCGCGTCACCGACGACGTCAACCCCGGCATCGTCGTGGCCACACTCGGCTACTGGCGCTCCCTCAACCGCACCGACGGCTCGGTCAACTCCATCTCCTCCGACGCCCACTGCGGCCTCGGCCGCGCGCCGACGTTCTCCGATAACTTGGTCGAAGTCAGCCGCGTCAACCAGCCGGCAATGGCGGCCGCGGAGTAGCGATCAACTCACACCCGCAGACCACTGCCCCTCCCCTTCGTGGGGAGGGGTGAAGAGGCAATCGGTTTGATGGGGAGGCAGCCATCGGAAAGCGTCGTGGGCAACGAAGGCCGATTGCCTCTGATCTGAGTGTCATGACCCGACGCCGACGTGGCCAACTTGGCATGCCCCGCGCATCTGCTCCGTCCCGGATAGGTTCGCTTAGGGCAGTTCCCATTTGCTGTGATAGCGACCGCCGAACAGTGTCGTGGTCAACTGATCGTACTTGTAGGTTCCGCCGCCGGTTACTCCCTTGAACCGGCCCGTTCCGCCGGTTGCCTGGTAGGTGTTCTGATCCATGCCAGAGCCCTCCTGCCACGCGATAGACATGGTCTCACCCTCCTTGACGGTCACGAGACACGTCCCGTTTGCTTGCCAGGACCCGCCCGGCTTGTACTCATATTTTCCAGTACATTCTTCCGTTGTCTTGGCGGCGGCCGGCGCGTCCGGAATTTTCACGCACCGTCCGGCGTAGTCGACGACCTTATGATCCTTGCCGATCTCCTTTTCGTCCCACTTGTCGTTGACGCAGACAATCACGCCGGCTTCGTCCACCTTTTGACCGGCGTGGACCGGTGGTACGGCAGCCAAAGACAAAATGAGAACTGCGGTCGCACTCATGTTTGAACGGTTGACAGTCATGGCATTCACCTTCCTGGTTTGTGTCAACGATGAGCGTCAAGGCCCAGCGCGCTCCTACACGCGGCGACCTCAAGCCCTGCAGGGATGACAAATGCCGGCTCCTGGGCGTAGTATGTTACCGTTGGTAACGACCGCTACGCATTGGAATTTCAAAAGGTTTTTTCGAAGGAAGGCCTTCCGTGGCGTTCTCCTCGAACCCAGATGACAGCGATTGTGATCATGCCGCCGTGCGCGCGCAGGTGCGGCGCATATCAGAGAGCGCTGCCTTTAGACACTCCGAGCGCCGTCGGAATTTTCTGCGCTATGTGGTGGAAGAAGCGCTCGCCGGACGCGCCGACCGGTTGAAGGCATATGTCATCGCGACCGACGTGTTCGGGCGTCCCCCATCCTTCGATCCCCAAATCGATCCGATTGTTCGCATCGAAGCCGGACGGCTGCGGGACAAACTGCACGAGTATTACGCAACCGAAGGTCGCTCGGATTCCATCGTCATCGATCTACCAAAGGGCTCGTATGCACCGGACGTCAAAAGGTTGAAAAAAGCCTCTCCTCAAGAACAGGAAGGCGACACCGCATTAGACGGGCACGAAACTCTGCCCATCACCGTTTCAAACGGCTTGGTACCTGCGAAATCCTCAGTCGACCGCGGGATCATGAAGCCTGGTCGCGCGGCCCTTGCCGGCGGCTTGATTTGCACGTTGATCGGGCTCTGGGGCCTGTGGAACGGCGCTCCACAGCGGCATGGCGTGTTTGATCGGCCATCCCTTGCGGTCCTTCCGTTCGAGAACATAGGCGACGACTCGAAATGGAACCGGTTTGCCGATGGATTGACGGAAGACATCATCGCCGATCTTGCGCACGCCCGGGATTTGATCGTAATCGCGCGCAGTTCGACGCAGCGCTATAAAGATCTGCGAACCGATGCCCGTGAGGTCGGCCGGGACCTCGGCGTCAAATATGTGCTCGAAGGGAGCATCCAAACGGTTCGCGAGCGCATTCGCGTGACCGCAAAGCTGATTGAAACGAAGTCGGGCAGCCACGTCTGGTCGGAACGCTACGACCGGCAAGCCGGCGACCTCTTTTCCGTGCAAAACGATGTGACCCAGAGCATCGCTGCGGCGCTCGGCAGCTATTCAGGTGCGGTGGCCGAGGCCGAACGCCGGCAGATCCGGCGCAAGCCACCGGCCAGCCTGACCGCTTATGATAGCTACCTTCTTGGCGTTGAAGCCAAGCACAGGGTCACCAAGGAAAGCCTGTCCGAGGCGGAAGCGCTCCTAAACAAGTCCATTGAGCTCGACCCACAGCTGGCGCGCGCGTACGTCGCTCTTGTCGACACGTACTGGTATCAGATCGATCTGGGCCTGACCGGTTCTGTCGCTGAGACAGCGGGAAAAATGCTCGCTGCAGGTGAGAAGGCGGTGGCGCTCGATCCAGCTGATGGCAGGACACGCTATGCACTTGGGCTTGCAGCGCTCTATAACGGCAAAGCCGAAGTTGCCGCCATGGAGTTCAAGACTGCAGAAGCCCTTGCGCCGTCGGATGCCGACACGCTGCTGACGATCGCGTGGTCCTTACCTAGCCTCGGTCAATCCGAGCACGCGGTCGAACTAGCTGAACGCGCACTCCTCCTCAACCCGCATTATCCCGACTGGTACAATCAGGGTCTGAGCTATGTATATTTCTTCGGCGGGCATTACGGCAAGTCGATCAAATACCGGCTGCTCGTGAAACAACCGTCAGCAATCGACTACACATATCTTGCAATAACCTACGCCCAATTGGGGCAGATCGAGAAAACGGCCGAAGCGGCAGATGAAGTCCGGCGGAGCTCTCCGTCCTGGATTGCGGAAGTCTACCTGAGCGAGTCGGGAGGCTATCAAGACCGTGAAGCTGAGCGTTTCATCGAAGGGGCTCGACGGGCAGGGCTCAACGCATGCGCACCGGCGCAAGCAATCGTGAACGATCCCAGTTTCATCCCCGTTAAATCCTGCAACGAGTGGCGCGCCAAGCTACCGGGTTGACGAGCACACATCACGTCTGCTTACGGCCCTGCGCAGAAAGGCGATCTTCAACGTGTAGAGTCCGCACATTGCAAGGCTTCACGCCCTGAGCCTTGCATGCGTCGCATAATCCAACACAACGTCCGCCGCCAGCGCGCTCGGCCGCTTCCCGCCAGTCGCGATCCGCTCGGGCACGCGCACCAGCGCGTCGACTTGCAGCCGCCTCTCCGGTCCATGCATCAGCAATGGCGCCAGCGCTCTGCTCATCTTCTCCGGCGTCGCATTCTCCTGCAGAAATTCAGGATAGATGTTCTGGTCCGCGACGAGATTGGCGAGCACGACCGACCGCACTTTCAAGAGAAACCGCATGCGTGAAGCGACTGCATCGACCTTGTAAGCGACGATCGCCGGTGTGCCGCAAAGCCCCAACTCCAGCGTCACCGTGCCCGACGCGGCGAGTGCCGCATCTGCCAGCCGGAACGCCGCGAACTTGTCCGCCTCGCCCTCGACGAACCGAACCGGCACCTCCCAGCTCTTGAGCGCCGCCTCGACGAGCCTCCGCACCGACGGCACCACCGGCAGCAAAACCGCCAGTCCTTCGGGGCAAGCATCGCGCACGCGCCGCACCGTCTCCCCGAACGGCCCCATCAGCCGCGTCACCTCCGACGCCCGGCTCCCCGGCAGCACCACGAGCACGCGCGCCTTTGCATCAAGCCCTAGCCGCGCCGCCAACGCCGCGCCATCCTGTGCCCGGATCCAATCCAGCCGCTCACTCAGCGAATGCCCAACATATGTACACTTCGGACCACCCAACCGAACATGCGCATCGGGCTCGAACGGCAGCAGCGCCAGCACATGATCGACATACGCGCGCATCTTCTTCGCCCGCCCAGGCCGCCATGCCCACACGCTCGGGCTCACATAGTCGATCACCGGCACCTGCGGCATCCGTTGACGAATGCGTTTCGCAATCGGATGCGTGAACTCCGGACTGTCGATGATCACCACAACATCCGGACCGGCCGCCACCGCATCGCGCACCGTCTGATGCACGCGGTCGATCAAGCGCGGCAGCTGCTTGGCAATATTGATCGGCCCCATGACGGCGACATCCGACAGCGGAAACAGCGAGACCAACCCTTCCCGCGCCATCTCCTCCCCACCCACGCCATCGAAAACGACGCCCGCGCCGACCCTCGCCCTGATCTCCGCCATCAGCTTCGCGCCCAGTGCATCGCCCGAGTGCTCACCCGCGACAAGATAGAGCCGCAACGGGCGCGGGCGCTCCGCCATTACACATCCCTCCCGCGAATATCGACCACCAATCCCGCAGCCCGAACCCGCTCCGCAATCCCCGGCGCATCTTCGGTTGCCACGATCCGCTCATACCCAGCGTCCGCCGCACGCCTGATGACAACTTCCTCGACATCGCCAAGCGCACCGACCGCCAACGCCCCGCGCCGCTTTCTGCTCTTGCCCCACTGCCGCCGACCCGCGGCCCGCGCAACGAGATCAGCCAACCCCTCTCCCGTCTCCACCGCCAGCACATGCCGCCGCACGACCACCACGCCGCGCGAACGAGCCCGCGGCCGAAGCGCATCCAACACCGCCAAACCAATCGCGCCATCGTCCGGCAACGCCGTCTTCGTCACGCGCTCCGCCGTCCCCGCTTCCATCCCAGCAATGAACACGCCCGCCGCATCCGCCGCGTCCGACATGTCCCCGCGTTGCGCAGCGAGCGTCGCGCCGGCCTGCACCGCGATCCCCTGCAATCCCGCCGTCACCACACGCGCAATCGTATGCGGCCCGATCGCCGGCATATCGACCCGCAACTCCTGCCCCGGCTTCGGCCACTTCACAAGCACACCGCCCAGCGCCTCCGCCCCGCGCCACTCAGCCAGCCTCTTTAACATCGCATCCGTGCCCTCGGCACCCTCGATCGCCAGCACGACGCCGTCACGCACGGCGACCGCCTGCCCGACATCGAACGGCGCCAGAGCGGCTACCACCGCGCGCCCGATCCCCGCATCCCGCGCCGCCGCTTCCGGCATCGCCACGCGCCCATACGCCCCCGGCCCGATGACGAGCTGCGGCGCTACCTCGGCCGGCCCGCGAACGGCAAACCCGTGCCCTTCGAAAAAGCCGACGACGCGCCGCAACACGCTGTCGTCGCCACCCGCCGCCACGATCTTGAAAATGCGCGGCAGATTGCGCCAGAAACCGAAATCGGTGCGGATCGCGCGCAGATCCGGCCGCGTCACGCTGCCGACTATCACGAGATCGGTGACGCCCTTGCTCTTGAAGGTCCGCAAGAGCTGCCCGATCCGCCCCCAATTGACGAGCGTGAAATCGTGTCCCGCGAAATCCTGCGGCCGCACTTCGCCTTCAAGCCCGACGATAACGGGGTCCTGCCCCGCAGCAAACAGCACGTCTGCGATCTCGCGCGGCAGCGATCCACCGCCCGCCAGAATGCCGACGACGGTTTTTGCGACCCTATCCATGAGACAGGCCTTCCGTGTGTCAGGCCTCGGCCGCGCCCTGCGGCGTGCACAGCGAGCGCTTGCCGCCCTTGCGAATGAATTCCACGATCTCCACGACGATCGGGTGATCCTTGAATTCCTGCGCCACGTCTTCGACGCGCTCCAGCAGCGTACCTTCCTGCGCGAACATCAAGCGATAGGCGCGCCGCAGATCGTGGATCTGCGCGCGTGAAAACCCGCGCCGCTGCAGTCCGATGATGTTGAGGCCGGAAAGATAGGCCCGGTTCCCCAGCGCCATGCCATAGGGAATGAGATCGTGCTCCAGCCCCGACATGCCGCCCACGAACGCATGCGGGCCCACCCGGGCGAACTGAATGACCGCCGCCCCGCCGCCGATGATGACATAGTCGCCGACCGTGCAATGGCCAGCCAGCATCACGTTATTCGAAAACACCACATTGTTGCCGACCCGGCAGTCGTGCCCGACATGGCTGTTGGCGAGAAACGCGCAGCGGTCGCCGACCGTCGTGACCATGCCCCCGCCCTCGGTGCCGGGGTTCATGGTGACACCTTCGCGGATCAGACAGTCGCTGCCGATCGACAACGTCGAGGGCTCGCCCTTGAATTTCAGATCCTGCGGTTGATGCCCGATGGAGGCAAACGGATAGATCTTCGTGCGTGCGCCGATCGAGGTGCGTCCCGCCACGGCCACATGGCTGAGGAGTTCCACCCCCTCGCCCAGTTCCACGTCCGGCCCCACCATACAAAAGGGCCCGATCTTGACGTCTGCACCCAGCCGCGCCTCAGGCGCGACGACGGACGAGGAATGAATTTCAGGTTTTGACATCAGCTCTTCGAGGCCGCGAAGGCGCGGGCATCCGCCGTATCGGCGAGCATCGCGCTGATTTCCGCTTCAGCCACAACCGAACCGTCGACCCGCGCCTCTCCATAGAAGCGCCAGACGCGGCCGCGGTTGCGGATCTTACGCACATGGTAGTGCAGCTGATCGCCCGGCAACACCGGTTTGCGGAACTTCGCCTTGTCTATCCCCATGAAGTACACGAGTTCGGCTTTATAGTCCTCGCCCAAGCTCGACACGCACAATGCACCCGCTGTCTGTGCCAGACCCTCGATGATCAGCACACCCGGCATCACCGGATACTGCGGAAAGTGTCCCTGGAAGAACGGCTCGTTGATCGTCACGTTCTTGAGGCCGACGCAGCTCTCGTCGCCATTCATGTCATACATGCGGTCGAGCAGCAGGAACGGATAGCGGTGCGGCAGATACTGCATCACCTTGGCGATGTCAGCTGTTCCCAGCATCTTCGTTTTGGTCTTGTCGTCCATCGTCCTCTCGCTCCGCCGGCGTCCAACGCGCCGCTACATTCGCCGGTTCGGCCCAACCGGCCCACTCAGCGGACTTCGTGGAGCGTGCCGTCCGGCCCGTCAACCGCCCTCAGCGTCGCTTGGCTCCCCTTTGCGTGCCGCCAGCCGCGACAGAATGGCAAGTTCGCGCGCCCACTGCTTCAGAGGCCGCGCCGGTGTGCCGCCAACGGCCGCCCCGGCTGGCACATCCTCTTTCGGATGCGACGCCCCGGCCACCTGTGCCCCACTGCCGATCTTGATATGGCCAACCGTGCCCGACTGCCCGCCCATCACGACGAAATCGCCAAGCTCCGTGGAGCCCGAAATTCCCGTGTGCGCGACGATCACGCAATGCCGTCCGATGACGACGTTGTGCCCGATCTGGACCAGATTATCAATTTTGGTCCCCTCGCCGATGATCGTATCCTTAAGAGCCCCTCGGTCGATGGTCGTGTTGGCCCCGATCTCGACATTGTCCTGAATGACGACCCGCCCGATCTGCGGCACTTTCAGGTGCCCTTCGCGCCCCATCGCAAACCCGAACCCATCCTGGCCGATTCTAGCGCCCGCATGAATGATCACCCGGTCGCCGACGAGCGCATGCACCAATGTCGATTGCGGGCCGATGTAGCAGTCGCGCCCGATGGCGACACGAAACCCGACGACCGCCCCGGCCGCGATCCGGCTGCCCCGCCCGATCATGGCCTCCGGCCCGATGATTGCGCCGGGTTCGATCACCACGCCGTCTTCGATCTCAGCCGAAGGATCGACTGCCGCTCCGCTGGGACCGGTGGCAGCCTTGGGCTGCAGGGCGTCGGGATAGAACGTCTGCAAAGCAAGCGCGAACGCCCGGTAGGGAACCTTCGTCACAAGTGCCGCCGCATGCTGCGGCACGCGCGCGGCAAACGCCGGCTGCACGAACACAAAGCCCGCCCCGGTCCGTTCCAGTTGCGGCAGATATTTCCGGTTATCGAGAAATGACACGTCCCCGGCACCGGCGTCCGACAACGCTCGCACGTCGGAGATCGCGCGCGTCCCATCGACACCGTCCGACAACTGCGAGTCCGTTAGCCGTGCAAGCTCGGCGGCCGGTACAGGCCCCCTATTCTCGAAAAATCCCGGATGCAGCATCGGCGAAAACCCTCATCGGCAGACAAACGCGGCCAAAGCCGGAAAGTGTCCGCCGCGTACTATAGAGCCGCGCGCGTTCCATTCAACAAAACGGCGGCACTGAAACAGCGCCGCCGTTGAAATCAGGTGTTGATGGAGCTTGACGTGTTCCGGATCAGAACTTCGTCGACGCACCGAACCGTAGCTGCTGGGTCTCATCGTAGCTCTCCTTTTCGAGAGCCTCGGCGTAGTCCACACGCAGCGGACCAACCGGCGAGTTCCAGAGCAAGCTCACACCGACCGCCGCACGGATCGAGGAGTCGTCTTCCAGAGCAAGGTTTACGCCGTCATTAAGCGCATTAATGTCACCCGGTGTTCCCCAAAGCGAACCAGCGTCGGCAAACACGGCGCCGCTGATGCCGAGATCATCGGGAATGAACGGAAGTGGGAAACGAACTTCTGCAGTGGCCGCCCAATAGTTCTGCCCACCCAACGCGTCGCCGGTTAGAGTGTCGCGCGGACCGAAGCCAGCACGATCGAACCCGCGAACCGTTTCACCGCCACGGAAATACAGATCGAGCAAGCGAACCTCGTCACCCCCCCAGCCCTGGATCGTCCCCGCAACCGCGCGGCCGACGAACGTGATCTTGTCGGTGATCGGATAATAAGCGCGGCCTTCACCCTGCACGCGCACGTAGTTCACGTCACCACCGAGGCCGGCAAAGTCCGTCGAAAGCTGAAGGTAGTACCCGCTGGTCGGATTCCTCGGATGATTGCGTTTGTCATAAGTCAGAGAGCTGCCGATAGACGATGTCCAGTAAGCCTCGTCCGTACAATTTGGTTGAACACCGTTGGTCAGCACTGTGTCACCGCAAGCCTGCTTCACTGCGAGCGACGAGTTCGCCGAGACATCAAAAATCTCGTCCCGCTTCAGCGTGTAGCCAACCTGCATCCACATTTCTTCCGCCAGTGGGAAACCGAGGCGCAGCGTGCCACCAGACGTACGGCTCGAGAAGCCCGAGTCCTCCTGCTGATCAAGTTCCTTATGGAAGAGGTCGAAACCAGCCGACAGGTTGCGATCCAGGAAGCGTGGTTCCGTGAACGACAGGTCGACCTGCATGCGCTCAACCGAGCCGGCGAGCTTCAGGCGTAGGAACTGCCCGTTACCCATGAAGTTGCGCTCGGTGATGGCCACGTCACCAATGATGCCTTCATTGGTCGAGAAGCCGGCGCCGAAGGAGAGTTCACCCGTCGACTGTTCTTCCACTTCCACGTCGAGCACAACGCGGTCCGGCGACGAACCCGGGCGGCGCTTTACATCCGCAGTCTTGAAGATGCCGAGCCCCGACAGACGCTTCTTCGCGCGGTCCACCAGCAGCGGGTTGTAGGCATCGCCTTCCGCCAGACGGAATTCGCGGCGGATCACGAAATCCTTGGTGCGCGTGTTGCCGATGACATTGATCCGCTCGATGTAAACGCGCGGACCTTCGTCGATGGCATAGACGACCGCAATCGTCTGCGTGGCAGGATCCGGCGTGGCGCGAGGACGAACGCGGGCAAACGGAAAGCCCTGCTCGGCCGTGGCGAGGGTCAAGCGCTCCACCGTCTTATCGACGTCCTGGGCGTTATATGTATCGCCTTGATAGGTGATCACTTCGCCGTTCAGAGTGGACGCGTTGAGATCAGGCAACCCGTTCTCGACCGTCACTGCACCGAAGTTGTAGGGCAAGCCTTCCTCAATCGCGAACGTGATCACAAAGCCCGACCCGTCGCGGTCCAAGTCAGCCTGCGCCGCGGTCACGCGCGCATCAGCATAGCCGTTCTTGAGATAGAACTGACGCAGCAACTCGCGATCAAGATTCATACGATCCGGATCGTAGATGCTGGTGCCCTTGAGGAAGTCGAACCAACCCTGTTGCGTCGTCGAGATGATGTCGCGCAACTGCTGATCGGTGAACGCGCTGTTGCCGACGAAGTTGACGCCCTTAACCTTGGTCGCCCCGCCTTCCACGATTTCGAACACCACGTTCACGCGGCTCTGTTCGAGTTCGATGATCTTCGGCTCGACCGACGCAGCGAAGCGGCCCTGACGGGTGTACACGTCCAGGATGCGCTGCACGTCGGCCTGCGCCCGGGCGCGGGTGAAGACGGAGCGCGGCTTCAATTGAACTTCGTTGCGCAGCGTGTCGGTATCGACTTCGCTGTTCCCTTCGAAAGCGACCTGATTGACGACCGGGTTTTCAAGCACGCGGACGATGACGCCGTTGCCCGTAGTGTCGATAGCCACGTCGGCGAACAGACCGGTCGCGAACAATGCCTTCAGCGATGCATCGACCTTGCCCGGGTCGTACGCGTCGCCAACGCTGAATTGGAGGTAGGAGCGCACCGTGTCGGCTTCGACGCGGCGATTGCCTTCGACCTCGATGCTGCGCACGACGCCCTGGGCCATCGCGGCCGTAGACGCCCCCAGGTGCGGAGCAGAGATCTCGAACGCGAGGAACGCCAGAACAGCGGCGAACAGGCGGATGCCCGTCAGTGCCGAGATCCGGGAGAACCCATGACGCGGATCAGCCCTCATGCCTATGCCGTTCCCCCTGATCCACACGGCGCTCCAGATGGGCAGCGCGTGTGTCTGTGATGCTCACCGCGGACGTGGGCGGCGACCGGTATTCCCACCGGAGCACGAAAAACCCATGACAGGACTCCCCGACTCCAACACCGATCCGAAGCTTTTAACGATTCAGTAACCCCACTGGAAGTGGCAAGAATACGTCACCGGGCCCGAATCTAACCGGCCCCGCCAAGCCAGCGTCTGAGGATATGTAAGTCGTTGAAAGTGGCAAAGATCATGAGGCTAAGAACGACCGCTAAACCAATCCGGAAACCGATCTCCTGATGCCGCTCCTCAAGCGGCCGGCCGCGGACAGCCTCTACGGCGTAGAACATGAGATGGCCGCCATCCAGCAGCGGGATCGGAAAGAGGTTGATCAACCCCACGCTCACCGACAAAAACGCGGCTAACTGAATGATGTATTCCCATCCCTGCGACGCCACGCGCCCGGCCACGTCGGCGATCCGGATCGGACCGCCGAGCTGGTCCGCGCTCTGCCGCCCGCCGATCACATCGCCAAAATAGCTGAGCGTGCTGGTGACCACGAACCACGTCCGGTCTGTGGCCAGCCCGATGGCCTCCACAAACCCTGGCTCATACCGCTTCACCCCGTCTTGGCCGGTCATGCGGCGCACCCCGATCAGGACCATGCGCACCTTGTCGCCCGCGTCGTCGACCTGCTCCCTCACTTCGGGTGTGACTGGAATTTCAACCTTTTGACCATCGCGCAAGACCTCGAACTTCAACGTCTTGCCGACACTGGTCGACACATTGCGCTGAATCTCCTCGAAGACCGTGATCGGCTCCCCTTCGATGGCCGTCACCACATCGCCAGCCTTCAAACCGGCCCGCGCCGCGGGGCTGTCCGGCAGCACCTCATCGACACGCGCTTCGGTTGAATAGACGCCCTGCGACCAGAACCAGAACGTGAAAATGACGATGGCCAGGATGAAATTCGCCGCCGGCCCCGCCGCCACCACCGCCGCCCTCTGCCACAGCGGCTTGGCATGAAACGCCCCCGCCCGCTCCTCGGGACTCATCTTGGCGACAGCTTCCGGAGACGGCACGCTGGCGGCGTTCTCGTCATCCATGAACTTCACGTACCCACCAAGCGGGATCCAGCTCAGCTTCCAGCGCGTGCCGTGCCGGTCATAGAAGCCGCCGATCTCTGGACCGAACCCGATCGAGAACGCGCTGACCTTCACCCCGCACCAGCGGGCCACGAGGAAATGACCCAATTCGTGGAAGAACACGACGATCATCAGCACGGAGAAAAACGCAAAGCCGTACATCAAAGGCCCTGATACGGCATTCCAGATCGCGTCCATTCATCGTCTCCGTTGCGCCGCAGCGGCAACCTGCCGCTCGTACAGTGGCCGACTGTGCGGGTCGGTCTATTGATCCCCATACACAGCAAAGGCCCTTAATGTGGGGTTGCGATGACCATGTCAGCCAGCCCGCGGCCTTCCCGGTCAGCCGCTAACACGTCTTCGAGCGATTCCGTAGCACGGATCAGCCCCCGCCGGTCGGCTTCTTCCAGCGTCCGCGCCACTACGCTGGCGATATCAAGAAACCCGATTTGCCGCCCAAGAAACGCTGCCACCGCGATCTCGTTGGCCGCATTGAGCAAGGCCGGCGCGCTTCCGCCCCGCCGCAACGCCTCTTTCGCCATCCGCGGCCCGGGAAACCGCGCCCCGTCCACCGCCTCGAAGGTCAGTGAACCCACAGCCACCAGATCGAGCCGCGCAGTCGGCGTCGTCCGCCGCTCCGGCCAGTTCAGCGCCAGCGCGATTGGCGTGCGCATATCTGGCGGCCCCAACTGCGCGATCACGGAGCCGTCGATGTAATGAACAAAGCAATGCACCACCGATTGTGGATGAATGACCGCATCGAGTTGATCCACGCCGACTGGAAACAGATGATAGGCCTCGATCAGTTCCAGCCCCTTGTTCATCAGCGTCGCGCTATCGATGGTAATCTTGGCGCCCATCGACCAGTTGGGATGCTTCAACGCTTCTTCCGGCGTCGCGGCCTTCAGCTTCTCCATCGGCCAGCACCGGAACGGCCCGCCCGACGCTGTCAGTACGATCCGCTCCACCGCCGCCCGCTCCGCCCCCGCTAGCGACTGCAACGCCGCCGAATGCTCACTGTCGACCGGCAGCAATTGCGCGCCCGAAGCCCTGCACTCAGCCAGAAAAACATCGCCCGCCGAAACGAGACACTCCTTGTTCGCCAGCGCCACGCGTCGCCCTTGACGAGCAGCGGCAAACGTCGGTTTCAGACCCGCCGCACCAACGATCGCCGCCATCGTACAATCCGCCGGCCGCGATGCCGCCTCCGCCAACGCAACCTCACCCGCCGCAGCCGCGATGCCCGTTCCCGAGAGACAAGCCTTCAATTCGCTATAGCAACGCTCATCACCCACGACCGCGATCTGCGCCTGATGTTTGATGGCCAGCGCCGCGAGCTTTTCCGCATTCGATTGCGCCGTGAGCGCCACGATCTCAAATCGCTCCGGCTCGCGCCCCACGAGATCGAGCGTGCTCTCGCCAATCGAACCCGTCGCGCCTAGCACCGTCAGCCGCTGCGGCGCCGACAGTGGCCGATCGCCAGTGTCAGCCAATGTAATCGCAGCCGGACGAGTAAAGGGGACCCCCATCGTTCAACCCCCAAACAACAGCGCACGCGCCGGCGCCTGCGGGTTGATCGCCAACGCGACGCATCCCGCCGCCGCCGCTGCAAAAACGAGCCCGTCAATGCGGTCCATAATGCCACCATGCCCCGGGATCAGTGTCCCGGAATCTTTCACGCCAAAACTGCGCTTCAAGGCGCTCTCCGTCAGATCGCCGATTTGCGCCAGCATGCCGAGCATCGTACCCGCCAACCCGAGCATGACCGGATCCGCCCCGGACCAAACGCCAAAGCCCGCCGCCGCTAACCCCGCCATGGAGATGCCCCCAAGGAAGCCCGACCACGTCTTGTTGGGCGACACCGCCGGCGCAAGCTTCGGCCCACCGATCGCCCGCCCGACGACGAAAGCCGCCACATCCGTCGCCACGACGGCTATCAGAATAAACAGCACCGCTTGCAACCCATAGGCCGGATCATCCCGAAGCCATATGAGCGCCACGACCGGTAGCCCCGCATAAAGCACGCCTTCCGCCGAAAGAAGCGGATGACGCCCAAAGCAGAGAAGTCCTGTCAGAATGGCCCCCGCCAGAACCGCGGCCAACCCCAGCGCCGCAAAGCCCGCCGCCGTCAATGCCGCCGCCGCGATACCACTCGCCGCCTGCACAACGAGACCGGCATCCACGCCCTCGCCGCGCACGATCCGCGACCACTCGAAACTTGTAAGCACCGCCGCCGCGCCGGCAAGAATGGCAAACGGGACCGGTCCTGCGAACAAGAGCCCGCCCGCCACCACCGCCATGACGAGGCCTGAAGCGATCCGAACGCCGACTTCGCGCGACCCTGAGCGCGCCACCGCAGCGGCCGGTCCGGATTGATCGGCCGGATCGTGTTCCATCCCGTCCTCAGGCCGTGGAACGCTGCGTCAGCCCGCCAAAACGGCGATCCCGCGCATGATACGTTTTGATCGCCTCGTCCAGCAATTCACCGCCGAATTCGGGCCAATAGGCATCGAGAAACACGAACTCAGTGTAGGCCGTCTGCCAGAGCAGGAAGTTCGACAGGCGCATCTCGCCGCTGGTGCGAATGAGCAGATCGGGATCGGGGATGCCGGCCGTGTCGAGAGAGCCTGAAAGATGGTCCGCCTCGATCTCGTCGGGATGTAACTCCCCGCGCGCCACCTTATGCGCTAACGCCCGCGCCGCCTTTGTGATCTCCGCCCGCGATCCGTAATTGAACGCAATTACGAGCGTCAGCCCGGAATTCTCCGACGTCACATCCCTGGCTTCGTCGATCAGCGCCATCAATTCCGGATCGACCCGGTCGCGCTCGCCGATCACCGTGATCCGCACATTCGATTGATGCAGATCGACCAGATCGCTTTTGATAAAGCGCCGCATCAGCCCCATCAGATCGTCAATTTCCGCCGCCGGCCGCGACCAATTCTCCGACGAAAAACTGTAGATGGTAAGATACCCAATGCCCCGCTCGCGCGCGGCCCGAACCGTGCGCCGCACTGCTTCCACGCCTTGCCGGTGACCCCACGTGCGCGGCAATCCCCGCTCCGCAGCCCAACGTCCATTACCGTCCATGATAATCGCCACATGCCGCGGGGGCAGGAGGTCGGGCGATGCGCCGGG
>VYKW01000287.1_pt1 | contig 24194 bp, 22 predicted proteins | sample 5114451 | NCBI WGS metagenome assembly VYKW01 (sample SAMN12291784, study PRJNA351875) | freshwater metagenome | isolation source: freshwater lake | place: USA: Michigan, Gull Lake | collected 2013-08-08
CGTGCCGTCCTGCAGGTCGCGCACCGAGATGAACACGAACGGCCGTTGCCAGCTTGTACCCGTCGTCTCGCAGGCCGCGCACGGATCGCGGTATTGCCCGAGGTTCAACGTATAGACCGGGACCCATTCAGGCGCCGGCCCGCTCGCGATCTGAGCCGTGCGCTGGGCCCTTTGTAGCGCCCGCTGATGCTCCGCCGCCGCCTGCCCCTCCTGGGAAGCCGTGCCGACGGCGATAATCTCGCGCGCCTCCGCCAGCGACACACGCGCATCGCCATCCAGCACGATGTCAGCAACGGAAGCGGCGGGGATCTTCTTGCCCTGCCGCTCCAGTTCATCCGCGCTCGCGTGCACCCACATGAAATCCTTGTTCAACACGACGACCTCGAACACGCCCCGCCGCCCAGCCTTGTCGTAGCCGATGATCTCAATGATGGTGGAGTTCTGCGTCGTCCGCGACTGCTCCTGCACCACGGGGGTGAGCGCGCGATTCGCCTGCGTCTCGATAGCATCAAGCAGCGTCATGCCGGTCACGGTTCCAACAACCGCAGCCGATGCAGTGGCAAAGCCCACTTCAGCCGGCGTCTTGAACCACGACGACAGCCATTGAAACCGGTCGCTCCAGCGATAAGCGGCCATGGCGCGCCGCCGCGTCTTGGATTGCCCGTCACCGTCCTGCGGCATGTCATCGGTCATGGCATTACCCCATTTCAACTGTGCCCCAAGTTTTAGCCTGTCAGCGTGACAAGAGGAGGAGGGAAAATGCCGGCCGGCGCTGATGCAGTGTTTCTACAAACACGGCAATCCGCAAGGAGGACTCTCAGTCCTTCGGCTTGCGCCCCGCCAGCCACTTCGCGAGGTTGTCGGCGAGGGCGCCTGCCCGCTTCGATTGCCGTTCTCCCGGTGGCCCGCCCGATGGCGCCGGGCGCTGAGAACGCGCCCCGCCATCGCTCTTGGTGGGCTTGTCCTTTTCCCCGCCACCCTCGTCGCCGTGCTGCAAAAAGCGCGCGACATCCGTCTGAAAACGCGCCGCGTCGCCCTTGGCCAGATGCGGCGCCGCCTTTGCAACCGCGTCGAGCAGATCCGGCAACCATTGCTGATCGGCCTTGGCGAAGTCGCTCAAGACGAAATGCGAAACCGCATCCTTCGACCCCGGATGTCCAATGCCGAGCCGCACCCGCATCGTTTCGTTGCCCAAATGCGCCGTGATCGAGCGCAAACCATTATGCCCCGCATTTCCGCCGCCGCTCTTCACCTTGATCCGACCCGGAAGCAGGTCGAGTTCATCGTGAAAGACGACCACGTCGCCTTCGGAAATCTTGAGGAAGCGCGCGGCCTCGCCCACGCTCTGGCCGCTCTCGTTCATGTACGTTTCGGGCTTCAAGAGAAGCACCTTCTCGCCGCCGATCTCGCCGTCGGCGGCAGCGCCCTTGAACTTCTTTTTCCAAGGACCGAAGCCGTGCGCATCCGCGATGCGCTCCACAGCCATAAAACCGATATTGTGTCGGTTCTTCGCGTATTTTTCGCCCGGATTGCCGAGGCCGACGAAGAGCTTCATGGCGCCACTCGCCCCGCGTCAAGTGAAGCGTCCGGCGCGCACACGACAGCGCGCGCCGGACGTCTTGCGTTACTTCTTCTTGGCAGCCGGAGCCGCAGCCGGAGCCGCCTTGCCGCCAGCCGCCGGAGCAGCCTTGCCGCCCGCAGCCGGAGCCGCACCCTTTGCCGCAGCAGCAGGTGCCGCGCCCTTGGCGGCCGCAGCCGGAGCCGCACCCGCAGCCGGTGCCGCTTCAGCCGCTGCCTCTTCTTCCTTGCGCACGCCCGCGATGGTTGCGATCGTGAAGTCGCGGTTAGCAATCACAGGACGCACGCCCTCTGGCAACGCCACCGCCGAGATGTGGATCGACGTACCGATCTCCGTACCTTCGAGGTTGACCTCGAAAGCCGACGGAATGCGGTCGTACGGGCAGAACACTTCGACTTCGTGGCGCACGATGTTCAAGATGCCGCCGCGCTTCAGACCAGGCGACAGCGTTTCGTTCAGGAACTTGACCGGCACGGCCACGCGGATGATGCCGTCCTTGCCCACGCGCAGGAAGTCGACGTGAATGGGGAAGTCCTTGACTGGATCAACTTGGACGTCGCGCGGGATCACGCGGATCTTGCCCTTGCCCGCGATGTCGACATCAAACACGGACGCCGTGAAATGACCCTTGAGGATCTGCTTCCACAATTCGTTGTATTCGATGGCGATCGTTTCGGGTGTCTGGTTGTCGCCGTAGATCACGGCGGGGACGTTTCCTTCACGGCGAGCTTGACGTGCGGCCCCCTTGCCTGCACGCGGGCGCGCCGTGGCCTTGAGAGCGATGATCTCAGAAGCCATGACGGGATCTCCAAAAAGAAAAAAGCTGCAAGCCGGCCTCCAAGGGTGCCGGGCAGCGTCTCACGCGGTTGCTTGAGATGGCGCGCTTACTACCCCGAAAAGCCCCCTGAGGCAACGCCCGCCGCCCAAAGTGTGCGATGCGGCATCTTCCAATCGCGATCTATGCAACTCTACCGCGTCGCGCCACCGAGCGTCCCAGCGGCCGACCGTCCTACCACCACCCTTGCTTCGTATAGGTCCGGCGGACGTTCGGCCGGGCCTTGACCGGTCTCCGGATGGGCGGCGGATCCTGCAAATACCCAAAGCCAAAGAACCCGCCGCCGCCACTCCAGTTTCCGCCACCCCAGGTGTTGGTGCTAATCACCGGCGCGAAAGTTGGCGGCGTCGGCCGTCGGGTTTTGAACCCACCCTGCGGCTGGTTGCTCAACACCGCGACAAATTCCGTGCGATAGTTCGTTTCCTTGCTCAAAGGCTCGTCCGAAATAATGATCGACGCTCGCGGCCGCGCGCCCGTCGCAATGCGATCAAGGACGTCCTGCGGAATCGTAATGCGGTCGAGCGCACCGTTGGCATCGTCCCCGCTATCGATGGTGACGGCGGTCCAGCGAAGGCCGCTGCCAGCCGAGTCCATAGCAGTGAAAACGTGCGTACCGATCGGTTGATCAGGATCGCGGATATCAATGGGCGCTTCGATGCTTGAATCATAGACCTCGCCCCCGTCCGGCCAGGGTTTGCGCGTGTTTTTGCGCACATAGATCTTTTGGGTCGCACGGCTGATGAAAATGGAAACCGGCTCCAGGTCGAGCTTGGCGTCGCTCGCCGCCTTTGCAGTTTCGGTCATCTTTTCCGCAGCCGCCTTGGCAGTCTCCTGGGCCGCGGCGGCAGCATCGATTTTCGCTTGCGCCTCCGGCCGCGCGCTCTCGAGCCGGGAAAGAGCGTCCGCCGCCTTTGCCTCAGCCTTCGCCTTGCGCTCTTCGGCGCGCGTGAGGGCCTTCTCCGTCTTCGCCGCAGCCAGCGCTTTCTCGGCGGCAGCCAGTTCCTTGTCGGCTGCTGCCTTCTTGCGTTCCAGACTGCGCAGGGATGCTGCCGCCGGACCCGCCGCGCGCGACGCCGCCTTCGCAGCCTTTTTCGCGTCGCTGGCCAAGGTAGCAGCCGCCTTCGCCTCGTCGGCTAGCATCTCGGCGCGCTCCGGCGTCGCCGCAGACGTTGCCGCGTTCGGCACCAGCAAAGCCGCATGAGAAACATCGGTGGGCGCGGCATCATCCGGCGAGATTACAACCCTCATCCCAAGCTGGGTTCTTTGGAACAAATCGCTGGCAAAGCCGTATGGCAAACGCACGCAGCCTTTTGAAGCCGGACGCCCCGGCAAAAGACCGCCATGCATCGCAATGCCGTTCCAGGTGAGACGCTGCATGTGGGGCATTTCGGCGTCGTCGTAGAGGTTCGAGCGGTGATCCGCATTCTTCTCGACGATGGTGAAAATGCCAGCCGGCGTCTCCCGTCCTTTCATGCCCGTGGATACGGGTGCGCGCAGCATCCAACCTTCGGCATCATAGAAGGTGACATTCTGACCTTTAATGGAGACCACGGCCATGATCGGCTCACCGACATCGCGCGGTGCGATCATCTCGACCGCACGCTGCGGTCGCGGCTCCCTGGCCTCGGCCCCGGAGGACAGCGCCATCACCCCAGCGACGACGGCAAGCGCGATATGGAACCGGCTCAGAGAACGGCCCGCGCGGGATCTCCCCATAGAAAATTGATCTGCCATACTGTGTCCCGGTGGCCTACAAGATTGCAGCGCCTTCGATAGCCGATCCGGCGCCGACTTCCAACTCCGCACCAGACCGGGGCAGGCCCGGTGCGATGGCGGCTGGATGCCCGCCGGCCCGCTCACCGGGGCGCAGCGACTGAGCCCGGCTAACGGCGCTGAATTGGGACACTCTTGGCTGGCGGAAGTGAGGCGCAAAGAGCCACGGGGGCATAAAATCGCCGGGCAGCCCGACTTCGTGGCCTACGCCGCCGCGCGCCGCCACTCGGGGAACGGATCGGGCAAGTTGGCCCACGCCTTGGTATCCACGGTGCCGGTTTTGGGCAGCGGCAGCAGGCACACGTCCAATGCGGCTTTGATCGCCGCCTGGTCCATCTCCCGCGTGCCAATGAAGACGATCTCCTGCCGCCGGTCGCCCCAGAGTTCGTGCCAGGACTTGTTGATCCGCTTCACAAGGCTGTCGTCGGCTGGCCAGTTCGACTTCGGTACGGCAGCCCACCAATATCCGATCGCCTCGTGCCGGACGAGAGCGCCCGCCTGCGCCAGCTCTCCCACCCACTGCGGTCGTGTCGCAAGCCAGAAGAAACCCTTGGCGCGGATCACGCCCGGCCAGGACTGGGAAAAGAATGCGTGCAACTTCGCGGGCTCAAACGGTCCCCGCGCCCGGTAGACGAAGCTCGAAATGCCGTATTCCTCCGACTCCGGCTGGTGCTCCTTGAAGCCGTTCAGCTCCTTGTACCAAGTGGGATGCCGGTGCGCGGTCTCGAAGTCGAAGAGCCCCGTGTCCAGGATCAAGCGGGGATCGACCTGGGCGTGGCTCGTCTCGATGATGCGCGCACCGGCATTGAGCGACCGCACGATCGCCCGCGCTGCTTCGCGTTCCGCAGGCGTGGCGATGTCGGTCTTGTTGAGAAGAATGACGTCGGCAAACTCGATCTGATCGACCAGCAATTGCACCAGCGGCCGCTCGTCTTCGTCGCCCGCCACTTCGCCGCGATCTTTCAAAAAATCTTGCGAGGAATAGTCCTTCAGGAGGTGCGCCGTATCGACGACCGTCACCATCGTGTCGAGCCGCGCCACGTCCGACAGGCTGACGCCCTCTTCGTCACGGAATTCGAACGTGGTGGCGACCGGCAGTGGCTCCGCGATGCCCGTAGACTCGATCAGCAGATAATCGAACCGGCCCTCGGCTGCCAACCGCCGTACCTCTTTCAAAAGATCGTCGCGCAGCGTGCAGCAGATGCAGCCGTTGGACATCTCGACCAGCGTCTCCTCGGTGCGCTTCAGATCCGCCCCGCCGCGCTCCACGAGTTCCACGTCGATGTTCACCTCGCTCATGTCGTTGACGATGACCGCAACGCGCAAACCCTCGCGGTTGTTAAGCACATGATTGAGCAGCGTAGTTTTGCCGGCTCCCAGGAAACCCGACAGCACGGTCACGGGCAGGCGCGTGTCCGGCGCGCCGGATAGCTGGTCAAGATGACGGGCAACGTTATCGTCCATGGCTCGGCCTCCAAATTATCCGGATGTTATAATATCCGCTACAAAAGGTGAGGTGCATCTGTCAAGTCGACGCTTAAGGAGACACAAGGGGGCAACCAGAACCGGGGGAAGACCACGGGCCGGCCGCAAAGGCCCGAGGAAAAACGCCCAACTTTGCCTTGCGAACGCCGCCCCGATGCCGGACAAGAACCGTCGTGACCAAGAAAACCAGCAAACGCCGCCCGTCAGGGGAACAAGACCGCCTGATCTCGGATGCCCTCCGGGACGCCGGCCGCCCCGTGAGCGCTTACGAGATCATCGATAGCTTGCGAGATAAGGCGACACTCGCCCCCCAGACGGTCTATCGCGCCCTTGATCGGCTGATCGCGTCGGGCGCTGCGCACCGTCTGGAAAGCCTCAACGCATTCGTTGCGTGTAGCCACGCCATCCATAAAGGCTCGGCTGTTTTCGCGATTTGCGACCGCTGCGGTGGCGTCGATGAATTCGACGAGCCAAAGGCCTTGAAGGCGCTATCCGACTGGGCGGCCAACGCCCGCTTTACGCTTCGCCAGATGACGCTCGAACTGCGCGGCACCTGCGCCCGCTGCACCCAGACCGCGTCTATCGCCTGAGCCGCGACCGTCGCGCGGGCCGAGTGTGGCCGCCAAGCCGCAATCCACGAGCTGTTAATGCGGCCGGTCGCCAAGACCGCTTGCGCAAGCGGATAATATCCGCTTCTTTCGGATGAGATAGTATAACATCCGGAAATTCGGCGATGATCATGATCGAAGGGGTGCCAGCGCGGCGGGTTATCGGATGCAAGGCCCTACGCGTGCACATGTCTCTGTCGGCCGCTGCCCTGGCGACGCTCGCGGCGATCCAGAGTGGTCCCGTCTCAGCTCAGAACGCCGCTGCCGTCGAACTTCCCGAAGTCGTGGTCACAGCCCCAAGCCCTGTGGTCAAGCCTAAGGCGGTCGCCAAAAAGAAGCCCGCCCCGCAGCAACAGACAGCACCCACACCCGCCCCGGCATCGCAAGCCGCGGCAACGGCGGTGCCTGAACCTGTGAGCCCGGTCGAAGAAACTGTCACGCCGCAAGTGTTGGGCGATCAGTTGCCCGGCACGCTGCTCGTCGTCGATGACGCCTTCGTCCCCGTCACTGTCACCACCGAACGCGAGATCGAAGCTACCCGCGGGGCAACGCTCACCGAGGCGCTGCAAACCAAGCCAGGCATCAGCGGCACCACGTTCGCGGCCGGCTCCAACCGCCCCATCATCCGCGGCCTCGATACCTATCGTGTGCGCGTGCAGGAAAACGGCATCGGCAGCGGCGACGTCGCGACCCTCTCCGAAGACCATGCCGTTCCGATCGACCCCTATTCCGCCTCCCGCGTCGAAGTCGTGCGCGGCCCCGCGACGCTGCGCTATGGCAGCCAGGCCATCGGTGGCGTCGTGGCGGTGGAAAACGATCGCATTCCCTCCGCGATCCCCGACGGCGGCTTCTCCGGTGAAATCCGTGGCGGCGTCTCTTCTGTCGACGAGGGCCGCGACGGCGCCTTCCGCGCCACCGCAGGAGCGAGCGGCATTGCCGTCCACGCCGATGGCTTCATGCGCCGCGCCGACGATTACGACACGCCGCGCGGCCGCCAGTTGAACTCCTACGTCGATAGTGAAGGCGGCGCGCTGGGCATCTCCATGGTCGGCTTGTCCGGCTTCCTTGGCGTCTCAATCTCGCGCTTCGAAAGCCTCTATGGCATCCCGGGCGAAGAGCCGGCAGAGGAGAACAAACGCATCGATCTTGAGCAGGACAAAGTCCAGGTGAAAGGCGAATGGCGCGTCCAGGATTTTGGCGTCGAAGCCTTCCGGGTCTGGTTCGGAGCATCGGAGTATGCGCACAACGAACTTTTGGATGACGAGGTCACCGGCGAAGTCGGCGTCGTGGGCTCGCGCTTCGAAAACGAAGAATACGAGGGCCGTTTGGAGATGCAACATCTCCCCATCGTGACATCGTTGGGAACGCTACGCGGTGCAATCGGCACGCAAGTGGTCTCCCGCAACATGCAGGGTATCGCCCTCGAAGACGCCAACAGCCTGCTTGAGCCCACGGAAACCGACAGCATCGCCGCATTTGCTTTTGAAGAACTGGACGTCACCCGTGACCTCACGGTGCAGGCGGCACTTCGCATCGAACACACGCAAGTCGATGGCTTCGAACGGCTCGACGATGATGTAACGCAAGCCCGAAGCCGGGACTTCACACCCGTCAGCGTGAGCCTCGGCGGCCTCTACAAGCTGCCCGGCGCCCACGTCGTGTCGCTGAATGGTCAATATGTTGAGCGCGCACCCGATGCCGGCGAACTGTTCTCCGGCGGCGTTCACGAAGCCACCGGAACGTTCGAAATCGGCAACGCCAATCTTGAACTCGAAAAGGCAATGACCATCGAAGCGGGATTGCGCAAGGCCACCGGCGCGTTCCGTTATGATGCGACCGCCTTCTACTCCCGTTTCGACGGCTTCATTTTCAAGGGCCTAGACGGGACCTGCGACGACTTCATTTCGACATGCGATCCCAATGACGATACCCTCGAATTGGACCGCGTCGTGTTCGATCAGCGCGATGCCCGGTTCTATGGCGTGGAAATCGCCGCCCAGTATGACGTGGCCCCCATCTGGAACGGCCTCTGGGGCGTCGAAGCCCAGTACGACTTTGTCAACGCCGAGTTCTCCAATGGCGACAACGTCCCCCGCATCCCGCCCCACCGCCTTGGCGGCGGCCTGTACTACCGAGACGCGAACTGGCTTGCCCGCGTCAGCGTTTTGCACGCCTTCGACCAAAACCGCTTCGCTGCCGACTTCGAGGAAATCGCTACACCCGGCTACACGCTGGTTTCGGCCGAACTGAGCTACACAGCGCGCCTGACCGGGCTCGGCGGCCTCCCCCAGGAGATGACCATCGGCCTCAAGGGCGAGAACCTCGCCGATGATGAGGTCCTGAACCACGCCTCCTTCCAACGCCGCGAGGATGTCCTCCTCCCCGGCGCCAACGTCCGGCTCTTCGGCTCCATCAAGCTCAACTGAGCCGGGGACAGTGTGACGGTCATGTGATCCACCCCCGATGTTGCCCCGTTGAGACGTTAGCGGGTCAACATCGAGGGGCGCGGGCCGTCAGGCCGTGATAGGCGATGCAGCGGCGGGATAAACTGAATTCCACTCGGCAGGCCACCCAATTCCTTGTTCTGCTATTCCTTTTAGCCCTCGCCCCCGCCGCTGCTCACGCGGTCGATCCCCTTCCGCCGCCACCCACCACTGCTGAACCGACCTTCGTTACCCCCACATTGAAACTTCCCGGCAAACTGCTGAAGCCCGTCGAACCCCATCCCGACGTCACGACGATGGAGATTCGCGCCGCCGAAGGCCTCGCCAACGATACGACCGCCAGCGAAATCACAACCGCACTCTTTAATGCCATGCCGTCCGGCAGCGCCGTCGACTTTTCCGGTCGCGGACTGAAACACCTTGACCTGTCCGAACTCGATTTCAAAGGCGCCCGCCTGACGCGCTCAGATGTCTTCGGCACCGATCTCACCAGAGCCAACCTCTCCAAGACCGATCTCGCCGGCGCCCGCCTCGATCGCACAGTGCTGACGTTCGCCAACTTCCGCGGCGCCAATCTGGAGGGGGCGACCCTCATGCGGCCCACGATTTACTCCGATCTGCGCACCGATTGGCGTGAGGCCCCCGTCTTCGACAATGCAAACCTGCGTGGTGTCCGCCTCACCGGGCGGATCGACGGCACCTCATTCAAGGGCGCCGATCTGTCCGGCTTCGATTTTTCGCCCCACGATCCCCGCGCCGACATTTCTTTTCTTCCGCGCAATTTCTGCCGCGGCTGCCGCTTCGATGCCGCCACGCTTGCCGGCGCCAACTTCGACGATGCCTCCCTCGCCATGGCCTCTTTCGCCGGTGCGAATCTTTCCGGAGCCCGCCTTACGCGATCCGATCTGACCCGTGTCGATTTCACCGGAGCAGACGTGACAGGGGTGGATTTCACGGGCGCCGATCTCGCCGACGCAGATTTGAGGCAGGTCAAGGGCCTTGAAAGCGCCAAGGGTTTAGGCCTAGCTCTCAACCTGGAAAGAGCGCTGAGATAAAACAGCGCCGGTCATCTGGGTGGAAGAGCATCGCATGCCCCTCGTCACGCCGTTGAAAGCCCGCGCGCTCCGCTGGGCTGTTGTCGTCATCTCAGCGATCGCGCTTACCGTCCCAGCGATGCTGCGGGCGCAAGATCGTCCCGAAGTCGATACCGCCCTCGTCATCTCGGTTGACGTGTCGAATTCTGTCGACGCCACCCGCTACCAACTCCAGCTCGAAGGCATCGCCAAAGCCCTCGAGGACGACGCAGTCATCGAGGCGATCCTGACCGGCGGCCGCGGCAGCATCCTGATCTCCCTCGTCATGTGGGCCGACAAACCCAAGATCATGATCCCCTGGTCCAAGATCTCGTCCAAGGAAGAAGCACTCGAAATCGCCCGTCAGGTCCGCAAGGTGCCCCGCGAGGGCGGCGAATTCACCTGCATGTCAGGTATGATGCGCATGATCGCCGATAAAGTGGTGACGCAGATCCCGGCCCAGGCCAGCCGCATCGTGGTCGACGTCTCGGGCGACGGCAAAGACAACTGTAACCGCGAAGAGCCCGTCGACGTCGTGCGCGATGAACTCGTGGCTTCCGGCGTCATCATCAACGGCTTGCCGATCCTCGAAGGCGACGGCCCGACATTAGAGGGCTGGTATCGCGACTATGTCGTCGGCGGCACCGGCGCCTTCGTTCTGCCAGCCAAGAATTTCAGCGACTTCGGCAACGCTATCCGCCAGAAGTTCGTCATCGAGATCAGCGGCGTTCCACCACCGGCCAAATATGCAAAGGCGGACTGAAACAGCCCGCCCCGCTCACGTTTCATTTTGAAAGCCGGCCGCCGCGATCAGGTATCGTTCATCGTCGTGGGCTGGCACTTCCAGCGCTTCACCGTCCACTGTGGATGCGTCTCTTGCCAATTGGCCAGGAACGGCGGCGCGATCAGCGCGCACTGGACTGTGTCCATGTCGCCGTCGACGGGCAGAGTGTAATCCTTACAGCTCTTGGGGTCTGCGATCAGGCAGGCTGAGATCACGATCGTCAGCATGGGGCGGATGTCTCCCAGGTTTTTTGTTGCGGGCATGACGCCCGAGGCCGTGCTGTGTAACCCACAGCTCGCCGTATGATGCTCTACGCCCGCACTCTAGGCCCGGATCAGCAACTTGGGAAAGAAGCCCGGGAAAGCCTCCCTCAGTCCGTCAGCAGCAACTCACCTTTGCCGATTGTAGCCAAATCCCCGGCATACCGCCGCACCCGCGCCGGCAACGCGGCCGGCGCCAACGGCCCGAGTTCGGCCGCCACAAAGCGGCTGATCAGACGCAGGAAAACCATATCGTGCTCACCGCAATCAGCGAATGTGGCCAACATCTGCTCCGCCTTCGGACCGATCAAAGTGCCACGCCGCATCAGCGTCCCCGCCGCCGGGCCAAATCCGCCCTCGGCCCAGATGGTTCCGCCCGCCATGCGCGACCCGGCCATCGCGCCGGTCTTGCCCTTCACGACGATCGTGCCGCGCCGCATCCGGTCGCCGGCCCGCTCGCCGATGTCGCCGCCGACGCGGATCACGCCGCCGGCCATGCCGAACTTTTCCCCTGGCGTCATCGCGCCCACAAAATGACCCGCCGAACCCGCCACCGTGATCAGCCCGCCCTTCATCCCGGCGCCGAGATAGTTCGCCGCCGATCCCTTGATATCGATCCGCCCGCCCTTCATGAACCGGCCGGCATACTCCCCCGCATCGCCTTCGACCACGATGGTGCCCGACTTCAAATGATCGCCGATGCCGTCGCATGTGGCAGTCGTTCCGGCGAGCACGAGTGTGTCCGCGTCGGCAATGTCTGAGACCTCGAACAGATCGCCAAGCGACCCGCCTTCGAACGGCATCCGCGCGACATTGGCCGCCGTCTCCGCCGTCAGGACGGGAGGCTGTAGGCAGGAGAGATCAAGACGCCCCACCGGGGCTGATTTCAGACGCAACCTGAGCCCGCTCATCCGACGTAATCCTTCAGGTGATAATGATGCTGACCGAGCTTGCCGCCGTAGTTGCCGGCCGAAACGCGCGTCACGCCCTTCGATGCGCCGATGTCGGTCACAGCCTTGAGCCCCACCCGCATCGCATCCGAGACCGCCTTCGACGTCAAACCGTCGATCACGATTTCGAGCACAGCGATCGTGTCCGCATCGAGTTCTGACTTGGTCGTGCCGCGCAGCGTCGGGCAGAAGGCATTGTTGGTCGAGGCCACCGCGCCCTTGTACTTCGAGCCGACCTTAGAGCCTGACCGCACGATGCCGCCCGGAAACGGCGTGATTACGTCCGGTAGCTTGTTGATCGCAGCCACCGCCGCTTCCGCCGTTTCCAGAAGTCCCACGCGCTCGCGCCCAAGTATGAGCAAGTTGCCGCCGCCGACCGCGTCTGTCGTTACGCCGACGGTGTCCTCGATGGTGAATTCTCCGTCCATCACCGGCACGCGCCAGAACCGGCGCCCACCGAACCGCTTCGACTGCTGCCAGCCGTCGCCGAAAAAGCGCGGGCCAGCCGATAGCGCCAGCCGCTGCGCGTTTTCCAACCCGTTGTAGCAAGCCGAACCCGGGCTCGTCAGAACGCACTGGCCTACGCGGTTTTTCAGTTGCGGCAGGATGGCGTCGGGCGAGAAACCAAAAATGAGCACTCGCACGCCGGGCCGCCCGTCGGGTGTCTCCGACGCGGGCACTTCGTAATCGATCCCGCACTCCGCACCGCACCCGATCACCGACGTGCCGAAACCCGTCATGGTTTGAGCCGCGATATTGGCCCACTTCTGGCTGTCAGCGGTGATGATGAGCGCGGTACCGCTCATCCCGAACGCTTCGGCGAATGTGTCGTCGATGGCGACGCCGTTGACCTTCATGTTCTGGCTGCCCGTCATTTGCGTGCCCCGGTCGGATGGACGACGAGGCAGCCGCAAGTCCCCGGTGCATGGCCGCAGCCGGGCGCGGTGATCTCTTCGTCGGAGAGACGGAAGTTCTCCATCTGCACCGTGTGATATGTTTCGAAGTAGTCCTTCAACGGCTTCTCGACGCGCTTGCGATCGTATTCCGGCCGGACGACGTGCGTGTCGCCCGTCACGACCTTCACGATCTTCCCGTTGCGCACGATCATCTCGCCGTTCTTGAACACGAACGCCGGCGTGGTGAACATCGCCTCCCGATCCGGATTGTCGTCATAGACAGTGATGTCCGCGCACGCCCCGGTGCCCAGATGACCGCGGTCCTTGAGACCCAGCGACTTCGCCGGGCCGGCGCGCGTCATGATCGCGATCTCATAGAGCGTGTATTCGCGCGTGATCGAGCCGAGGATGGAGGCCGCCTGTGCGCCCGGATGAATCCGCCGCAACATCTCGTTGCGGAATGTTTTGTCCATGAGCAGGCGGATCAAATGCGGATACGTCGTGAACGGCGCGCCGTTGGGATGGTCCGTCGTCAGGAAGATGCGCCAGGGGTCGTTGACCAGCAGGAACATCTCCAACCCGATCGCCCACTGCAACGCGTTCACAAAGCTCTTGTCGCGGTACTTCATCGGAACCACGCCGCAGCCCGCGTCGCATTCGATGTCCATCACTACCCACTTCTTGGGGTGCGCACTCTTCGTATTGCCGTACTGGCGCATCGAGTCTCCCGACGCCGTGCACGTCTGCCCGAACAGGATCTGCCCAATGTCGATCGAGACGTTCTTATGCTGGTTGATGAGCTCCGCGATTTCCGCCGCACCCGACGAAAACTTCATGTCTCCTTCGGTGCCGTAGCTGTGGAACTGAATGTGCGTCAGATGGATCGGCGTGCCTTCGGCGGCGCGGATCGTGTCCAGCGTGGTGTCCTTGTTGCCCGGCACACCCAGGTTGCAGCCGTGGATGTGGATGGGATGCGGCACGCCCAATTCCTGCAGCGAACGGCCGAGCGTCAGAATGATATCGCGCGGCGTGACGCCGTAGAAGGAATGCTTCTCGTCAAGATCAAGCTTGCGTTGGTTGAATTTGAACGCCGAGATTCCGCCCGGGTTGACAACCTTCACAGCCAGGGCCTGCGCCGCGTGCATGCTCCAGGCGATGTAATCCTTGATCTCTTCTTTGTGCCCGCCCTTGGCGAGCAGACGCAGGAAGTAGTCGTCCGACCCGAGCATCACATACGCGCCCTTGTCGATCATGGGCGTGTCGGCCATCTCCATGTGTGCCTGGCGCGCGTTGACCGGCAGCATCGCCGGCTCGAACGCCGCCGTGTAGCCCATCTCAGCGTAGCGGTAGCCCGCCGTCAGCGTCGAGGGCACTGCATGTCCGCAGCCCGCGCGCGTGAGATCTCCGCGCGCTACCTCATGTCCGCGGTGATCCTCCGGCAGCATCATGCGCGCGATGGTCACCTTGCCGCCGCCGATATGCGAATGCGGATCGATGCCGCCCGCCATGACGACTTTTCCGCCAAGGTTGAACTCCTGATGCACGCGGTCCGTGGCGGCTGGCGTAACGATGCGCCCGTCACGTACGTAGATGTCGCGGATCTGCCCGTCGACGCCGTTCGCGGGATCGTAGACCTTACCGCCGGTGAACTTGATCAGCATGGGTCGATTGTCTTTCGAGAGAACTAAAGAGCAGCTTCAATGGCGGCGAGAACGTCGACGGTGCGGGCGAAACCGGCACCGCGCCCAAGATCGCGCAGCGGCAACGACACGACGCTGTCGCAGCGCACGAGTTGTCCTCGGTGATCGATACCCGGTGTGCCCACGGGAATGAACACCTCCGGTTCGCGCGCAAGTTTGAGATCGTGCGAGCCCAGCACCACGGTCGCGATGTCGGTGGAGGGCGGCGACAGGTCCGCGGTGAAACTCGATAGCCACACGAGGCAATCGGTCTGCTTCGAGGCGATCAGATTGGGAATGGCAAAGAGATCGGGATCATAGTGCGGAGCGCCGGTCGCGTAGCTGACGCGCAGCGGATATCCCGACTGCCATGCGCACACCGAAGCGGCGGTGCTGGCGCCCTCGTTGCCGCCAAGCGAAAGCCCGGCAAATCGCTGCGTGACATTGAGGTCCTTCACGAACTCGCAAATCTGATGGACGGTGAGATCGGCGTTCGGAAAATCCAAGCCCGGCGGCACCCACACGATGACGCCGTACTCCGCCTTGTGACAGCGGGCGAGCAGATCCTCGATTTGGGCCTTGGGGACGCCAGCGATGGCATCGGCCGTCAGCGGCGCCCCCTTCTTCAGAGTGCGCAGCGCTGAAACCACCTCGCCGATCCGGTGCTTCGGGCAATTGATCGTCAGCACGTCGCCGATCCGCGTGCCCGTAGCCGCCGACGTATCGTAGCCCTCGCCGAGGAACACGATCGTCCGCTTCGGCGGATTGTCGGAAAACATCGACTTCTCATTGCACACGACGCGTTCGAAAAAGCGCGGGTGGAAGCGGTGCACATCGCTGGCGATGATGAAGAGGTCGGCCCGGTTTCGCGCCTCCGTCATCGTCGTCATGAAGTAGCCGCTGGTCTGCAACACTTTGAAGTTGCGCCCCTGCGCCTCGCTGAAGGCATGGTCGACGACACCCCGCGACTTGTCGGCAATCGACATGATGGCGCGCATTCCGTCGACATCGGTCGCAAGACCGCCATACGCCGGCAGCTTGGCGTTCTTGATAAGGGCCGCCGCCGCCGCGATGGCTTCACCCAGCGGCACGGCTTTCCCGCCGACCCGCGGTTGCGCCTGCGTCAACGGCCGCTCGAAGCCCGCCTTCGCCTTGTCGCAGCCGTTCCGCGTGACGGTCAGCGTCTGGCCGGAACGGGCAATTTCCAGGTCGTCGCAGCGCAATCCGCAGAACGGACAGGTGACGTGGGCATGGGTTTGTGCAGCGGAGGCCGGTGCCGAAGGTGCACCCGCTTGGGAAGCGCTCATGGGTTGGGGCTCGTTCTTTAGTTGGAGGCGCACAAAAGCATGGGAGCATGGTCCCTGACAACTGCGATGGCCCGCTTCCAACCGTCCCGCCGGGCGGCGAAATCGCGCGGGCCGCCTCTGCAACGATGCATCACCCAATTGCACTCACAATTGCCCCTCACTATGGTGCCCGCCCGCGGCCCAGTGTGGAACCGCGAAAAATGAAGCTCTGGAGGAGACTTGATCGTGAGAGTGGTGGCATCCTTAATGGTGGCGCTCTGGGCGCTGGCACCGGTAGCGGCGGAGGCGCATGGCCCCTCGCGCCAGAAGGTGGTCTCGAAAATCGAGATCAATGCACCGGTGGACAAGGTCTGGGCCGCGGTCGGCAACTTCCAGGACATGAGCTGGCATCCCGCGGTTGCGAAGACGGAGGGCACCGGCGGCAATGGTGTTGGCGCAACCCGTAAGCTAACGCTCCAGTCGGGCGGCGTTATCAACGAGAAGCTGACGAAGTATTCTGCCGAAGAGCGCGGCCTCGCCTACGAGATCACCGACGTCGATGTGAAGGTTCTGCCCGTCACCAACTACTCCGCCCAGATGAACGTGACCGGTACCGGCGAGAAAACGATCGTCGAATGGCGCGCCGCCTTCTACCGCGGCTTCGTCAACAACGATCCCCCGCCGGAACTCTCTGACGAAGCCGCCGTCAAGGCCGTCAGCGAAGTCGTCGAGGGCGGACTGGGCGCTTTGAAAAAGAAGTTCGAAGGCGGCTGAGCCCGAATTTGTGTTTTCCGTTGTCAACGGCCCGGCTCCCGCCGGGCCGTTTTCATTTACGCCATGCAGATCGGGAACTTAGCCTCTTTCGCCCGGGCACTCCCCCCGTAACCGTCCGCGCCGCTGCCATCAGACATGCGCCGCGACGGCGCTGGGGAGAGAGACGACGATGCCGAGTTTCATAAAAGCCTTTGCCATACTGTTTGCACTGCTGCCGCTGGCCTCGGCCCACGCCCACGGCCCCTCGCGCCAGAAGGTGGTCGACACCATCGAGATCAACGCCCCCGCCGACAAGGTCTGGGCTGTCGTGAGCAACTACAAGGACTTCACATGGCACCCTGACATCGCCAAGAGCGAAGCGGGTGAGGGCATGGAAGTGGAAAAAGCGAAGCGCTCGCTCACGTTCAAGAAGGGTGGCATCGTCACCGACAAGTTGATGGCTTACGACCCCGATCGCAAATACATCTCTTACATGACTGTCGAAGTGGACCTGAAAATGCTGCCGGTCTCCGGCTATTCGTCCTATTTCACCGTTACCCCGGACGGCGATAAAACCAAGCTAGAATGGAAGGGTGCATTCTATCGCGGGTATGTGAACAACAACCCGCCGCCGGAGCTATCCGACAAGGCCGCCGTCGACGCCGTCACCGCGTTCCAGCGCGCCGGCCTCGAAGCCTTGAAGGCCAAGATTGAAAGCGGAAGCTGAGGACAGGCATGACCCCGACCGCGCGTTCTGCACACCAGTCTCTTCGACAGGACGCGCGCTGGGCCAGCGCGGCTCTGGCCGGCCTCGCCATACTCTTCATTGCCTTTTCTGAATGGACGCGGGCAGGGGAGGGGGCCGCCGCCAAAAACGCCTACGTGACCAACCAACTCGGCAATAGCCTTTCCGTCGTCGACCTCGCTGCCGGCAAGCAGACAACCGAAATCGCCATCGGCGGCAAGCCCGCCGGGATCGCCCTCTCACCCGACGGATCGCGCGCCTATGTCGCCGCCCCTGACAGCCGCGAAATCATCTCCGTCGACACGAAAACGCACAAAGTGCTGGGGCGTGCCACCGTCGGCCAAGGCCCCCTCGGCATTGCCGTCAACCCGAAGTCCGGCGTCGTGTATGTCGCCGACTGGTACGAACACCGCCTTTACGCAGTCGATCCTCTAACCCTCGCCATCTCCGCCACCGTCGCCACTGGACAGTCCCCGTCGGGCGTCGCCGTCACCGCCGATGGTTCAACCATCCTCACCGCCGACCGCGACAGCAACCAGGTTTCCATCATCGACGTCGCCACGTTCAAAGTGACCGGAACAATGCCGACAGGCGAACGCCCATTCGGCGTCACGATCGATGACGCGAACGGACGCGCCTACACCGCCAACGTGGCCTCCAATTCCATGACGGTCCTCGACCTCAGATCCCGCACCCGTTTGCAAGATGTGCCCGTCGGCCTGCGCCCCTACGGCGTCGCCCGCGCGGGCAACGCGCTCTTCGTCACGAACCAGCACGCCGAAAGCGTTTCCGTCATCGACGCCGCGTCGCTGAGCCCAATCAAAACCATCCGCGTCGGGAGTTTTCCCGAAGGCATCGAGGCCGATCCGTCCGGCGCTGTCGTCTGGGTCGCCTGCTGGGACGCCAACACGCTGGAAAAAATCGACGTGGCAACCCTTACCGTGACTGCCCGTATACCGGTCGGCGAGGGCCCCAGGGCCTTCGGCAAGTTCCTCCGCTAAGCCGTTGGCAGCGGGTGCCTTTCCAGCGCTCCAACCTTAAATCTTCGCAATCTCGAGAATTTATCCCTGCCGCCGCGCTGGGCATTTGCTAATGCTCCGGCCTGGATGGCACCCGGCCGGGTGCCACGAGCCATTGTCTACCCGCAGGGCACGCCGCGCTGGCCGCAAGGCCGGCAACGAGCGCCACAAAGGCCCGCGGGCTTAACGGAGGAATTCGAGAATGTTGCGCATCGTGCGTGGATTGGTTCCCGCTCTCGCCCTGTCCCTGGCCGTTTCGTACACAGTCGAGTCGGCACGCGCCGAGAACTACGAGGCCGCCGATCTCATCTTCCAGAACCGGCATCTCGATCTAGTTCAGAAAGGGTCCACCGTCGCCTATAAGTTCGAGCACAAGGTGTCCGACGAGAAGTTGATGGGCAAACCCTTTACCGACGACATCAAGTTTTCGGTCACCGACGTCAATGCCGAAGGCCAGCGTATCCTCGATGTCACCGTCTTCACCGGCGATCGCCAACGCCCCATCCAGAATTACGACGGTCTCACCATCAACCCCGTGTTCATCTGGTTCCTCGACAAGTGCGTCGAAAACTTCCGCACGGTGGCAGGTGGCAAGCAGCCCTACCTAAAGGGGCGCATGAAAGAAGCCTTCGTCAAGAAGCCTAAACTGGAAGACGTCAAAGTCGAGTTCGGCGGCAAGACGATCGACGCGAAGAAGGTCACCATCGAGCCCTTCGTGAACGATCCCAACAAACAGAAGATGCAGGGCTACGAGAACTCCAAGTTCTCGTTCGTAATGAGTAAGGACATCCCCGGCTACTTCTACGAGCTCAATGCGGATATGTTCAGCACCCAGGCCGGAACCGGTAAGCTTTCCGACCGTCTCGTGCTCGTTGAAGCCAAGTAAGGGAGTGCCCGCGATGCGCATACTCGTCCGGTACGCCGCTTCCGCCATTGCCGCACTGGGTTTTTGTATCTCTGCCGCCGCAGCCCAGGAACTCGATGCCGACGTCGCGAACGACTACCCGACGTTCACCCGCGCCGACTACGTCTTCGGCTGCATGCAGGTGAACGGCAATACGCGTCTTGCGCTCGAACGCTGTGCGTGTTCGATCGACGTGATCGCCAGCATTCTGCCCTTCGAAACCTACAGCCAAGCCGAGACGATCATGTCGATACGCCAGCGCGGCGGCGAAAGCGTGGCCCAGTTCAATCGCCCCGAAGCCCAGGCGATCATCACACTGCTGAAGCAAGCGCAAATCGAAGGCGAACTGCGCTGCTTCTGACCACAGTTGGACGTCGAACACTAAAAAGGGCGCTGTCCTGAGACCGCGCCCTTTTTTGTTTTTCAGGTACGCCCGTGGCTTACGAGCCCTTCGGTCCAGTGCGGCCGGTGAAGACTTTGCCTTCGGTGTCTGTCGCCGTCACGTCCAGCGTTTCGTCGCTACCGGCGGCATAGGTGAAGCGGAAGTTGGGATCTTCAGAAATCGAAATCCCGCCCGTCATTCTGAAGACGAGGTCGTTGCCGCGCTTCACATCGATCTCGCGCACGAACCGCGCCGGAATGTAGAAGCCCGTCGCTTGATTGAGTTGCAGCCCTGAATACTGCGGATGCTTGATCATCAGCTGACCCTGACGCAGCCCGGCCTTGGCGTCCGCCGACTCCAAAGTCCTGACGATCATGCGCCCTGCATCGGCCAGCGCTGCATCCGTATCCTTCAGCGCCGGTGCCGAGCATCCGCCCGCCGCTTTCACGAACCTTGTCGCCATGTGCAATTGGCCGTCGTTCGTTTCGACAACCGCCCGCACATTGGAATACATGTCGACGCGCACGCGCGTTGAGAGGACCCGCTCACCCTCGCCCGCCGCCGGACCGTAGGCGAACTCCGCGACAACCGGCGCTGGGTTCTTGTCCACGATCAGCGTCAACTTGGTGACGCGTTGGGCGGCGTCCGCCGGGATGCGCACCGTAATGGGCACCAGCGCGGCATCATCCGCCCGCGGCGGCGCCTCCAGTGCGACGATGGCGGCGTTCTCCGCCGGCACCTTGGCACCGAAAATCTCTTTCTGCAGCGCGGGCCACAGATCCGCTTCGATGAGTGCATTGCCCGATGCCGGCTCCGCGCCAATCACAGGCGACGCTCCAACAGCAACGATGGCCAACACCGCCGCAGCGATCGAGGCCGAAAAAGTGAGTCGATGAGCTTGCATCTGTCGGTTTCTCCAGACGACTTTTGTCGCCAATTTTTGTAGGTCGTGATCGGATAGTTCGGCGGTCCTACTCCCACTCCAACTCGGCAAAGGCCGCCGAAACATTGCGCTTATGATACTCTTCAAAAAGCAGCCACGCACCTTTTTCCGAAGCCCCCGCGCTCTCGGTCGCCTCCGCCAGCGTCTTGCCCTGCTTAATGAGAGCCATCCTGCCAAGTCAGCGCCGCGGGCCCATGCCCCGGCACCACCCGCCCCGGCGGCTTCTGGCCGAACCGGTCCAGCAGCGCCATCCAGCCCTTGATCGATCCGTCGATGGTCGGAATGTGCTCCACGAACAGGAGATCGCCCATGAAAACAGTGCCCGTCGCGCTGTCGGTCACTGTCAGATCGTTGTCCGTGTGTGCCGTCGGCTGCGCGGTGAGTTCCAGCATCCGTCCGCCCAAGTCCAGCGTCTTTGACCCTTCAACCTTCAGCGACGGCGTTAGTATCTTGGTGCCCTCGAATGCAGCCGCACCCAGCAACTCTTTGTTGATCGCCAGATACCGGTCAGCACGCGCCAGCATCCCGCGCTCAAGTTTGAGATGTCCGGCGAATGTCACGCCTTCGCCCGCGAACGCAACATTTCCGAAAACATGATCCGGATGCATGTGCGTGTTGATCACGTACCGGATTGGCTTGTCGGTGACCGCCGTAACAGCCGCTTTGAGCGCGCGGCCGACAATCGGCGAGCCGCCGGTGTCGATGACAGCCACGGCCTCCTCGCCAACGACAAAACCCGGGTTGGAGATGTCACCCTGATTGGCAGGGTTGAAAACCGCATGCTGACCACGGTGAACGAACACGCCCGGCGCCACCTCGACCGCGAAGCCGCCCGCCGCCCCGGCGGGCACAACGCGCAGAATCGGCGTGGCAGCTAGAGCGAGGCCCGCAGCGAGGCACGTCCGGCGGTTCATGGTCATCCGTTCACCTACGTTGGCACGGTAACAGCATAGCGCCCAACTCTATATGTGAGTATAGGCGCGGCAGTTCCAGAATCTCCCGCGGGCAGTCGGGAAAGGATAGGAACCTTGTGAAATATCGTCCCGATCAGAGAGGGTAAAACATTGAAAAGATGAAACAATTTATTGAGCAGACCGCCTAGGTTAAAGTCCAAATCAATTTTGTGAGGGCAAGTATTATGCACATATGGAAACTGATTTCAATGGACCAAACGCCTGCGGCAGACATGTTTCAACTTTACGTGCGCCGCAGCATGAGCCAAGCCGCCAGGCTAAACGCATGAATAATATGGACGAATAATAGTCAGAAGCGCGCATCTGGCACTGTCACATAAAAAGCGATCTCACGGATTGCCTTGCGGACCTCACGAGAAAGTGTCTAGATGCCGCGCGGTGATGAGACCCGGAGGAAGCGTTCGGAGGAGCGTTTCCCGACAGTGCAGGAACCGGACAAGGGGAATAATCCCTGCTGGTAGCCTGCTCGGAGCAAACCGAGGCTGATCATCATGCAAGCGTGGCAAGAACCTCAAGGAGGAAGCGCGATGCGCAAAAGTGCACTCGCTATTGGTCTGCTCGCCTCGGCGGCGGCTTCGCCTGTCTGGGCGAACGACGACGTCAAGAAGGCGATCGCAGATCCGAACAACTGGGCTGTCCAGATGGGCAACTACGAGGGTTGGCGTTACTCTCGTCTTGACCAGATCAACACGTCAAACGTCAAGGACTTGAAGGTCGCTTGGCAGTTCTCGACCGGCGTTCTGCGCGGTCACGAGGGCTCGCCGCTGGTGATCGGCAACGAGATGTACGTCCACTCGGCGTTCCCGAACAAGGTCTTCAAGCTGAGCCTGGAAAACCCGGTTGAGCCGAAGATCCTCTGGAAGTACGAGCCCAAGCAGGATCCGTCGGTCATCCCCGTGATGTGCTGCGATACTGTGAACCGCGGTCCGACCATCGCTGGCGACACGCTGATCATGGGTCTCGCCGACACCACCATCGTTGCTCTCGACGCGAAGTCGGGCAAGGAAAAGTGGAAGCAGGTCAACGGCGATCCCAAGAAGGGTGAAACCTACACCGGCAACGTTCTCATCATGGGCGACAAGGTCGTGATGGGTACCTCGGGCGCTGAATTCGGCGTTCGCTGCCACGTGACGGCTTACTCGCTCGCCGATGGTAAGAAGCTCTGGCGCGCCTACTCGATGGGCCCGGATGCCGACATCCTCGTCGACCCGGAAAAGACCCTGTCGCTCGGCAAGCCGGTCGGCAAGGACTCGTCGCTTAAGACGTGGACTGGCGACCAGTGGAAGATCGGTGGCGGCTCGACCTGGGGCTTCTACTCGTACGACCCGGAAGCCAACCTCTTCTACTACGGCACCGGCAACCCCTCGACCTGGAACCCGGCACAGCGCGCCGGACCGGACGGCAAGCGTATCGACCAGAAGTGGTCGATGACGATTTTCGCTCGTAACCCCGACACCGGCGTGGCCGCCTGGGCATACCAGATGACCCCGTTCGATGAGTGGGACTACGACGGCGTGAACGAGTCGATCCTCACCACGCAGAAGATCGGCGGCGCTGACCGTAAGGTTCTGACGCACTTCGACCGTAACGGCTTCGCTTACACGATCGACCGCCTCACCGGCGAGCCGCTCGTTGCCCAGCCCTACGACGAAGACCTGAACTGGGCTACGAAGGTTGACCTCGACAAGTCGTCGCCGACCTACGGCCGTCCGCTCGTTATCGACGCTAAGTCGACGTTCGTTCAGGGCGCTGACGTGAACACGAAGAACATCTGCCCCGCTGCCCTTGGCTTCAAGGACCAGCAGCCGGCTGCGTACTCTCCGCAGACGAACCTGTTCTACGTGCCCGTCAACAACGTGTGCATGGACTACGAACCCTTCAAGGTTTCGTACACGCCTGGTCAGCCCTACGTGGGCGCCACGCTCTCCATGTTCCCGCCGGAAGGCAAGACGAACACGGGTCACTTCACGATCTGGGATGGCGCTGCTGGCAAGATCGTTCACCAGCATGACGAGCCCTTCTCGGTCTGGTCGGGCGTCCTGACGACCGCTGGCGGCCTCGCCTGCCACGGTACGCTGGACGGCTTCCTGAAGTGCCGCGATGCGAAGGACGGCGCTGAACTCTTCAAGCACCGTCTGCCGTCGGGTTCGATCGGTAACGTGTTCAGCTACGCGATTGGTGGCAAGCAGTACATCGGCCTCTACTCGGGCGTCGGTGGCTGGGCTGGCATCGGTCTCGCCGCTGGCCTCGACAAGCCGACGGACGGTCTGGGCGCAGTCGGCAACTACGCCGGTCTGAAGTCCTACACCGACCTCGGTGGCACGCTCACGGTCTACTCGCTGCCCTAATCGGTAGATGTTGACCTGAAATACGGGCCGGCGCGGGAATACCGCGCCGGCCTTCTTCGTAAGGGCCCGGGCGCATGTCGCTCATATAAGTCTCCGTGCGTATTGTCGCATGGCTTGTAAATGACGGCATCGGCTCTGGAGTGGTCGCCACCCGCCGATGTATCAGTTGGCCCAACCCTGACACCCAGGGTTTTGCAAGCAAAGCGCTCTGAGAGCCCGCACAAAACAGGCCCTTCTCAGAGGATTACAACCGATCGCATTCGATCGAAAAAAATGGGGAAACGAGTGAAGAGCCTTGGGTTTGGAATGATCGCTGCTGGCGTGATGACGTTGTCTGCTGGTGCCGCCTTTGCCGATGCGCCTGCCGAGGCGCCTCCGATTCCGACGGCGAAGACAGAAGGGGCCACGAGCCCGCTGCCCGACCCGGCACTTCACAAGGCCGCTCAAGAAGGCAAGAAGTGGGAGGCCGGCCGC
>VYKW01000220.1_pt1 | contig 24172 bp, 20 predicted proteins | sample 5114451 | NCBI WGS metagenome assembly VYKW01 (sample SAMN12291784, study PRJNA351875) | freshwater metagenome | isolation source: freshwater lake | place: USA: Michigan, Gull Lake | collected 2013-08-08
ATGATCTCCTCGGTCGACTTGCCTTTCCGTGCCATGTCCGTGTCTCCGTTCGAGAGCTTGGAAATAGCCGGATTCGAAACTCATGACCGGTATCGGATCAGGGGAGCAGGCCAGTCTTACATGCTCTTATCATGACAGCAGTCGTTCGAGTGTCACAAGCAGCGGCCGCTAAAACCGGCATGCGGACCAACATCCGGCTAAGCACCATCATGGCGGCAACAGCGTCCGTATTGATGTTGGCCCATACGTGCGAAATCGTCGTGTGGTCTCAAGCCTATAGGCTTGTCGACGTCGTTCCAGACACTACGGACCACCTGTACTTTGCTTTCGTAAATTACACGACGCTGGGATACGGCGACATAATTCCAGCTGAGCGTTGGCGGCTGCTTGGTCCTATGACGGCTATGAATGGCGTATTACTATTTGGTTGGTCGACTGCGGTCATTTTCGAAGTCTTGCGAAAAGCGATGACCCAAGACTTATCATCGAGGGACGTCAATCGGTAAGGATGGGCTCGTGTCTGTGCGTGCGTGGCGCGCCACCGCATCCGTTGCCAACGGGCGGTGCTTTATCCAAGGGCGGTTGCTCTGCTTTGACGGTTGGTAAGTCTTCGATCGGAGGAACAGAGACTATTAGAAGACCTCGGGGATGTAGCGCAAATTGAGATCCTTATTTTCCTTGGGCTTGTCGACCGAGCGCTTGGGCAGCTTCACCTTCTCTCGTGGAACGTCCTCGTAGGGAATCTCACTGAGTAAGTGTCGAATGATATTGAGACGCGCCCGCTTCTTATCATCTGAGCGGGCGACATGCCACGGCGCCCAGGCAGTGTCGGTGGCATGGAACATGTCATCCCGGGCCTTCGTATAGTCATCCCATCGCGTGTAGGACTTGATGTCCATTTTGGACAGCTTCCATATCTTGCGTCCGTCGTCGACACGGGCCTCCAGACGGCGCGTCTGTTCATCGGGGCTGACTTCAAGCCAATACTTAAGCAGAATAATTCCCGACTCGATCATCGCCTTCTCAACGCCCGGAACGGCATCGAGAAACTTCTTCACCTGTTCGTCCGAGCAGAAGCCCATAACCCGCTCAACCCCTGCGCGATTGTAGTAGCTTCGATCAAAAATGATGATTTCACCGGCAGCAGGAAAGTGTGGGATATACCGTTGAATATAGAGCTGGGATTTCTCCCGCTCGGTAGGCGCCGGCAATGCCACCACGCGGAAAATTCGCGGACTTACGCGCTCCGTGATGGCTTTAATGGTTCCGCCCTTCCCGGCCCCATCTCGACCCTCGAACACGATGCAAACCTTTTTGCCCTCGTGACGCACCCATTCCTGTAGCTTCACAAGCTCAATGTGGAGCTTCTTGAGCTCCTTCTCGTAAGCCTTCCGCTTCAAAGGCCCACTGGATGGTTCATCTTTTTCCGTCGCCTCAAGCTTTGGTTCGCTGCCGTGGGCTTTCGCGGATTTTTTTTTCATTTGGCCACCGTTATAGTTGCTTGCAGCGTCGCGACTATCCGCGACACAATCTTCAGGCGACTTTTCGGAAAAATCCAATCAACAGAAGAAGAACGACGGCACCAATCGTTGCCGAAATAATTTGCCCGAGAATAGTACCGCCTGCAAACAGCCCAACGAGAGGAAACAACCACCCTCCAAAGACCGCGCCGACGATGCCGACAATAATGTTTCCGACGAACCCAAAACCATAACCCTTGACGATCAACCCCGCTAAATAGCCAGCAATCGCGCCAATTAGGATCAGTATCAGCAAAGCCTCAAGCGCCATGACGTTTCTCCCGATATATTTGTCATTGCGACCAGTTTGAACGAAACCAGAGCGTCAATCGGCAAGATTTCGACGACTGTGCTGGCGGAGATCGATCAGAGACCTCCGCCAAGACCTCAGAATCAGCAAGCGTCTGGCCCAGCAACAACAGGCATCGAAGTTTACATCACTCGATCGTCCTGGTCGACGAGCGCGGCTAGCGCTGAATCAGCGATGATAGCGGCGGTTGTGACGCCTGTAGTGTCGGTATGGCCGGTGATGCCGGTAAACACGATAATATCGGTAGGGACGATGGTAGTATCCGTCGCCGTAATACGGATAGCCGCCCCCATAATAGTAGCCATTGTCGTAGTCGGCGGGATACCCACCGTAGTAGTAGTGCCTGCGATAGTGGCGGCGTCGATGATGCCGATAGACCTCATTGAGGATGATTCCTGTCGCTATGCCCGCCGCGATGCCCCACCCATGCCGGTAGCGGTGAGCCTCGGCCTGGTTCACGGTACCTATGAGGGCCGTCACCGCAATCACCGCGACCGCGGTGATCGTTCCCAGAATATTCGATCTCATTTTCATTTGATTGATCCTCGGGTTTGCTGCAGCAGTCCCTATGATCTAAAATTGTTATCCTCGATCACCGCCGGTAGTTTGACCAAGATCAACGTGTCGCCAGATAGCGTCTTAGTGGTTCGCCGTATTGGATAAATCAGTTGATCATCACAGACACCGTCGACGTGCTTCGTAATTCATACGTTCACCGCTCATTGGCGCTCTCTTGATTGGACGGCCTCAATGACCACCGCCAAATACCAGCATTTTAAGCGGTATGAAGAGCGCCTGGGCACGAAGGATGATGGCATGCACTAGTGCTACTGTATCAACGATATGCAGATAAGTTCGGCGAAAGAAATTCTTCTCCGTCTGGATTTGCTCATGATTGCTGGAGTAGGCGTTAATAATGCAGCTTGATCCAGGCGTGACGTCGTCAAGTCCGCCTTCGTACATTGGCTCAAGGAATGCGAGGAGAGTTCCAGGCTGGCGCACTTGTGCCAAGTCCACCAGCTGCTCACCGGCCTTGAACTGTCCAGCGGCAATAAAATCCTGCAAGTCAGTTACGACGAGCGGGATGATTGCCAGGGGCTTTGAATAGCAAACCGCTTCCGCCGCCATTCCAACCTTCAACACCTGCGCCTCGATCTGCCCAAAACCCGCGTGAAGTTGGCGTTTGCGTCTACCAGTCGAGGGAATGAGTATACCAGCTGGCCGCATGAAGGGATTTATGAAGTCTCCGACCTTCAGAACAAACTGCTCGAGGTTACCGTCAAGGCTCGCATAAACGATCGTTTTGTCGAGGGCGACTTGCGCCTCGTCCAAAGCAGCACCTGCGCTCGCTTTCTCCGCCGGCAGCAGTGTTGAAATCTTTGTCTCGGCAGCCTGCAAGCCCGCTTCTGCGGCTGCAACTTGCCCTCTGCGAGCTTCGACACCCACTTGCAGTCTTTCGATCTCTCGGGCGGCGACGACCCCGGCATTGCGGGCAACTAGTTCTTCCTTGGTACGCAGTTCGTCGATTGCCTGCTGGAGCGCACCCTGCGCTTGTTGGATTTGCCCTTTGGCTGCCGCGACCTCTGACTTCGCCATCTCCATTGCGGCATCGACCTCCTCCACGCGGCGCTTGGCCGTCGCAAGTGCAGCCTCCTGCTTGGCGCTGTCGAGCTTGAAGAGCTTTTGCCCTTGCTTCACTTGGTCCGTGACGTTGACGTAAACCTCGGAGACACGTCCGGGTGTGTCAGGAAGAATTGGTACAGTGCGAAAAAAGGAGACGACGTTCGTCGTGGCCGGGTGATTATAAAAAACGATGGTGATCAATAGCACGGTCAGCATGATGCAGGCCGTAATACCCCAACGAAGTTCATACCAGACCGAGAACAGGGTAATCTCACGCCCCAACTCTTTGCCCTGATAAAAACGCCGGAAGAGATAATCCGGTAGGATGGTGAGCAACGAACAAAAGATTAGCTCAAGCATGGCTCAAGTCCCCCGCGGCAGAGGGGCGGCTGGCACCGGTATATGTTCAACTAGGCCATCATGGCTGTCGGGTTGCGCCGGTGCCTCCGCGGGTTGTTCAATGCCCGACATTTTTTCCAATGACGAAGCCATTCGCTTCCATGGGCCGACAAAGTCTGGAAGGTCTATGAGCGCGAGCAGCAAGCCGGCAACCCAGAACGCATGCACATGCGTAAAAAGGGCCAGGAGGCCGAGGACAGCCACGACCTCGAACTGCATCTTTTTGTGGCCGAGCCGTTCGGGAAGCGAGTGGAGTGTGAAAAAGAGAACGCCAAACCCCACGACGCCAGCGATGACGAAGATTGTCGTGACTACATACAGTGGGTCCCCCTCATGCGGCCCATTGATAAACCACGGCATGTGATGAGGTGCGCCAGGATGAAGCCCGTCGGTCATATGCGTCCCATGACTAATTGAGTGTTTGATCACATGACCGAAGAACTGGCGTCGCCAACCGTTCGACCATTTGTAACGAATAGGCCTGGGATGCTGAGCGAACATTGATTTAGGTCATAATTGACCGAAAGAAACGCGGAGCAGCGCATTAGTATATTGCTCAGAACAGACAATCCGCAATCGCACTACTCATTGATCGCGAATGAGTTCAGCTTTCGGCATGGGGCGCAGCAAACAAAAGCTAATTACAAATACCCACATGGGCAGGACTATCAGCCCCCAACCGAATAGCCCACCACCAAATAGAAGAAGCGCTCCAAGTATAAAGCCCAAATACGCAAGCCATCGTGGAGCAAAGGTTGCATAAATAACGACCGTGGACGTAGAGAACATGAACACTGCAGCCATCTTGGCTGCATAGACATGAATGATGCCATGAACCAATGCCCTTACCAGAGGGTAGGCCGCCGAGCTCTGAAGTGTGTTTGGAAAGGCCGTGTGCGTCAGCATAATGGCACCTACCAATGCTGCCGCAACGAACAGCATCGCCATAAACAGTAGCGCGCTGCCGAAGAATACGGTCGCGAAGAATTTGTCTTCCTCCGCGCCGAGTCGATCCCGAAGCGCCCCCAGGAACCACAGGAAAGCAATGCCGGCGAATGGCACAAGATTGATGGCTAAAGCCACAGAAGATGGATTGGTTAGGAGCCAAACGCCCGACTCCAACGGATCGGCAGGGACCGACTGCCGGAGCAGCCACAGGATCGCAATCATCAGGCTAGAAAACACTATGCCCGCAACGGCCGCCGCGCGTGGTGTCTTGAGCGTTGGACGAGTAAGCGTTCGTGCTTGAGTGACGGCCATGGGTTTCTGATTCATCTGCTATAGGCTCCTCTCCCCAACGACCTATGATCCTCCAAGCCCCAGCATATCCGGCACACGGGCAATCGCCCGCTTCTGGCCGATCGACACCTCGCCCCGCAGTCCTTCGAGGACGATGCGGATCTTCTCTTCGGCTGAATTCTGCTTGCGGGTGGCCCGCCGGATGTCACTTACGAGCCGCTTGGACAGTGTCTCTGGCCGGCTGGATTTTTGTCTCATGTTCCACTCCTCAGGTGGTCACGATGAGCCCGAAATCCTCCGTTCCTCAGGCCGCTAGTCTAGTCTCACAGGTGTTGATGTTGGACACAATGCGCGGTGAAACCAGGGGCTTGTGAAACTGAAGGTCGTCCATGATGGTTCCTCGGCTATAGTCAGTCGATGATGTGATAACCGCCATCGACGTAGATAGTGTCGCCCGTAATGAGCTTCGCCCCGTCCAGGGCGAGAAAAGCGACGGCGAGGCCAACATCGTCAATCGATACGAGATGCCGGGCCGGCGCCTTCGCCTCGGCCTTCTTCAAGAGCTTGTCGAATTCGCCGATCCCGGACGCCGCGCGCGTCTTGAGTGGACCAGGAGAAATCGCATGCGCGCGAATACCCTTGGGACCAAGCTCGGCCGCGATGTATCGCGTTGCGCACTCGAGTGCCGCTTTCACGGGCCCCATCATGTTGTAGTTTTCAACAACCATCTGGGAGCCGTAGTAGGTCATGGTAAATAGCGTGCCGCCGTCCTTCATCAGGGGCTCAGCGAGTTTCGCCATCCGGATAAACGACCAGCACGACAACTCCATCGCCATCAGGAAGCCGTCCTTGGAGCAATCGACGACGCGACCTTGAAGATCCGCCTTCGGCGCGAACGCGATCGAATGCAGGACGATGTCGAGCTTGCCCCATTTCTTGTCTATCGCCTCAAAGACCGCTTCGAGTTCGCCGGGATGCTCGACGTCCATCGGCATATAGATCGAGGGCTTGACCTCACCGATAATTGGATCAACGAAGCGCTTTGTCTTCTCGCTGCGATAGGTCACAGCGAGGTCGGCCCCCAACGCGCTGAAGGCCTTTGCGCAACCCCACGCGATCGACTGGTCGTTCGCGATCCCCGTCACGAGAGCTTTCTTGCCCTTGAGAAGTTTGAACTTGGCAGGATCCATCATTGTTGCTGCTCCGTTGTACGCATGTTTGCCGCCGCAAGGCATTCCACGGTGTGCTTTGCAATCATGAGTTCCTCATCGGTCGCAATGACCCGGACCTCGATACGCGAAGCTTTGCTGGAGATAACGTCGGCTCCGCGCAAGTTCGCCTCTTCGTCCAATTCGGCGCCGAGCCAGGCTAGCCGCTTCACGACGGCAGACCGGATGGCGGGGGCATTCTCACCCACACCAGCTGAGAACACGAACCCGTCGATGCCTTCCAAAGCCGCACCAAGCGAGCCGGACATGAGCGCGATGCGGTGAACGAAGTAGTCGAGCGCCAGGCGTGCGCGGCGATCATCGCTGCCGAGCAGGACACGAACATCGTTACTGAGGCCGGACAGCCCCTTCAAGCCGCAGTCATTGTAAAGAAAGCGTTCGATCTGGGGCGCAGTCATGCCCTTCTTCTGAAGGAGGTAAAGCACGATCCCCGCATCCAGTTGGCCCGGGCGCGTGCCCATAGGCAGGCCATCAAGCGCCGTGAAGCCCATGCTGCTTTCGATGCTGCGCCCTTTCGCGAGCGCGCACATCGAAGCACCGCTGCCCAGATGTGCAACGACCACTTTGCCGTTAGCCAAATGCGGCGCCACACTTTTCAAACGGCTCGCGATGAATTCATAGGATAAGCCGTGGAAGCCATAGCGGCGTACGCCCTCATTGTACAGCGGCTCCGGGATCGCATAGCGGTCGGCAAGCTCAGCGTGACCGCGATGAAAAGCCGTATCGAAACAGGCGACCTGCGTGATGTGCGGCAGGCGTTCGAGAAGGGCTTTGATCGGCGCGAGATTGTTGGGCTGGTGCAGGGGTGCCAGCGAAACGAACGACTCAAGCTTTGCAACGATGTCAGGGGTGACCACCGTCGGCGCAGCGAACGCAATGCCGCCATGAACGACGCGATGCCCGACGGCAATTGGCAGATGGCCCCCAAGATATTCTTTGAGGAATACAACCACCTTTCCAAGTGCTTCCTGCGCGGCCAGCACGTCCGGCCCAGCCCATGTGGCATCCACGAGAACCGCGCCCGTGGAATCCTTCGCAATCAGGTGCGGATTAACACCGATGCCCTCGATCTGGCCTTTAAGCCGCCGCTCAAGCCCACTTCCGCCACTTAGCGAAAACAGCTGGAATTTAATGCTTGAACTGCCCGCATTGATGACAAGGATCGTATCCCTCATAACTAGGACCGGATCGGTGCATTGGAGCGCTGGCTATGCGCAAACGCTACCGCAACCGCGCAAGACGCCATGCGCGTCCGCACGCTGTCGGCCCGCGATGTTAGGATGATAGGCACTCGGGCGCCCAAAACGATACCTGCGGCGTCGGCGTGCGAGAGAAACGATAGATTTTTGGCCAGCATGTTTCCAGCTTCCAGATCGGGAACAACCAGAATATCTGCCCGGCCCGCGACATCCGACTTGATGCCCTTGATTTTCGCTGCCTCTGGACTGATCGCATTGTCGAAGGCGAGAGGCCCGTCGAGAATGCCGCCCGTGATTTGTCCACGGTCGGCCATTTTGCAGAGGGCCGCCGCTTCCAGGGTTGAGGGGATGCTGACAGTCACTGTCTCGACGGCTGACAGGATAGCGACCTTAGGTGTCCCGAGCCCCAGCCCATGAAAGAGATCGATGGCGTTTTGCACGATGTCGCGCTTCGCCATCAAATCTGGAAATATGTTGACGGCCGCATCCGTAATAAAGAGCGTTTGCGGATGGTCGGGTACGTCCATGATGAAGACATGGCTGATGCGCCGCCCGGTCCTGAGACCCGTATCCTTTTTTGCCACCGCGGAGAGTAATTCGTCCGAGTGGAGGCTGCCCTTCATAAGTACTTCGGCGCGGCCCGTTCGGACAATCTCCACCGCCTTCATCGCTGCCTCTTGGCTGTGCGGCACATCAACGATCTCCGCGCCTTGGAGATTGATCCCGAATTTTCCGGCAACCGCCTCGATCGTAGATTTCGGACCAACGAGAATCGGAACAACCAGCCCCGCCTCGGCTGCCTCCATTGCGCCGGCCAGAGACGCTTCGTCGCAAGGATAGGCAACAGCCGCAGATACAGCGGGCATGGTCTTTGCCAGCGCAATCAGCCGATCGTATTTCTCGTGCGTGCGCTCAGGCACGGCAGGCTTCTTTCGCGACGACATCGCTGCTACCGTTCGATTTGTGTTTGAAATTTTTGCCGCAGGCATCGGCACTGCATCTAATGCGGTGCCATCAAGCCCACTTCAAAAACATACCGACCTCGCCAGGAACCCCGCCAGGGAAGCTGATAATCTCGCAATGCATCTTGTACCCGAGTGGCTTCAACTCACGGACGTAGAAGTCGTATGCGCGCTTCGCAAAACCCTCGAGTGAATCTGGCCAGTTGGGGTCAAGATTATTGATCTTACGGCCGTGATCGTTGCAGTAGGACGCTGGGAAAGTCATGACTTGAAATTGCGTCTGCCCGAGCTCAGCGGCGCGGCTGACGGCCTTATTCAGACGCTCATAGACTTCAGGATGAATATCTTGGGACATGAACGCATCCTGCAGCTCCTTCTTCTGCTTGGCCTTCTTTTCACGCTCCTGGCGCTCCTCGTTCACCTTCGCGTCGTCGGCGGCGCTGCTAATGAGGCTCAAGTCCTTTGGGCTTAGAATTCCAGGCATTTTTGCGATTCCTATCTTCGACTTGATGGAGTGGTTAAAAGGTCATCAGCTGCGGTGCCGGGCACGGTGGCTTTTGCGATCGGGCAGCGATTGAACGCCGGGGGAAGTCGTTGCGGACTCCTCGCGTTGATCCAGAGATGGAAGTGGCTCGGCAAATATTGCCCGCATGTCTTCGTATCGTTGCTTTGCATCCGGGTTTTGAAGACGAACCGTCTCGATCATACGATCGAGCTTCTTCTTCATATCGGCCGCGGCATCAGGATCACGGGCGAGCATCTGAGGAATTGCATCGAGTGCACCGCGTTCGTCGATCATCAACATGAAGAACTGCTCGCGCAGCATCTTCTTGAAGGTTCGGATCGGCAGTCCCTTTCCTGCTTCCTGGCGCATACGACGAAGCAGCGCGAATGACCGCTCATCCGCCGCACCTTCAGACAGGCGTATGTAGAGAAGTGCCCGCAATACGGCATCCACGGGTCCTCCGACGGCAATGTTGGATTTGAGCTCATCTATCCGGCGCTCTACCAGCATTTGGTAATTGCGGTCGGTTGCCGGTCTTGGTCGAACATCGGTGTCGGACCCACTGAGGCCAAGCACCGCTTGCACAACTGGTGAGCCATAGAAAGCGTGGAACCACTCTTCCTGCCACTTGTCGCGTAGATCGCGATAGCCATCGAGAGTCGCGACGATCCAATCCGAATAAATCTGCTGGGCCTGCCAGAATGGATTGTTCGGCGCCACGGGCTGCCGGTCGGACTTCGCACTTTCGATGAGCGGATCGAGTGTGCGCCAGATCGGATTGTCCGCCTTGAACATCTCATAAGGCAGCCGCGCTTGATGCATACGACGCATCACTTCGGCATTGCCCGCGCTGGCGAACATTTTGACCCACGGCTGCCAGAGCGTCTTATAAAGGCCAAGATTAATTTCCGACGCGCGCGCTGCCGCCGCAAACTTCCGCTCATCCTCCAGCGTATTGCCGCCGAGTGCACGGATGTCATCGAGTGAGCGGCTCTCGAAACGGACAAGATAGCCGCCTTCAACCAGATCCGCGTTGGGATCGGCCACATCCTTTGGCGTCATGACAGCTTCATAGAGACCAGGTGGTAGAATATCGATGAGATCGATGTTGCTCGCGAACTCATCGTGCTCCTTCTTCGCAACTGAACCCGAAACGAATATGCCTAAATGACCGATGTTTTCATGCACAGAATAGACGATCGTCTGGCCGTTCGCGCGGATGTCATCGACGCTGCTGTATAGATCAAGGATCCATCCGAGTGCCTGCTGCGGCGGCGTGATGTTGTCACCCTTGGAGCAGAAAACGACGATCGGGGTGCGAATGTTGCGCAGATCGATCCGTGTTCCGTCTTGGAGCCTAAGCTCTCCTGTTGCGAGTTTATTGCCGACAAACAGCTTGTCGGCGATGAACTGCATCTCCTCTGCATTGAGTAGAACGTGCCCCCCCCACCACTGCTCGAACTCGAGGAAGCGAGGCGCTTCGGTATCAACTTTGGCATAGAGATTGTAGTTCTTCGTCCAATAGGTATTTGATGGGTTGAGATTTTCGAAATTTGTCACAAGCCAAGCGCCGTCGAACTTTCCAGCACCGAGGTCGCCAGTTAGGGCCGTGATCCAAGTTCCGCCAACAAGGCCACCTGTATAACGCATTGGGTTCTCGCCGCGCACCCCACTCCAGTACGACAAAGGCGCACCGGCGAGAATGACAGGCCCCACAAGATCCGGCCGCATCGCCGCGACGATCACTACCGCCCAACCGGCCTGACAATTTCCGATGACAGCCGGTCGCCCATCTGCTTCCGGATGGAGCGCAATCACGCGTTCCAGGAATTGTACTTCGGCGTGCGCAACGTCCTCGATCGTCTGCCCGGGCATCGGCTCGGGTAGAAAACCTATAAAGTAGCAAGGATGCCCGGCCTTAAGGGCAACGCCAATTTCGCTGTCGGCCTTAAATCCGCCAATGCCCGGACCGTGTCCGGCGCGCGGATCCACAACAACGAAGGGGCGCTTCTTTTCGTCGACCTCGACACCGCTGGGCGGACGAACACGAACGAGCGCATAATTCACGGGCTTTTGTAGCTGTCGTCCATCCACCACGAGATCGCAGTCGAACTTCAAAACGTGTGGGGCCAATTTAGCAGCATGCTCGGCATAGCGCTCGCTGCGCTGACGCATCACATCCAAGAACAACAGATTTCGCTGCCATGCATCGACCCAATAGCTCCAAGCATCGAGCGATGGCGCAACGGCTACGCTTGCAATGGCGGGCACATCTTCGATCAACGCTGCTGGCGAAGCGAGCGCACCTGATTTCGAGGACTTCACAGCGGGGGCACTCCCGATTGAGACGACGCGTGTGGTCCGGAGGGGACCGCAGAGTTGTCATCTATTTCGTGCTGATTATTTCAATCGGATATCGCGGCATGGGAGCTCGAGTGTTGACGTGAATCAACAAAGGGAAACATTTGCAATATTGAACTGGACTGAATATCAGTGGGCGGATTTATTTAGGAAGGCATGAAGAACATCATTTAACTGTACTTTTTATAGCGTAAGCCGCACATGCACGACGCCAACATCGACGCGGCTCGATATCGGGCGGCCACTGCTCCGGAAGACATTTAGCATTGCGGCATTGCCGGGCAGCACCTCGGCGATGAAATGGTGCACGCCGGCTGCCTTCGCAGCCGCGCTTAATTCGACCAAAATTAGACTAGCGAGCCCCAGACCCTGGTAGTCCTCTTCGACCATAAACGCGACCTCTGCTTCGGCAGGGTCCACTCCGGGCAAGCGAACGTAGCGGCCTCCTCCGATGAGGATTTCGGGGTCACTACTGAGGACGGCCACTAGAGCAAAGACTTCGTCGAAAACGACGTCAGTGGCGGCCGTCAATTCGGGTTCGCTCATTCCTTTTTTGGCGCCGAAGAAACGCGTGTAAAGCGTTCCAGGTTCCAGGCGGCCGATAGCAGTCCGCAACCGTTCGCGGTCATCAGAGCGTACTGCGCGCAAGGTTATCTCGACGTCATTCTTCAACGTGAAAGAGCGAGCGTAGGAGCGCAGGTCCATGGCGGGGTAACTCGCTCAGTTCAGCAATCCTCGAACCGGATAATCGAGCCTGCTCAATGAAAGAAACGCGACCCGAGACACATCTTCCAATTCGAAGGCTAATGGTTTCCATAAGGGATGCAAGGAGCACAAGTGAATTGTGATAGCGCGCCGGACGCAACTGCACTCGATACTTCGTACATGGACACGATGTTTTATACTTTGGACTTCGCCAGGCGTTAATTGTAGAGAGTAGATCAAAGCTGAAAACAAGGTGCTACTGATCGTCAGTGCTCACTATTGGCCAGTGTTTCCCTAATTCGTCGGGGCTTTCTCCATCCTATGATGTCTACCTTGGGTCAGGTGGGGTCTTGAGCAGCATTCAGCCAACCTCCGGATTGACTCCGCTTCCGACCGTTGACGGCATGATCGGCAAGCGCCGACGCGATGGTTGACGACCGACTGTCATGCCGCGCAGCCGCGAAACGTCGATGGTGGCCAGCACCGACCGTCGGTTGATCAAATTCAAACGTAATAGTTCGCAATTCCATCTATCTCCGGAGAGACCCCCTTACCTTTGAGCCATAGTTCTTATTGAGGTAAGCGAAAGACCTGATACCAGTTTTGCCAAATCAAGAACGTGCAATGAACAATTGGTGATCGCTATGGTTGAGCTTGCTCTCTGGACAATTGTTGTCTGGTTTGGCTTCCTCGCGATTCTCGGTGTGCGTTCGAAACGCCGTCGGGACGCCAAAGCCGCGTTGCTCAAGCGCTATGATGTCAGTATCTGGTCGTGACCTGCAGTCGATCCATCGCCTCCGATACCTGTCAGAGGCAAGATCGTAGCGGTGCCCATGAGCCCTCGAGGCCGTCCAGCAGTCTATTCCAAGAGCGCAATAGGCCCAAAATGACGCTTCAATGCCGTCGAAGCCCTGGAGGCTCACGGCTTGAAGGGAGCGTCTAGAGCTTTTATGAGACGAGCGTCACGACCGTAGATGTCGCGGTGAAACGTTGCGCCCCCGATCGGCGAGGGATCGACCGTCCAATAAAGAATCAGAACCGGCAGTGGCTTGGGCAGACCGATTGATTGCATCTTACCGCTGGCGACGGCCGCTTCGATCTTTGCCCTGTCCCAGCCAAGGCGATCGCCCAGGATGATCTCGGCGAGTTTCAGCGGATCTTCGACGCGAATGCAGCCATGACTAAAGGTACGTCCCGACTTGTCGAAGAGTTGGCGGTTCGGCGTGTCGTGCAGATAGACCGAGTACTTGTTTGGAAAAAGAAACTTGACCAGCCCCAGCGCATTCTTGGGGCCGGGCCTCTGTACGACGCGGTATGGGAAACTGGCCGCCGTATATGCCGAGAAATCAACGTCACCCACCAATCTGCCGGAACTATCAGCAAGATAGTAATTGCCTGCTGCGAGATAGCCCGGATTGGCAGAGGCCTTCGGAAAAATCTCAGCGCGCACGATGCTCTGCGGCACAGTCCAATCCGGGTTCAAAACAACCGATTTCATGGTTTCTGTGAAGATCGGCGTCTTTGTGTAAGATTGTCCGACGATCACCCGCGTCGTCCACACTTTCTCGCTCTTCAAAAAGACATGCAGGTAGAACCCCGCGACGTTCACGATAACGGCCTCAGGTCCCATCGTGCGCAGGAGCCAGCGCCCGCGTTCCAGATTTGCCCTCAGCTGGTCGATGCGCTCCGACGCGGTCACGTTAAGAGCCGCCAAAGTGCCGGGACCCAGGATCCCGTCCGGTTCGAGGCCATTTCCGGCTTGAAACGTCTCGACCGCATCCGCAATCGCTTGGTCGTAGAGATCGGGCGACGTGACAACGGTTCCTGCTTCCCACTCGCCCGTCACCTCTAATCGCTCACGCAGGCTTGCAACGCGCGGATCGGTCTGTCCGGGCTTCAACGGTGGCCCATCTGGGATTTTGGGCCATCCGCCAGACACTTCAAATTGTGTATATCGCTGTAGCATCGCCTTCAGCTCGATGTAGAGCGGATGCTTGAGGCTCACTTTTTCGACCAGACCTGTGATGTCTCCCTCTTTCAACGCCGTGCCGATAGTCTGGGCGGGGTCTTCCGTCAAAACAGGCCGCGCGAAGTTCCAGTTCGGATCGAGCCCGTTGGGTGCCACCTTGCCGAAGTAGAGCTGGTAGAGCAGGCGCACGAGTGCATCGCTCAGGATGATCTCACGCTCGGCCACGTCTTGCTGCGCCGTCGTAACGGCCGCCTTCACATAATCGGCATGGAAGTCGGAAGCCGTCAGGCCATCTTCCCAGCTCCGTGCGATCACTTTCGAGAGCGCATCGATACTCGCGGAATTCGTCCAAACGGGCTGATAACCGAGCGCGGCATAGAGCTTAGGAAGAAACCCATGGGCGGCGATCTGGATGCCACCAACTGTGCGCCCCGCGGGCTGAGCGAGCGCCTCGACCCGGGTCTTGAGATCCGCATCGGCACCGGCCGTCTGAGCGTAAACTGTCGCGGGGCATACCATCGCGTAAAACGAGATGCCGATGGCGAATACAGCTACAACGTGCGACCGCGGACTAGAAAAGAAGGAGAACATCGCTTGTGAGACCCTGACACGAGTGAAGCCAACGCGGCTGGAAGCAAAGCATATGCTGCGGATTCGCCGACTGCCAGAGGTGCGATGGCGGGGACAATGAGGGCGACCGTCGCGGCGTCAGGCCCAACGATTAGCTGCCGTGAACTCCAAAAGATGCCGTGCGACAGCAAAGGCAAGAGGGTTGAATAAAGACCAACCTCGGGAGGAATGCCAGCGAGTTCCGCGTAGGCAGTTCCGACGGGCAACGCTACGGCCGCAACGGCCAATCCAGCGCGAAGATTCGCTGGCGCCCATGCGATACGAGAGAAACTCCGAAAGCCCCGGCGCAATGCGTGAAAGTACGCGCCTCTTTCAGAAGTCTTTCGACGACGAATCGGACCGACTGGCGGCTCGCACTGCACGTGCGCATGCCCGACGGTTGTAAGACGCTGGAAGAGCCGGCCACGACGTTCGAGGCGGGTGCCTACATCGAGCGCACGCGCATCGCCTGCTCGCCGCCCCTGAAAGGCAGCACGATTGCAATCGATGGATTGCGCACCAGTCTCACCGACGTTCTAGCACGCGTGGAGACCCTCGACGGAGAGGTTCAGATCGCACGGCTGACGCCCGAGGCGCCTGAAGTGCTCGTGACCGGCAGCCAAAGTACGGGCGAAATCGCCAAGACATACGCTCTGCTCGGCCTCGACCATATTCTGCAGGGCCTTGATCACCTTCTGTTCGTCCTGGCGCTGATGTTGTTGATCGTTGATCGATGGATGCTGCTCAAGACCATCACCGCATTCACCATTGCCCACAGCATCACGCTCGCCGGCGTGACGTTTGGCTGGTTCAGCCTGCCTCAGTTGGCAGTCGAGGCCTGCATCGCGCTCAGCATCGCGTTCGTTGCAGCAGAGGTCCTGCGCAAGGAAGCAGGAGCCGTTGCTGCAAGCAGTGCCGCACCGTGGATCATGGCCTTCGCGTTCGGGCTGCTTCATGGGTTTGGGTTTGCAGGCGCCCTTGAGGAGATCGGCCTGCCACAAGCGGACGTTCCGCTGGCGCTCCTGACCTTCAACATTGGCGTTGAAGCCGGGCAGGTGCTGTTCGTTGCCGCCGTTCTCATCCTGGCCGGCTGCGCGGATAAGATCTACCGAATTCCCCGAGCGGCGGCCGCAACGGTGTTGGCCTACGTGATCGGAACAACAGCGATGGTTTGGCTGCTGCAACGGCTAGCAGCCTTTACCGCCTAGAAGCAGATGCACGATTGGCCCCACAGTCTTCTGAACTCGTATTTGATGGCTAGAGGCGCGGTGATCATAAGAATACGAAGCGATTTGCGTGGAAAGCACACTACTGCGGACAGTCCGTGTCTAAGCTCGGTCGGCTGTGGCCCACAGCGACGGGTACCCAAGGGCCAGTTTGGGCCAAGCTCAACATTGACCGGAACAAGCGCGGGGGGCGCTGCACACGCCTGGTCCGACAGCTAGCTGGTGCATTGCAGACGTCGATGCCGCGTGACCAAGACAAAAACCAACTAGCCCACTTAGTTCAACACTGCCGCCAGCAGCTCACGCAGCTGCAAACAAAGACGGTTGCGCGCCCCCGCAACCAGGGCAATCAATCCGAGACAAATAAATTCAAAGCCTCAGATAGAACCTCTTCGCAGTTTAGCCCAAGCGCAGACTGATATCATTGAACTTTATTTCGTAGGTTCAAACCGGGTCTATCTGATCACTCGGGTCCGCAGCGTTTGTCGGCCACTTCTGCCGATTGTTCGTCCATCGTATCCAAGCACCCGCTGAAGTCGGTGAAGAACGCATCCGCTATGTCCGGTGCCAGTGGAAGAGCAGAAACCGCCAGCATTGCTTGAAAAGTCACTCGTGACCCTCAACCGGTTCCTGCTCAACGCAATTCAATGTCGGCTGCCGAGTGACAAGCGGTTATGTGAGGAGATCATGCACGCTGCTGCGAATAAACAGGACCTGCCGAGCAAGCTTCGCGAAGCCCACTCTTGACGCTAAATGGCCATATCGCAGAGGCTCAACACTCGTGTCGGAAGAGTGCAAAGTACGACGACGGAAGCGGTGTGAAGTGCAATCAGCTTGCTTCTGGTAGGTCTCGGCAGCGATGGCAGCTTGTCACCCCAGACCGTGTCCGCTCTTCATTTTTGCGTCGGGTCATTTGCCGCCGATCTTCAATCATAACGACAGTGGTACTGTGCTTTCTGTGCACGTTCGTGTTTTGACCATCGCCCCATCAATTCGACAGATTTCTAATTTGGATCGATCAGTGTCCTTTCGGCGAATGAGACTTGGGACCCGGGAAACTCGCGGGATGCCAGCGTCCCCAAATCGATTGCCGCATCAATGAGCGCCGCGTCATCAGGGTCGGGATGCATTGTGAACCCCAGTCGGCGCGCAAGACTGAGCATCGCCGAATTGTGAACGGCGATGACGCCCCAGACGCGCTCATAGCCCATCTCCTTGGCTGCCTGCAGCACCATGTGCAAGGTCTGATTAGCCAATCCCAATCCTTGCGCTTCCGGACGCAATGACACGGAAAACTCCGCGCGCCGGCCATCTGCTTCCCCGGCAATACGCGCCCCACCCAGAATTTCACCCAGAAGCTGACCATGTCCGATGATGACGATACACAGATCTCGATCCCGGTCGGGAGAGCAGAAGCGGCGCGCCATTTCATCTGTAAGATGCGGCACGGGATGGAGCATCCGAAACCACTTGGCCTGGTCCGACATGGCATCGTAGCCACGGATGAGCGACGCGGCATCGCCAGGTTCGATGGGCCGCAACGTGTAGTCCTCACCGTCCTTGGCCCTCACAACAATTGGACTCAAATCGAGCTGCCGCCGAAGGGCACCGCGCAATCCTGTGACATGTACCATGGAGAACCTCAGTGCGAATTCAGGCTTGGACGAAGTCGATTGCCTGTGGAACGTCGCGCATCACCGACAGCGTGTGCCGTGCGATCATGGCTTCCTCGTCGGTCCGCACAACAAGCACCTTCGTGCGGCTGCAATCCGTCGAGATCACCGGCGAATTGACGCTGTTGAGATCTTCATCGATCTGCAACCCGATCCAATCCATACCATGACAAATGGCCGAGCGGATGCGGTGAGCATTCTCGCCAATACCACCACAGAAGACCAATCCGTCGATACCGGCGAGGATCGCCGCCATTGCACCCACTTCCCGGCGAACACGAAACACAAAGTAATCGATCGCCTGCCGCGCTTCAGGCGTCAAGGCGGCCTCCAAAAGGCGCATGTCGTTGCTCAGCCCGGAAAGACCCTTGAGTCCCGATTCCTTGTAGAGAAGGTCGGACACATCATGAATTGAGAGGCCCTCGTGCTCCAAGAGATAGAGAACGACGCCGGGGTCGAGCTGCCCACAACGCGTCCCCATGGGCAAACCATCGAGTGCTGAGAAGCCCATCGTCGACCCGATGCTTTGACCGTTGCGGATCGCGCACATCGATGCGCCGGATCCCAAGTGCGCGACCACAATCCGCCCCGTGGCGAGCTCTGGATCTGATACCTGCAAATGCTCCGTCACATACTCATACGAGAGCCCATGAAATCCATACCGGCGCACCCCCTTGTCGAAATATCTTCGAGGCAGCGCGAAAGTATCGTTGACCCAGGGATGAGAGCGGTGAAAGGCCGTATCGAAACACGCCACCTGCACGGCACGAGGAAATGCAGTACGAGCCGCTGTAATACCGGCTAGGTTATGAGGCTGATGCAGCGGCGCCAACTGCGTGAAATTATGGAGTTCGGCAAGAACATCCGGCGTAACGACGGCTGGGCTCGTATATTTGGCACCGCCATGAACGACGCGGTGTCCTACAGCGCACAATCCGGAATCGGGTAGATAGCCCCTGAGAACAGATAGAACGTGATCGAGCACGGCCGCATGATCGCTGGCGTCCTCCGGCGACGGTCTGCAATCCTGAATGACGTCCCCCGAAGCCGTCCGGAAGACAAAGTGGGGATCGACGCCCATGCCATCGATCTGACCGGAAGCCCTGAGTTTGGCATCCGCTCCGCCAGCTTCATAGAGCGCGAATTTCAAGGATGAAGAGCCTGCATTGAGCGTCAGGAGCGTCTGCGTCATTCGGCGGCTTCCTTTGTCGTCGCACCTCCGGCGGTGCCGTGGGTCCATGCGTGATAGAGGGCGGCCACGGCGCAGGACGCCAGGCGTGCCTTTTCGCCATCCGCCCGGCTCGTCAGTATGATCGGCGCGCGCGCGCCCAGGACGAGGCCGGCACTCTCGGCATGTGCGATGAAAGACAGCTCCTTGGCCAGCATGTTCCCAGCCTCCAGATTGGGTGCAATCAGGATCTCGGCGCGGCCGGCCACGAGCGACGTAATGCCTTTGGTGCGTGCCGCTTCCATGTCGACGGCATTGTCCATTGCAAGAGGACCATCGACGATGCCACCCTTGATCTGACCCCGCTCGGCCATTTTGGAGAGAATGGCTGCATCGAGCGTCGAAGGAATCTTGGGTGTGACGGTTTCGACCGCGGAGAGGACGCCAACACGGGGCTTCTCGATACCCAGTGCGATGGCCAGATCGATGGCATTCTGAGTAATGTCAACTTTGTCTTCAAGCGATGGCGCAATATTGATGGCGGCGTCGGATATAAGCATGAGATGGTTCACGCCCGGCACATCCATAACGAAGACATGCGACAGCCGGCGCAACCGAGCGAGTCCACCGTCCTTTTTCACGACCTCATGCATCAGTTCGTCGGTATGCACGTGCCCTTTCATCAAGGCAGCCGCACGCCCGCCATTGACGAGAAGGACCGCCTCTGCGGCCGCTTGCTGCGACGTTTCAACGTCAACGATCTCAACTCCATTGAGATCGCACTCGGCCGCCTTGGCGGCCTTGTGAATGCGGACCGCGTTGCCAACGAGGATCGGAACGATGATACCCCGGCGTGCGGCCAACATGGCGCCTTTCAAGGCGTTCGGCTCTTCCGGGGCGACAACGGCGGTACGGAGAGGTTCGAAATGGGACGCACGTTCCAGAAGGTGATCGAAGTGTTGGTGGCGCTGAACGAGAAGCGTTGGCAGCTTTTCATCATCAAACTGAACCTTGCGGATCGGCGCCAGCACCTCAGCCACACCTTCTGCGATCACGTCATTGCCACGGCCGGAAATGCGCGTCTCGAGGATCAAGACGTTGCCGGGGCGCTTTTCCGCAACGCGAACCGTCACCGTGAGTTCGTCGCCGACGTGCGCCCGGTTGATGAAGGTGAGACTTTGCGACTTGTAGAGTGTTCCAGCACCGGGAAGGATATTGCCCAAAACAGACGACACAAGCGCGCCGACCCACATGGACGGAGCGACAATTTCGTGCGCGGCATCGTCGGGCCCCTCGGGCATATGCATGGGGTTCAGATTGCCGGACGCATGCGCAAAGACATAGAGGTCGTTCGCCGTTAGAACCCGCTTCTGATGGGCTTCGTCACCAACGGTGATTTCGGCGTACGTCTTGTTTTCGCGAATCATGCCGCTTCCCCCTTTGTGCCGCTTCCGAGTGCCGGCGATGGATCGCCCGGATGCTCCGTCATTCTCGGATCTTGATTCCCACCCACTTCAAATTCCGGCTCTCGCCATTCTCGAGCCATGGTCATGAGGACAGTTTGAAGCCGCTTGAACATCGCAATCGTATGCGCATCCATTTCGTCGACGGGGCCTGCGATATCGAACACGAGATTGACAGCTCGTAAGCGGTCGACATCGTCCTGCAAAAGTCGCGGCAAGCTGGATATCGCCGCATCCGCGGCGAACTGCACGATGAGATTTTGCTCGTTGATCAATCGGGTCCGATCGATCTCCGACATGGTGTCGAACGGTGCGCGCGTGTGTAAAATGCGATTGGAGCGTTCGAGCCTTTCCCGGCGCACGGATCCCCGCGCCCGGGCCAAAAGAATCAGCATGCGGACAACAGCTTCCGCAAACCCGCCGTCTCCTGTGCGAGCCACAGCAGCGCGAACCTCGGGCAGTTTGGTCAGATCGTGAACGGCATCGCGCTGAGGCGCACCGCCGGCAATCGCCTTCATCCAGGGAGTCGCATAGATCGAGTGGAAGGCGAGTTCCATCATCGTGTCGCGAACGTCGCGGAACAAATTCCATCCCTGCTCGATGGCGTCCGCCTGCAACCGCTCAAGTCTGAGGAACGGATTTTCGCTAGAAGCAGGCCGGCGATTGAGCCGGACATCCCGGGCCAGGTCACCGACACTGGCCATCAGTGGATTTTGATCCGAGAACGCATACCGGCGCTGCCGGATGGGATGCGCTTTGAAGATGGCGTCGGCCATTTCCGGCGAGACGAATGAGCGGATCGCCGGACGCAAGGTCAATTCGTATGTCTTGGTGGCCCACTCCGAAACGCGGGCAACAGCTGCAAACTCAACTTCCTCTTCGCGTCCATCGTCCAGTTTCAGAATGTCGTCTATCGAACGAGCCTCAAACGATACCTCATAGGTGCCGTCCTCCCCACGAATGAGAAGTTCGTAGAGACCGGGTGCCAGGGCCTCAATCGTCTTGACGACGGATGTGATCTGCTTGTGCTGCTTTGAGGCTACCTTGGCGGATACGAAGATGCCGAGGTGCCCGATGCTGTCATGCAGCGTGTAGATGATGACTCGGCCATGGGCGCGGATTTCATCGACGGAGTCGTAGAGGTCGGGTATCCAGTTCAACGCCTGCTGCGGTGGGGTGATGTTGTCGCCGTGAGAGGCAAAGACAATGACGGGCTGCTTGATCCGCTTGAGATCAACTGGCGTGCCATCATCGAGAACCGCCTGTCCGCGAGTCAACTTATTGCCGATAAACAGGTTCTCCACGATCCAACGGATCTCAACTTCATTCATGAAGTAGAAGCCGGACCACCAGCGCTCGAACTCAAGAAAGTCGCCGCCCTGTGACTCCTCGCCGGCATAGACGTCATAATATTTGCGCCACCAGGTCTTACCGGGATTCAAAGTTTCGAAGTTGAAAACCAGCCCCGCGCCGTCGAATTTGCCGCCGCCCAGGTCGGAGGCAAGTAGGGCCGGCACGGCGCCGCCCGCCAGTCCACCCAAATAGCGCAATGGGTTTTTGCCGACCTCTCCGGACCAATAGGAAAGAGGGGCGCCCGCGATCACCACCGGGCCGGTGAGGTCGGGATGAGTTGCGGCCAAAATCATCGACGCCCATCCACCCTGGCAATTGCCAATTATAAGCGGTGGCGGTGCCAACGGATGGCGCCGCTGGACTTCCTCCAGAAATGCGGCTTCGGCGGCGCAGACGTCCGCCAACGTCTGGCCCTGTTCGGGGTTGGGAAAGAAGATCACGAAGTAGACCGGATGACCGTCCTTCAGCGCCACACCGACCTCGGATTCCGCTTTAAAGCCGCCGATGCCGCTGCCATGGCCCGCGCGCGGATCGATGATAACGAAGGGGCGGCCGTTGTCGCGGCGAGGTGGGTAGCCGGCGGGGGGATCAATCCGCACAATCGCATAGTTGACGGGCCGCTCGCGGTGGCGACCGTCCAAGATCATATCGTAGTCGAAGGCGAGAACGGGCCTAAATCCCTCCTTCTCGCGCGTGACGTAGGAATTCCCACGCTCGCGCAGAATGTCGAGGAAGAGGATCCAGCGCTGCCACGCGTCCTGAACGTACTCGTTGAGGGCTTGAGTTGCATCGGGCGCAAATAGAGACGGCATCAGCGCTTCAACCTTGTGTAAGCGGTCCTGGAGCGCCTCGCCGTGGACAGCGGCAATCGCTTCGCCATGCTTCCGAGCAAGGTCTTTTAGAAGGCGCGCCTGCTTTTGACCCGTGTGCCAAGCTGGCTCCCAGACACCGGCCTGTTCGACCTCCTTGGGCTGAGGGCCGGCCGTCTGTCTGGAGTGGTCGGCGGTCATCGTTTTACCCCACAATGTGATAGCCACCATCGATGTAATGGATTCCGCCTGTGATGTTGGTCGCCTCGCGGCTGGCCAGAAATGCCGCGTAGGCGCCGACGTCATGAATGGTTGCGAGCTGGTGCGTGGGAGCGCGTTCCGCTGCCTGCGTCATCAGCTGGTCGAAATCGGCGATTCCGGACGCGGCGCGGGTCTTGAGCGGGCCAGGAGACAGCGCATGAACGCTGATCTTCTTCGGTCCCAACTCCGCCGCCATGTAGCGCGTCACGCTCTCAAGCGCGGCTTTCACGGGTCCCATGATATTGTAGTGCTCAACCACTTTCTCGGCGCCGTAGAACGAGACCGTGATGCATGCCCCCCCGTGCGGCATCATCGGTTCCGCCTGACGCACCATCCGGATGAACGAATGAACAGAGATGTCCATAGCCGCCGAGAACCCGTCGCGCGAGGTGTCCACGACCCGACCGTGTAGGTCCTCGGCCGGGCAGAAGGCGATCGAATGGAGGCAGATATCTATGCGTCCCCAGACTTGGCGGATGTGATCAAAAAGCCTGCTGAACTCGCCACTTTCACGAACATCGAGAGGAAGAATAATTTCTGCACCCAGCTTCTCCGCTAGCGGCCGGACGTATCGCTCGGCCCGGTCATTGAGGTAGGTGACTGCGAGATCCGCGCCCTGCTCCCGAAACGCCTTGGCACAGCCATAAGCGATGGAGTCTTCGTTCGCGATTCCAATGACGAGAGCCTTCTGCCCGGCGAGAGAAAACACCAGCAAGTCCTTGTCGAGATGCTAAGCACCGACCGACAATTACCTCACTTGCATGACGGTCCCTTGATGCGGGCGAAACACTGATCTGGGTCAGGATGCTCTGCAATCGCAGCAACGACGAGCCTTGCAACAGTGTCAATCATAAGAAACGACATTGTCATGCCGCCGTTGTAAAGCCGCCGGAAGCGTGCAAAGCGACGGGCATCTGGTGCCGACGTCAATGATAAAGATGCAGCGATAGCATCCGCTCAAGCCAAAGCTTCAGGGCCCGTTGGGCGAGGTCCTTGTCATCATCCTCGCGTGCGAGCTTGTTCAAAACACTAACGAACTTGGAGAGCGCACGGGCGGGCATCAGTGAATGACAAATCAAATCATTCAGAAAAGTTCAGCCCCTCTGTAAAATGCGATATGAGAAAGATCTAAGAATTGCGGTTGACGCAGAGCCGCCGTCCTGGCGTTGCCAACCCGTCGCCAAATTATCAACATGCCATGATATGCTGTGCCTAGTTAAAGCTGCCGGTTACCTGAGCCCTCAGGCCTCCCCAATTGATCGGAACGTCGCATGCGAAGTGGGTATGGACCCTTCGCCTGGAAAGGCGGGTCTCTGGATGCCGCTGAAGCGCTCCAGTGGAGTAACGTTACCTTCTGTCCGTCGTCAGAGCTTTAGGTACAGTTGAGCATCTGAACTAACAGAGTGTCTGGCTCGTCTGGTTGAAGGTCATGCTGCTGCATTGAAGTGCTGTTGGCGACGTTGCTCGACGGTTCGTGTCCGTCGTCGAATGCTTTGAGACAGTTGGCGGTGCGAGCGAGCGGAGGCTCTGGGTCATCTAGGTTGGATGTTAAGCGGCTTTCGATTGATGCTGCAATCGTCGTTTCCGGA
>VYKW01000362.1_pt1 | contig 24065 bp, 20 predicted proteins | sample 5114451 | NCBI WGS metagenome assembly VYKW01 (sample SAMN12291784, study PRJNA351875) | freshwater metagenome | isolation source: freshwater lake | place: USA: Michigan, Gull Lake | collected 2013-08-08
CCGGACCCCACCGCCCGCGCGACCCCAAATTTGCCATGACATCCCAGTGGCTTGCCGCAAGTGCCCCGCCATCGCCACAGCTGCTCACGCAGCCATCGCCCCAATCAAGGCGGGTCGGTCGGATCGGGCTGTGGCACCGTCCCCTGCAGATCGATGGAAATGCCCAGGCTCTCCAGCCAATCGAACACCGACCGGCGCGCAACGACCTGATAAATGCCGCCCCCGCCACATGGCTTATTGGGTTCGGAACGAAGCAACCGCATGCCGCGCGATGTGATTCCAACGAGATAGGAGCGAAGCACCGTCCTGCTGCAGCTATCGCTTTCCGACGACATGGCGAACGTCGGCCCGCCGCTATCACCAAAGCAGCTATCGCGTTCCCGTCCGCCCGGCTTCAGGCCCGTCAACCCGGCCTCCGACAGGATAAACTCGCTGAAGGACTGACAGTCGCGCGTCTTCGCCCATCCTTCCGCGCAATCCCATGACATCACTGGGATCGGCGCGGCCATCCGGACACCCGAGTCGCCGGTCTCCGTCCGGCCATAGCCCACGGCCTTGAGTGTATTGCCGGGCTGAAGGACCGTGCGCCGCGCGATCCGCGGGGGCATGACACGCGCCACCGAGTAGAACTCCGGCCGCACGTGGGCAGGCGCGACATCGTCGGGATTGAACATGATCACTGCCAAATCGCGCCCGGGCTGAGCCAAGTGGGGCCTGCTGCAATCGTAGGGCGGAAACTTTATGACGCCGCCGCGCGGCACCGTAACCGTGCGGCTGTCAACATCGTCCACCTCCGGGCCAAACACCAATTGGTAGTTCTCGCCACACGAACAGTGTCCGGCGGTCAAGACACTCGACTGGCTGATGACAACCCCGGTGCAGAGCTGTGGCCTTCCGCGATACCGGTATCTGATCGCCACCGTTGAGTTCTGTTCCGGCGCCTCCGATCCGTAATAGATCTTCTTGTTATCGGGATTGGGCCGGCACTCGGCTTCCTCGCCCTCGGCTTCAGCAGCGGGCTTTACAGTCGCCGGAGGTGGATCTTGGGCCAAAACCGGAAAGGGGACCACGGCAACGCTCAGTGCCATCGCCGCGGCAAGTCCCGGTACATGCCCTTTTCGCCAAGCAAACAAGCCCACCGCCATAGCGCGCCCCCCATCTGCAGACCGCATCAGTAGTTCTTGTGCAGCCGCCACGCATCCTCGCAGTCGGCCGGTGTCAGCGCTTCGCCGTTCTCTCCAAGCTGATCGCGGCACCGGGCAAGAAAGGACGATTTCTCCTCGGCTAGGTTCCGCATGGACGCATCGGCGCTCGCTGTCCGCGTTGCACCCGATGGGACCTCATAGACCTCGCGGCCATCGGGACCAACCCCGGCGGAGCGCAAGTTAAGTTGCCGCTCCTGCAGAGCGAGCGCCTTCTCTTGTGAGTTGAGCGCCCTCTCCTTCATGTTCAGCGCATTTTCCTGCGCCGCAATCTGCAGTCCCGGGATCTGAACGACGGCATTCACGATAACGGTCGGGATCTTCATGAAACCCAACATCTCGCTAGGCTTGTTCATGGTGTATTTCTTCAGGACGCCGTCGTCGAAATCGAGCGTCGCCTGCAAGGCGATGAACGACCCGCGATCAACCCGGATTTCCAGTATCTCGGCCTGCTGTTCGAACTGATGCCAGCCGTCCCAGATCGGCGTCCAGCGGTGTCCCTTCTTCTGGTAGACGACAACGCGGTGCTCGATCGGCCGGCGGTAGAAAAAGCCCTGACCCGAGCGGGGCCACGACACGATTCTATCAAAACTGGGATCGTGCCGGATCGCGCTTTCATCCGTGCGGGCCATGCATGAGCCGGGAAGAACGCGGTTGATCCGGTCATACACCGCAAGACAATAGCCGTAGTTTCCGAGCCGGCGGTTCTTCTCTTCAAAATCGTGCGGATCGAAGGGATCGAACTGCGACGTCATGAGATGAGTTGCGCCCAGTGCATCGGTCGGCAACGTCCTATTCCCCCCGAACGGCTGGCCACCGATGCTGGTCATCATGATATTGACGGCGGCCTCGACGATCGCAGCCGTTTGATCGGTCGAATTGGCCTGGACGCTTGCAAGGAAGCCCTTTTTCGTCGTCTCGATATGAAGTTCGTCGTCGTGCATGACACTCCGACGGTATTGGACTTTGAAAAGGTAGTCCCTGTCGACAACGCTCTCCCATCCGAGCGTAAGGTCGCGGCCCTCGCCCGAGGTCGTGACCCGTGCGGTTAGAATAGTCTTGGGGAGATAATAGGACTGGAAGTGGCTGTCGCTCGCCAGTTCCTCAGCCCCCAGAGATTGGTGGTCGGATGCAAATGGCGAACACGCGGCCAAGTGCGCCGCAACCGCGGCGACGGCCGCAATTGATGGGTAACGCATACACTATTCTCCCCCGATCTCGACCCCGGACATCGGCAATCGAGCAGCATGCAATGCGGCCGGTGGAAGACTGGAAGAGCGGAAAAGCGGTACGCGGTTGACTCTAGAAGATGAAAAAAATCTTGAAGATAAGACGTGAATGCAATTCTACGACCGCGCGAAACATCCCGCTGAACTAACCCCCGTTGTCGCCAGTATTTGCCCCCAGCACGTTGAAACTTATTCACAGCTTTTCAACAGTGACAGACGGGCACTTCAGGCTCAACAGGGAACTCTCTGGGTACGGCGGACGAGCAACCGTATGTGACGGAGGCGCCACAGAAGCCCCGCTCAGGGCGGCGCGTCAGCGCCTAGGCTCTGATCAACGAGAGCCTTGAGATCAAGCCCAGTATCGCGTGACAATCGATCGGCCACCTCGGCAATTTTTGCCGACCACCAACCCTCGCGCTCTCTGGCCTTCTTTTCCCGCGCTGCTACGTCGGCTGGGTACAATTGGGAAATAAGCGTCCGGTCGCCGGACGACAGTTGAGCACGCTCCTTGATGAAACACGGGCTGTCCTTACCCTTCTTGTAAAAGCGCACGGGATGCGAATAGAGCATGATCGATTGACGGTCGAACTCTGTGGCGATCACCCCGGATTTGTCGATTACATAGAGATTTGTTTTGACGTCGTTTTCAGACCAACCGAGCGTATTCTTGAAGTAGCTGACAAGCGCTGGAAAATCGTACTCGTCTTTGCAGTTCCCCAGCTTGTTCTGGTGTTCATGCTCGAGCCCGAGGGCGTGGCCGAACTCATGCAGAATGGCCCGCCGCACGCGCTCGGGACCGACCGTGGCCCTGAAGCCCAAATTCATCGATGGCTGTCCCGGCGGATATAGCCGCTTGTTGAGGCTCTGATTGCCGACGGCCGACCAGATCGTACCGTCTTTGACGAAGCCGACCCGGATATGTTCGCCGTTGCCGGCACCCGTGCAACTCGCGGGATTGTCCGGATCGTCACCGAAGTGAAATGGGACAAAGGCGCCGCTCTGCATCCATTCGGACGCGATACGCACGACCCGCTTGCGATCCGCCGGTTCGCCGCCAAAGAAGCAGACGTTGAGCCGCGTCATGGTCGGCGGCCACAAATTGAGCGAAGCATAGAGCCCACGCGTGGCGTAGTCTCCATCAAGACCTGCGGAAGAGAGATTGTCGACCCGCCGCGCGATTTGTACAGCCGCTTGGCGCGGAAACGCCTCGATCAAATCGTCTTCGCCTTCGACATCGGTAGCGACCGTTGGCGGGCTCGCCTCTCCGGCATGTCCGAGCTGGACCACACCTGCCAAGAGGACGGCAAACATTGAGTACCTCAGGAACTTCCATTGCATAACGCGACCTCAAAAACGGCGACGCTGATCAGGGGGACGAAACCGGGGGAGGGTTGCCACCCGCGGCGCCGCTGGATTTATAGGTTTCCGTGTTCACGCCCACATCAAGCTTTCCGAGCTTGACCCACTCCGCGTGCTCAGCCGTCATAATGGAATGAACGTTGTCGACGTAGGCCCGCACCGCCCGCTCATCTCCGGCCAACGCAGCGCCGCGGGCGATGCTCAATTGCTCGCCCAACAATTCCTCGAAGTTGGACTGCATTTGATCGAACCGTGGACGGTTGCGGATCGAATTCGCCAAACTCGTCTCATAGGCAAAGAACCCACCGGCGGCGAAAAGCATCAAGACCAAGATAAGAAGATAGACATCGCCGCCGATTGTCTCGATGAATGGCAATGAACTGATGTGGCAGATGAACTGCGACAGCAGACTTCCATCGCCGCCCTGTTCGCACACACCGATGCCCACGGAATATAAGAGGACAGCCGCCAGAATAGTCATGGCCACGGCCAACGCAAATTTCGTCCACCTGGCTTTGTTGGTGTTCCGGCCGTGCTTGTCCACCGCGTCCCGATGGTAGGCGTTTTGGACCTCAACTTGCCAACGCCTGAAATATTCCAGCGTCAAAAGCAGAAGCCATTTACGTTCCTCAGCCGTTGCCGGCACCGCCGCCCCCTCTCCATTCGGCGACGTGGCCAAATTGAAAATGTGACGAAAGTAGTTTTGCCTTTCGGCTTCTGCGGTCCCGCGCGATGAAACCCACGTCGTATAGTGGGGACCAACGCGAAACAGCCAATCGATCAGCGGGGTGAACAAGAGGAGCAGGAAGACCGCCCACGGGATCCAAAGCTGCCAGATCCGATCCACCTGATCGAACGCAAACGGATCCTGAAACCAGGCCATCCGCAGCCCCTCTACCCACTCTTGGGCATCGACAAAGACAAGCGCATAGGAAAGCAGCAGGAACAGGAGAAGCAGCGCCGCTGCAATAATCGTCTGCAACAGATATTCGCAAACCGGCAGCAGCGTCCTTTTTTCGATCAACTTGCCCAGCGGGGTTCTCACCGCATAGATCGCCCACAAGGCCAAAACGCCCACAATCACCCAGACCACCGGAAGACCAGTGGTCCAATATTGGATGAGGTGTTCGCGAGAGCTTTCGTCCACCATGAACACCTGCCGGAAGGAGTCATAAACCGGCCTCGGCCTCACGATGGTGAATATCATCGCGAGCAAACCCGCGAACACGATAGGAAACATCTTCAAATTATGCGCGCACTTGTATTTCGACTGCCCCGACCTTGCCGCGTCGTTGTCCCGGCTGTAGGCGGCCACCGCTTCCATCACGGACGGCAGTTCCAAGCGGTCGATCAGCGGCTGCGAAAGCGGCGCATGTTGGCGCAACGGCTCAACATGGTTTTTCAGGAACGTATCCGGTGTCCCAAAGTGTAGTGACGCATTCTCTTTAGGATTTTGCCCAATGATATCGATGGCCTTTTGCAGCCGTTCGGCATCCGTCAGCTTCGCCAATTCATCGTTGATTGACGCCATGCCACGCACACAGCCCTAAAAAATACGATCCGCAATACTCTTGTCGCAGGAAGAAAGTCAGACAATAGTACGATGGGATCTCCCCCTGCGAAAGTTGTTTTGTGAGCAGGGCGATGGCGGCAGAATTTTGTGGCCGCATGATCACGCAAAGGGTGGGTGGTGGTGTTGGATCGGCGTAGTGAACGGATATTGGCCGCAGTTTTCGCGGCCTTTTTGAGCGTATGGCCGCTGGCCGGCCCGGCGGATGCAGCTGACGGCAACCGTCATGCCCTTGTGGTCGGCGTGTCCGATTACGACAAGAACAGTCCCAAGGACCTCGATAAGCCCGTCAAAGACGCCACGGCTGTCGCCGCAAAACTGCGCGACCGTCACAACTTTACTACCACCCTGCTGCTCAGCGAGCCCCCCGCCGCAGCAGCCAGCACCGGACCCCTGGCCAGCACGCCCAATGTCCCGCGCGCAACGCTTGCTGAAATCGAAGCAAAATGGAGCGACCTCGTCTCCAAACTGAGCGGCAAGGATGTAGCTCTGTTCTATTTTGCCGGCCATGGCGTTGAACTGAAGGGCCGCAGCTATCTCATCCCGAGCGATGTCGATGTCTCTGACGAAAGCTTGACCAACACAGGCAACCTGACGAGGACGTCCGTCGAGTTCGCCTGGGTTCTCGAAACGCTCGCCGAGCGGCAGAAAGACCACCCCGACGTCATCGGCATCTTCGTCATCGACGCCTGCCGCAACAATCCATTTAAATTCGCGCCCGAGGTCCAGGACGTCAATCCAGTCGGTCTGACAGCGGGCAAACTCCCATCGACCGAAATCTTCGTGATGTATTCCGCCGGCATCGGCCAGGAAGCGCTCGATGGCGGCAAGAACGACCAATACTCCCCGTTCGCCGAAGTGCTGCTTGATCGCCTCGATTTGCCCGAAGAGCCGCTGAGCCGGATTGCGGAGTGGATCAAAATCAAGGTCTACGAGCGCGCCCGGCGGGTTCAACATTACCAGACGCCGGCCTACTACAACCAGCTTCGCATGAGCCGCTTCGTCAACGGCAACCGCCACCGGGAAACGCAAACTCTCGACGAGATCGCCATCGCCGCGCACGGTGACGAGAATTTCGAGAAGGAACTGCGCGCGACCGATATTCTCATCGAATGTGGATATTGCCCGGAGATGGTCGTGGTCGAGGGCGGCTCGCATGGCCCCGCGCCGGTCAAGACGATCGCCATTGGCAAATTCGAGGTCACCCAGCGCGAGTGGGACGCCTGCGTGCGCGACAAAGTCTGCAAAGGCCAAGAGCACGCCAACCCCGCCAATCCGTCGACTCTCCTTTTGCCCGTCTCCGATGTGTCGTGGGACGATGCGCAAGACTTCATCCGGTGGCTCAACACCAAGTCAAACATCAAGGGCGCACCCTACCGCCTGCCGACCGAGGACGAGTGGGAGCATGCGGCACGCTCGCCTAAGGACGGCAAATACAGCGTCGGGTCCGACCCGAATGACAAGAAGCTCTGCCGCTATGCCAACGGCGCCGACCGGTCGGCCGGCCTTCTGCCTTACGCCTATCAGCATTGCTCCGACGACATTGGCCGCCGCGCCGCGCAGGTCGGACGCTTCGCACCCAACGATCACAAGTTGCACGATATGCACGGCAACGTCTGGGAGTGGGTGGCTGATTGCGCAACGGACGCCACACCCGGTGCACCCTCCACTATTGAAACGGCCGGTGCCGCAGCGGCCGCCACACCGTCAGGCCCGCCGTGTGAATTGCGCTTGGCGCGCGGCGGTTCATGGCGCAGCGGCGCTGAAACGCTCATCACCGCCGCACGGCACACCTTCCCAGCTGGACACAGCCGCGCCACACTGGGCTTTCGGGTGGCCCGTTCAATCCGCAATTAAATTGACTGCAAATCGCGATCGCCAGACGATCGCGAGTGGCGCGGCCGGGCCCACTCACCGCCCCGCCGCCAACTTTATCGTCGGAAAATTGTGGAAATTTGGTGGGTGATCACAGGCTCGAACTGTGGACCCGCTGATTAAGAGTCAGCTGCTCTACCAACTGAGCTAATCACCCACTCGCCGCTGGGAACGCACCGATGACGGCCCCAGAACGAAACGGGGTCCGTTGCCGGACCCGCGGGCGAGCATCTAGCACCCGCCACCGCCCCTGTCCAGTGGTCCGGCGAAGGTTCTGTGCGCGATTTTGCCGGCAGTAAAAATCCAAGGCCGCTCAGAGGGTTCAAACACGGCTTCCGCGCCCGGTCCAACCCCTGTTGGCGGCTCCAGACGTGCGGTCGGCCGCCGCCGATAGCGCCAGTCCCAGCGCCGCCATCAGGCTCAGCATCGACGTGCCGCCGTAGGAGACGAACGGCATCGGCACACCCACCACCGGAACGAGCCCCGTCACCATGGCCGCGTTGACGACCGCATAGAGAAAGATGGTCAAGGCAGCCCCCGCCGCCAGAAGCCGCGAGAAGATCGACCGGGCATTCAGCATGATCCGCCATAGCACGAACACCAGCGCCGCCTGCAAGGCAAGCAGCCCCGCGGCTCCCGCAAACCCCCACTCCTCGGCAAACATCGTGAATGCAAAATCGGTGTGTTTCTCCGGCAGGAAATCGAGCTGGCTCTGCGAGCCCTTCATGTAGCCCGTGCCGCTCAATCCACCCGACCCCAGCGCAATTTTCGACTGCTGAATGTGATAGCCGGCTCCCAGCGGGTCCAAGCCCGGATCGAGAAACACTTCGATCCGCCGACGCTGATAACCATACAGCGACGACCACACGAGCGGCGATGCCGCCGCCAGAAGAACCGCACCGCCGGCAAAGTACAGCGCCGAGACGCCAGCGAGAAACATGATCCCAAACCCGGTGATCGCATACAGCAACGCCGAACCCAGATCCGGCTGACGCACTGTGAATGCCGCTGGAACAACAATCAACAAAACCGGCATCGCGACCCAGAGCGGATCCGACACGCGTTCGCGCGGCAGCCACTGATAATAGGCAGCCAACATCAGCACGAGCGCCACCTTCATGATCTCGCCCGGCTGAAACGACACGAACCCGAAGTCCAGCCAGCGCCGCGCACCCAGCGCCTGGCTGCCGAACACGGGAACCAGAATAAGAAGCACAAGTGCTGCCAGATACGCCGGCGCCGCCAACCTGAACCACGCCGCCGCCGGCACCGCTAACATGACAAAAATGCAAGCGAGCCCGACAAGAAACCTCAGTCCGTGCCGCTCCGCCCAAGGCTGAAACGCCCCCCCTTCGACAGAATAAAGCGTCGCTATTCCGATACCGCACAAGAGCGAGACCAGGCCGAGCACGGCCCAATGCGTGCGCGGCAACCCGCTCAAGACTCTCAACCCGCCCGCCGCGGTCGCCATGGGTCTCATTCAGCGCGCTCCGCCTGATGGAGCCGCCGCCAGCGCCGCGTCCGCCAGAACCAGTCGTGCAATATCGCGCACCAGGGGAGCAGCCGTCTGCCCCCCGCTGCCGCCATGCTCGACCACCAGCGAGACCGCATAGCGTGGCGCGGCGGCCGGAAAGAACGAAACGAATAGCGCGTGATCGCGCAGTTCATAACGGTCCTCCCGCGGCGCGTCCTTGCGGGCTGACGACCACACCTGCGACGTTCCCGTCTTTCCCGCGATCAACACCTCCCCCAGATCGAGCGCCGCATTCCCACCCGTCCCGTCCGGCGCATGCACGGCGCCGATCATCGCGCGCCGCACCGCATCGAGCCCCTGTGCACCAATCGCAAGCGGCGGAAAAATCGGGCCCGCCGAGCGCTGGCCGCCCTCCATCCTGACGAGCGATGGAACGACCGCCCGCCCCGTCGCCAGCCGCGCCGTCATCACCGCCAATTGTAGCGGCGTCGTCAGCACATATCCCTGCCCGATCCCGGCCAGGATCGTCTCGCCCCTGAGCCAACGCTCGCCCTTTACCGAAAGCTTCCATCCCGTCGTCGGAATGAGCCCGTCCTTCTGTCCGCCCAAGCCGCAGGCATAGGTCTGCCCAAGACCGAGGGTCTTCGCCATAACCGCGATCCGGTCGACGCCCAACCGCTCCGCCAGATCGTAGAAATAGACGTCGCACGATTTGCGAATGGCATCGGCGAGATCCACCGGCCCATGCCCGCCCCGGTTCCAGCATTTGAACGTCTCACCCGCGAAGGCAAACGCCCCCCGGCACGTCACCTGCTCATGCGTCGTGATGAGGCCCGCCTCGAGCGCTGCCAGAGCGGTCACCATCTTGAACGTCGATCCCGGAGGATAGAGCCCGGCAATCGCCCGGTTCAGAAGCGGCTTATGTGGATTGCGCTCCAATTCGGCGAAGCTGGCCTCGTCAAAATGGATCGTGAGTGCGTTGGGATCGTACGTCGGCACCGACGCCATGACGGCGACTTCGCCGGTCTCGACATCGAGCACAACCGCCGCGGCCCGCGTTTCGGCAGACAGCCGGTCCTGCACCCGCTGCTGCAAGCCGGCATCGATGGTCAGCACCACATCGCGGCCTGCAACCGCTCCGGTTTCACCGATCACCCGCACGACATCGCCGCGCGCGTCGACTTCGATCCGCATCTCCCCCGCTTCGCCGCTGAGATCGCGCTCCAATCCCAGTTCCACTCCCGTTTTGCCGACCCGCGCATCAGGAAGCTTAAGGTAGAGGCCATCATCCATCGCGGGCCGATCGACGCTGCCGGTGTGCCCCACGACATGTCCGGTCGCCGCGCCGTAGGCATAAGCGCGATCGAACGCCACATCCGTCTCGACCCCCGGCAAATCGGGTGCCCGCAAACCGATCTGCGCAATCGTCGGGAAGTCCACACCCGAACGCACCAGCAGCGCACGGTTGCGCGGTTGCGACTTCGCCTTCTCGATTAAACCATCCATCTCGCCGTCGGTCAGTCCGAGCATCGGCGCCAGCCGGCGCAGCGACGACCGCATCCGGCTCCGGTCACCGGGTCGGATCCACACGCGGAAACGCTCCAGGTTCGAAGCCAGAACCCGGCCGCTGCGATCCAGAATGCGGCCACGGCGCGGCAGCAGGGGCCGCGCATTGATGCGATTGCCGTCAGCCAGAACCCGCAGCCGCTGCCCCTCGACGACCTGCAAGTGATAGAGTCGTGCCGCAACGGCACCGAAAGCCACCGCTTGCACGCCGCCCACGATCAATGCCCGCCGCGTCAAGCGCCGCCGGTCGGGATCGTCCTCATCGCGATGATCCATCTCTAGACCCCGCGAACCATACGATCGTTGCTGGGCCGCAGCGGCTCCGGATCAAGCGTTCGCAGCACAAACGCCAGCGGCGGATAGCAAAGCGCACAGATCCACAGCGCCCAGGCAAACGGCCGCCAGTCGGAGAAGTCGAGATGATAGAGCGAAGCCACGCCCCAGGCGGCGATCACCAGCCCCATCAGCGCGGCCAGAAACACCGCCCAGCGTGCGGCAGGCCCCGTGCCCGGCATCCGCTGCGCATCGGCGCCGAGCATCATCGCTCCAAGGTAGATCAGCGGCCAATAGCCGAGCGGACCGTTGGTCAGCACATCGACGACAATACCCGCGGCAAACGGCACCCACGGCGAAAGCCGATCCGCATGCCGGGACGACCAGTAATGAAGGGCAACCACCGGCAGAAACGGCAGCACGAACCGCGCATCCGCCGGCAGGCCCCACGGCAGCACGGCGAGAACGGCGAGCATGGACACGGTGAGCGCGGGCGTCAGGCGGGCGGCGAGCATCGTCATCGCGCCACCTCTGCATCGCGCGCCGGCAACCGCTGCTCCAAGGGCGTTACGTCTGACGAGACAGGCTCGTAAAAGAGAATGCTCACGTATTCGAGCCGGTCGAGATCGGCGTGCACCGACACCGCCGGCCGGTCGCTGGTTTCCGCCACGGTGCCAATGCGCAAGCCACGCGGAAACAGCCCGCCAATCCCCGACGTCACCACCTCGTCGCCCGGTTGCACTTGCCCATCGGGCGCCAGAAACTGGAGCCGCGGCGACGGCCCGTTGTCGCCGGCCAGGATAGCCCGCACTGCCCGCTCGCCCACGAACACTGGAATGCGGCTATCCGAATCCGTAATCAGCAACAGCCGAGAGACACCGCTGCCCACCGCCGCCACCCGCGCCGCCAAGCCATCGCCCGCCAGCACGGGGTAGCCGACTTTGAGTTTCTCGCCCTCGCCCGCATTGATCATCGCCGAGCGCACGAACGGCCCCGATGATGTTGCCATTACGCGCGCCGTCACGAACGGCATATCCCGGTCCCGAGCCGTCTTGGCCACGGCGCCCAATTCCGCCAACTTCCGCTCCAGATCCTTGGCCCGCGACTCCCAGCCTTTGAGGCGCTGGTTCTCATTCGCCAACTGATCGAGATCGTCCGCCCGTTCCAAAGCAAGCCCGATCGCCGCCCCCGCCGACCGCAACGGCTCCAGCGGGATCATGATGGTCCGCAGAGCCGGGCTCACCGCATCCGCGATCGCCACCCGTGCGCCGGCAATATAGCCGTGATCTAGCCGGCTCAAGACCAGCAGGGCTACCGATGCAAACAACAGGCTCGGTACGAGCAGTCCGCCGCTCTGCGGGCGTGAGGGCGCCGCATCCGCTGGCCGTCTGCGCAATTGGTCATAACCCACATACCGCATGCCACGCCTTCACGATTGAGCACGCCGCAACGTCGTCACCTCACGGCCGGATCAGCAGGTGTTCCCGCCCGGCAATGTTCTCCAGCAGCATGGCCGAGCCGCGCACCACACAATGCAAGGGATTGTCCGACACCTGGAACGGCACGCCGACGCGCTTGGCCAATTCCTGATCGAGTTTGTGCAGCAGAGCGCCGCCGCCGGTCAGCATGATGCCCCGGTCGCAAATATCGTTCGACACTTCAGGCGGCAAATCTTCCAGCGTCCGTTCGATGAACTCCGCCATCGCCTCGACCGGCTCATCGAGCGCTTCGGCAATATGCTGCGGAGTCAGAACCGTGCTCTTGGGCTTCCCGTTGCGCAGATCCCGCCCGCGAATGTGGATCTCGCTCGCCAGCCCATTCATCTGCCGCGAAGCCGATCCCGCCTCGATCTTGATCCGCTCCGCATTCGCCTCGCTGATCAGCAACTGATGCTCGCGCCGGATGTAGCGGATAATCGCCTCATCCATCGCGTTGCCCGCAATCCTGAGCGATCGCGCCTCGATCACGCCGCCGAGCGACAAGACCGCGATATCCGTTGTTCCCCCACCGATATCGACCGCCATCGATCCCACCGGCTCGTCGATCGGCAATCCTGCGCCGAGCGCCGCAGCCACCGGCTCTTCCACGATGTAAACCTTGCGCCCGCCCGCCTGCACCGCCGTCTCATAAACCGCGCGCCGTTCCACCGGCGTAGCCCCCGCCGGCACGCAAATCAGAATGCGCGGCCGCCGCAATCCCAAAAATGTCGTCCGCGTCCGCCGGATGAACTGGCGCAACATCTCTTCCGTTGCTACGAAGTCCGCGATCACGCCATCGCGCAGCGGCCGGATCGTCTCGATCGACCCCGGCGTGCGTCCCAGCATCTGGTGCGCCTCATGCCCAACCGCGAGCACGTGCCGGTGCCCCGGCCCCGTCCGCACCGCCACCACCGACGGCTCGTCGATCACAACGCCGCGCCCCATCACGTGCACGATGGTGTTCACCGTACCGAGATCGATGGCGATGTCTTCGCTAAATGGGCTAACCGTGGGTAAACGCATTCACATGTACTCAGGTCGACAAAGAGCGCCGCCGCTCCGGATTGAAGCACGGCACACTGCAGGGTGTTGGCTGAGCAAACCCCATGCCGCCCCCACCCCCATGCTGAAACGCGAAGCGGGACCGGCAATGCCCTCGCTGATCCCCGGCGTTCACCCCATCCCTACCGCGTTGGGACCGTGTGCGCCAGATCGCACACGCCGTCATAAACCTTGTTACAGAAAAGGAATTTCTAGTCTCGACAGCAAAACGGGCGGCCCAGGGCCGCCCGTTCGTCCATGCCCCGTTGCAAGTACGATCTAGAGTTGCGCCTGCGCCACTTTCTGGCGCTTGACCATCAGCTTGTTCAGCGCCGCCACATAGGCCTTGGCAGACGCCACCATCGTGTCGGTATCCGCCCCGCGCCCGGTCACGACCCGGCCCTCTTCTTCCAGCCGCACCGACACTTCCGCCTGCGCGTCCGTGCCCTCGGTTACCGCGTGCACCTGATAGAGTTCGAGCCGCGCCGTATGCGGCACCAGCATCTTGATCGCGTTAAAGGTTGCATCCACCGGCCCGTTGCCCTGCGCCTGCACGGTGGTCGACACGCCATCGATGTCCATCGTCAGCGTCGCCGCCTGCGGCCCGACCGTCCCCGCGATCACCGTCAGCGACGCCACCTTCATCCGGTCATGCGCATGCGCGATCTCGTGATCGACCAGCGCCTCCAGATCCTCGTCGTAGATGTGCTTCTTGCGGTCGGCCAGCGCCTTGAACCGGTTGAACGCATCTTCGAACGCGTTCTCGCCTAATTCAAAGCCCATCTCGCGCAGCTTCGTGCGAAACGCATTCCGCCCCGAATGCTTGCCCATCACCAGCGAAGTCTTCGCCACGCCCACCGACTCCGGCGTCATGATCTCATAGGTCTGCTGATACTTGAGCAGCCCATCCTGATGGATGCCGCTCTCGTGCGCGAACGCATTCCGCCCGACGATGGCCTTGTTGTACTGCACCGGAAAATTCGTCACCGCCGACACCAGCTTCGAGGCCCGCGACAGCATCGTTGTATCGATCCGCGTCTCATACGGCAGCACGTCCGACCGCGTGCGGATCGCCATAACGACCTCTTCCAAGGCCGCGTTGCCCGCCCGCTCGCCAATCCCGTTGATCGTGCATTCGATCTGCCGCGCGCCAGCCGTCAAAGCCGCCAGCGAGTTCGCCACCGCGAGCCCCAAGTCGTTGTGACAATGCGTGGAAAACACCGCCTTGTCCGAATTGGCCACGCGCTCGCGCACCGCCTTGAACATCTCGAAATATTCCTGCGGCGTCGCGTAGCCCACCGTATCGGGCAGGTTGATCGTCGTGGCGCCGGCCTTGATCGCCGCATCCACGCACTGGCACAGATAATCGATCGGCGTCCGCGTCGCGTCCATCGCAGACCATTCCACGTCGTCGACGAGATTGCGCGCCCGCGCCACCGTCGCCGTAATGATGTCCAGAACTTCGGCCTGCGACTTCCGCATCTGGTATTCCAGATGGATCGGCGAGGTGGAGACGAACGTGTGAATGCGCCCGCGCTTGGCATGCCGCACGGCCTCGCCCGCTCGGTCGATGTCGGCGTTGATGGCGCGGGCGAGCCCCGCGATGGTGGCGTTCTGTACCCGCTTGGCAATGGCACTCACCGCATCGAAGTCGCCCTCCGACGCGATCGGAAACCCCGCCTCGATAATATCGACGCCCAGCGCATCGAGGCAGTCGGCCACTTCCAACTTTTCTTCATACGTCATCGTCGCGCCGGGGCACTGCTCCCCATCGCGCAAGGTGGTATCGAAGATAACGACGCGGTCGGTCGTGGCGGTCATGATGTACGGTCCTTAAAGTGTGGGCCCCGCGGCGCGCATCGCGCTCTTGGGGCTGCTGATCCTTTGGCTCTCTCGTAGTCTCCCCCTAAGCCCCTGCCGCGCGGCTACGCGCAATCAGGACCGGCTCAGGGGCCGGTAAGGAGCAGCAGCGAAAGGAGACCGGTCCCGGCATGGCCGTTCGCGCCCCGCAGCGCAGCAGCGGAGCGGCGGAAAAAGCCAGCACGGGGGGCGTGAGATTCCATCGCCTCTGAGGTCTCAAATCCAAACTGCGCCAACAGGTACAATATGACGAAATAGTTGACAATGCTCTGCAACATCGCCCCGCCCCAGCCCGCCCCCCACCTCGGCGCCCGGTCCTTGACATTCGTCAGGCGCGTGTCAGCCGTGCCACTTCAAATTACAGGCTCTGGCTCCCATTAAACGCAAACGACAGCGCTCAGCCAACGGCATAACCCCATAGGCGATCCCATGACCGACTCTGCCACCGTCCCGCGCTTTTCCACGACCATGATCCGCCTGCACTGGCTGACCTTCATCCTCGTGGTCGCCGCTTACATGTTCATGGAATTCCGCGAGATCTTCCCCCGCAACACGCCCGGCCGCGAGTTCATGAAGGCCGCGCACTACTCAATGGGCCTGACGATCCTTGGCCTCACCCTCGCCCGCCTGATCATCAAGCTCACCGGCGAACCCGCCCCCGCCATCTCACCCGCCCCCCCCACCTGGCAGCACATGGCCGCGAAGGCCGGCCACGCCGCGATCTACGTCTTCCTCATCGCCATGCCGCTCCTCGGCTGGGCCACCCTCTCCACCGAAGGCGATGAGGTCATGTTCTTTGGACTCGAAATCCCAGCCCTCCTCGGCCCCGACAAAATCATGAGCGGCCGCCTCGAAGAACTGCACGAACTCGGCGGCAAGATCGGCTACGTGCTCCTGGGCGCCCACGCGCTCCTGGCAATCCTCCACCACGCGGTGTTCAAAGACACCACCCTCATCCGCATGATGCCGAAGAAGGCGGGGTGACGAGGCGCGCGCGGTGGCACATCCTTGCTAACGCAGTTTGAATCTCTGCCGTTCATCTCTTGAGCCACCGGAGATCGAAAGCTGACGAATTGGCGTCTATTGTCGACGGCGGCCGCGGCGGTTCCGTTCGGTCTCTGCCGTCGTCGACACCCCATGCGTTTGACCAGGTCTTCCCTCTTCATCGGCGTTGCCGCTTTGGCTTTTCCAACGTTCAATAGAACGCATACCGGGTGTATCGATAATGCATCCTCCGCCCGAGCGTGCGAAAAGCTGCCGATGCGTTGTCGTGTGCCGCCCGCGACTGTCATGCGAGCGAACTGGCTGGATAGCCTGCGCCTCGTGCCCCAGCAGCATGTTGGTCAAAGTCGATTTGCCAACACCGGACGAACCGATGAGACCAACGGTTTGATGGTTGCCGAAATAGGATTCGAATGCGCCGATGCCCTCGCGCGAGCGGGCACTGATGACGTGCAACGGGACGCTCTTTGCAATCGCCGCAATCTGTCCGGTAAACATAGGCACATTAACGGCCAGATCCGCCTTATTAAGAACAATCACGGGATTGGCCCCGCTATCGCCCACGAGCGCCAGCAATCGGTCAAGGCGCGCCGGATTGAAGTCGCCATCCGGGGCGGTGACGATGAAAACGAAATCGATATTTGCAGCCAACACTTGCGGTCGATCGTTCCCCGATGCCTTGCGAATGAGGGCGCTCGTGCGCGGCAGGAGTGCTTGTATTTGGGCGGGGCCGTCTACCAACGCTGGCCGCAAGGCGACGAAGTCTCCCACCGCGGGAAGATCGGATCGCAGCACTGCCTCATTGCGGAGGCGTCCTACTAATTCCGCTGAACATTCCCCGGCGGTCGTAACAACTTGAAAATGGCTGCGGTGCTCGCTGACGACCCGGCCCGGAACGAAGCCGTCCGCGGCATATGCGCCAAAAGCGTCGCCGCGAAGGGAACTCCAGCCAAAACGCTCAAGATTCATGACGAATTACGTCTCCGGCAACTCTGGCCGCAGCCAAACTCTTAGCACCCGTGGCAACCAGGTGCTAAGCTAATCGGCCAATCCTTTGCTCCTTTGGCGACTCTGGTGGTCGCGGCGCGCTCGACGAACGACGTGCCAAAACACCCAGCTGAAATTTTTTGTGCCCGCAATCCTGCGCGGCATGCGTCTCAATGAAAGTCCATTTCATGTTTTCAGTTCGCAAGCCGACGTTGCCCGTGCCGCAGCCGGAGCCGGTTACTCCGCTCGATCAAAGAAAGTCGATCGAGACGCTGATGGCGAACGACTGCCGCTGGCCCATTGGCGATCCGCAGGGCGCCGATTTCCATTTTTGCGGCAAGCAAAAGCTCGACGGTCATCCCTACTGTGACTTCCACGTTCGCCGCGCAAACCAGCCGACGAGGGCACGCACGGTGTCTTTTCCGCACGTCGCAGGCTAAATCGGCGCTATTTGCATGGGGGCCCGTGGGCCGGCGGTCTGTCAGGGTGTTAGCGCAACAGAGTGCGGTGTCGAGTGAACTCGATCGGTTGATCACGCTCGGTCATCAGGATGCGAACTTGGTGACAGCACTGCAGCGAAAGTTCCCAGATTTGACCGAGGCCGAACTTAAGGCGGGCTTCGCAAAGGTCATCTCGGACCGCAATCTCAAAATCAATTCCAAGCCGCATATCTAGGGACTTTAGCCTGTCCGGCTATGCAAGCAAACGCGCGCAAATCGAAAGTCGTAAATGATGAAACTGAAGGTCGGCTACGAACTCCACTACGAGTTTCCCCAGCCAACCCCCATGATCCTGATGCTGAATGTGCACCACTCGCGGGTCTCGGATTTGCTCGCACCGGATCACGCGATCCTCACCCCTTCGGTACCAATCGATGGCTATCGAGACGGCTTTGGCAACTGGTGCAGCCGTCTGGTCGCCCCCGCGGGCGGGCTGACGATCACCGCCAATGCCATAGTCAATGACAGCGGACTGCCCGATCGGCAAATGCCGTCTGCGACCCAGGTTGCCGTTGAAAAGCTGCCCGAGGAAACCCTGGTGTTTCTGCTGGCGAGCAGGTTCTGCGACAGCGACCGGATGCTCGATCTGGCTTGGAAGCATTTCGGCGAAACGGCAACCGGATGGGCCCGGGTGCAGGCAATCTGCGACTTTGTCCATCACCACATTCAGTTCGGCTACGAACATGCGCGTGTGACGCGAACAGCATCGCAAGCTTATGAGGAGTGCAAAGGCGTCTGCCGGGACTATGCCCATCTGGCGATTGCATTCTGCCGCGCTCTAAACATCCCCGCCCGCTATTGCACCGGATATTTGGGCGACGTCGGCACCCCTCCGCCCTATCCGCCCGGCGATTTCGCGGCCTGGTTTGAAGCCTATCTTGGCGACGATTGGCATACGTTCGATCCGAGAAACAACACCCCTCGCATTGGGCGCGTTTTAATTGCGCGCGGCCGCGACGCCGCCGATGTGGCGATTACGACGACGTTCGGCCCGAACACTTTGAAATCATTCCGCGTCTGGACCGACGAAGTGATATCCGCCTAGGGCACCTCGACTGGGCGGTGTGAGGTGGCCAAGAGGCTGGCACCAGCGCAAGCGGCCCCACCTCCCACGACGCTGTGCGCCACACTCTACCCCGGCGGGAGAGGCGATCAAGGACGGCATCTTCCAAGTGGCACCACGCTCCACCCGTCAAACCTCAATCGTCCCCTCGCTTACGCGCACGCAATGTCCGCCAATGCGCACGCCTTCGAGCTTCTGACCTTCAATCGTCAGTCCAAGAGAGACCAAGCTCGGCCGGTTCATCTCGAACCCCTGCTCGATGGTCCGCCGGTGCGTGCCGTCAGGCAGCCGGTCGAAGCGCGCGATCACACCGGCAAAACACACCGCTGCCGAACCGGTCGCCGGATCTTCCGGTACACCCGCATCGGGCGCGAACATGCGCACATGAAACGACGAGGTCGTATGCTCACACTGCCGCGTGTAGAGATAGGCACCCACCAGCCCCTGCTGCGAAAACGCCGGCGCCCAATGACTGCCGTTGACGCGCGCCCGAGCAATCGCCTCCCGCGACGCAATCGGCACGAACGCGAACGCATTGCCCACCGCATAGCAAGCCGGCTTGTGGTTCTCGAACCCGATCTCGCTCGGGATCAGCCCGAGCCCCGCCGCCAACACATCGACCGGCGGCAGCGTCCCCGCTTCCACCGGCACCTTCGGCGCATCGAACTCCGCAAACGGCGTCTGATTGGCCCGGAGCCGCACGCCCACGCGCAGCGTTCCGATGCCCTCTTCCAGAACAATCAGCGCATCCGCGTCCCGCCCCTGCCCGAACTTGTTTTCTGCCAGCAGCGCCGCCGTCCCAACGGTCGGATGGCCGGCGAACGGTAACTCTTTAATGGGCGTGAAAATGCGGATGCGTGCCGAATGCGCCGGATTTTCCGCCGGCAGCACGAACACCGTCTCCGACAGATTGAACTCGCGCGCAATCGCCTGCATCTGATCGTCCGTCAGACCGCCCGCGCCATGCACGACCGCCAGCGGATTGCCGCCAAAACGCCGGTCGGTGAAAACATCCAAGGTGCTGAAGGAAAGCCGCATGGGTCCCCGCCTCTATCAACGCTGAGAGCGGCACTTACCCCATTCCGAAGCCGGCTCCAAGGGGAAGCGGCAACCGTTACCGCTCTGTTTCAACCGGCGTTCGCCCCGCCAGTACATGCCGCAGCAGCACCTGCGCATACTCAGGCATCGGCAGCGGATCGAGATCGGCCACCGTCCGCACGGCCACGATCTCCTCCAACTCTGGCGCCGCTTCGTGAGCCACCGCATCCCGCATGAACGCCATCATCCCCGCCGCGTCACGATCGCCCACCAGTTCCACCGCTATCGACACCTGCTGCCCAACCCGGGTGATCAAAAACCCCTCGCTTACCGCCAGCGTGTGCGCCTTTAGCCCCGTCTCCTCTTCGACCTCGCGCAATGCGCTCGCCCGGATATCGACGCGGCCTTCATCGTCGCGGTCGCGCGGATCAATGAACCCGCCCGGCAGATAGACGAGCCCCGCATTCAAATTGCCGGCCCTCTGCCGTCCCAGCAGAATGGCCCCATCGCCCGATCGGATCAGCGCCGACCCGAACACGTCACACACCGACGTGTCCGTCTGCGCCGTCTCCTTCCAGTAGAGAAACGCCTTGAACTCCGCCGCGATGAGCTGCCCGGTAAACACGCGATCCTGCAAACGCGATTGCGCCAGCACATAAATACGGCCATTAAAATATGAGGGGTTCTCTGTGGTGCGCCGCTGCCAATGCGCATCAATGGCGTTGGCGTTTTCGCGCGCGAATGCCCACACCGCATCGCCAACGGTAAGGTCGCACGCCTCGACAAAATCCACCCGCACGGGCTGCATCTACGCCTCTTCGTCACGCAGAAATGGGCTGGGCGCGCATCATCTCGCCGAAACTATCCGCCCCGATCCCGGCCAGCGCCACGATATAGAGTAGCACGATCAGCGCAAACCAGACGCGGTCCGCCCGAACGATCGCCGCCTCCCCGCCGCTGTCACGCCATGATGCTCTAACCACGCGGAACAACACCAGCATGATGAAGCCATACGAGGCCAGATAAACCTTGTCGACCATCGTCAGGTAATCGACCTCCGGCAACGATGATCCACCCGCCAGTTGCAACGCGACGAGCGTCAACAGCGCCGTGATCCCGAGCCCCACCCGCGCATCGATGAACGATGGCCGGATGAACAAGACGAGCCCCGCGCACGCCATGATCAGCAGGATCGGCAGAAACGTCTTGATGGAAAGCGCCAACATCGGCCGCGCAATCGCGATGATCACCGCCGCGCGCGAATAGGCCTCCTCCGCCACCACCGTCGGATCGCCGAAATTCGTCGGATACTGATGCGCAGCAACGTCCAATTGCGCCCCTTCGAGCATGAACCCCGGCAATACGATATTCGCCGACAGCGTCACGGGCTTTTCGTCGGGACGATAGACCTGATTGATCGCGCCATTTTCCGTGTCTTCAAACAGGATCACCAGCTCCTGCCGGTCGAAGGGGTAATTCTCCAGTTTCAATTTCGTCGCAAACCGCCCTTGGTTGCGCACGATCGCATAGAAGCTGCCGTCCGGCAGAACCTTGGGCTCTTCATAGAGTTGCTCGCGCACATGATCACCCGGCGCCGAGCGGTTCATGAACTCCATTGTTTTAGCCGGATTGATGTCCTTGTTCCGCCACCGGAACCAGACATAGAAATCCACGGCATAGCTGTGCGTGCGAAAATCGAGCTCATGAATGTCGTTGATTTAAATCCCGGTCACGACCTCTTCCGGTGCCGGCGATGCCGCCTCTACAGCCCCGGCTTCAGCAGCCACCAGCGTATCCTGCGCGGTGGCCGCCCGTCCCGGCAACAGGACGGCGAAGCAGAGCAGGCCTGCAATCAATTTGCCAAACCGAGACCGGCAGCCCGTCACCAAAACTCCCCTATGATGGCCGAACCCTATCGGCCGTACACGCCCGGCGACAATCCGGCCTTGGCGACCAGCACATTTTCCTGCTTCAGTCGGAGGCGGGGCCGATCGGCGGCCGTGCGCCATTGGCGGAACGCGCCGGCGGCAGCGCGACGGGGCGACGAATGCGCTTAATTTGCCATTGGGCTCAAGGCATTGTGCTGGCCATCGGCCTCGCGCTTTCTGTCCATGTTGGCGCTGCGGCAGCCGAGCCGCAAGTCTCCCCTCTGGGCGCGTTTCCGTCCGGCTGGACCGTCACGCTAACCGATGTCGTTGCCCTATTTTCCGGCCCCACCCCGGACGGCACCGTCACCATCGTCGCCCCGCCCGTTATGACAGCGGAGGGCGATGTCAAATCCGCCATCATTGAAAAAGCGCCCGCGCTCATCGAGGACCTGTTCGGCGAACCCCGCCCCGCCGGCGATCCCACCCCACTTCCGGCCTCCGATGCGGTGGCGCCCGGCCTTCTGGTACCGCTCAACGTCGAGTTAGACGATGGCGGCGAAGCACGCATTGAAGTCACCGGCTACCCTTTGACCGGACGCAGGCTGCAGCTCTTTCTCGTCGCCTTCCCGGCCACCATGCCCGACAGCAATCCCGAGATCATGCGCGCCCGCACACTCGTCGATCAGTGGCGCGCCGCGGGCGTCATCGTGAACGAAGATCTTACCTCGCAATTAGCCGGTCCCGCCAATGCCGCCGCAAGCGAGGACGGCACCGAAGCGCCAGCCAGCACGCCCGTCACCGAAGGCGCGCCCGACGCCGATGAGGCCGTTGAAAACATCATCTTCTTTCTGCGCTTCGCCTTCGATGGCGCCAATCCATCCGCTGCCGGCGATCCGAGTGCCGTCACCGCATTGCTTCTTAAGGACGGCCGCGTGTTCGAAAGCGAGCCGCGCGCGCCCGCTGATTTCGACCCCAGCACGCGACCGCCCGGCAGCCCCGGCACGGGCCGCTGGCAGCGCGATGGTGAGGCCTATGCGCTGGCCTTCGCCGATGGCACCCAAGGCACCGCCGTCGCCGGTGCCGCCAAAACCATCGCGGCGCCCGCCTCCATGACTTTCAATGGAAAATTCCTCGCGACCGGAGGTCCCCCCTCCGATCTTCTGACCAGCACCATTGAGTTCTATCCCGACGGCAGCCTGCTCTTGAAAGACGACGCAAAATCCTTCAGCGGCACCTACGCCATCTCCGGCCGCACCATCCGCTTCGCAGTGCCGAACATCCCCCCCGCCGCCTTCGCCTTCGGCTATCGCGGCGATGTCTCGGCCCCAGTGCTCCTCATCGTCGGGAACCGCACCTACGAGCGCGCCGACGACTAGGCCTTGTTTTCCACAGCAAACTGGATGAGTGCAGCGCGGCTTTGAACGGCCGTCAGCAAATAAGTCATTGGCAACAAATTGATTCTCACTGTTCGACCAAATTCTTCAGCTTGTCCACAGCCATCACCGCTGGTTGAGAATCTGAGCCTCATCCGCTCAATCTGACCACAGATAAAAGTGCCCAGGATTTGCGAGCACTTCGTCTAAGGAATTGAGAGATGATGTGGCGACATATTGTAGGCGCAGCCGTAGCCGCTGCGGCCATTGCCAGCCCCGCGGCAGCGAGGGCTGATTTTGGCGGCCTGTATATCGGCTCGCATATCGGCGGCAATTTTCCATCAGTCGAAGCCGAGGGCGACTTCGATAACGGCGGCGCCACAACCCTCTACGAACTCGAACCCGATGGTTGGACAGCCGGCGTCCACATTGGATACAACCTTCCCCTCCAAGGCGCGATGATTGGCATCGAGGCGGCATGGTCGGCCGCCAATGACGTGGATACGCGCCACGCCGCTGCCGGAGACCCGACGGCGGACGACTTCGCCAGCTTCGTTTTCAACGATGCGATTACGCTCGCAGCCCGCTTCGGCTTCGTTCTCGCGCCGCGCTACATGCCGTTCGTCAAAGTTGGTGTCGCCTGGGCGGATATCGAAGGTCAGGCCGGTGACACGGACTTCGACCCGCCACGGCTCGACGAGGGCGACGTCTTTCGGACCAATGGCTGGGAGACGGGCTTCGTTGTCGGCGGTGGCCTGGAGGTCCTCTGGGCGCGCGAATGGAGCGTACGCGCGGAATATGAGTTCATGGACTTCGGATCCAAGACCATCGTCAACGGGGACGGGGATGTGAACCAAGTGGGCGTCCAGAACCACGCCATCAAATTCGGTGTAAGCCGGCAATTCTGACGAACCACACTTGCGCGACTGAAGATAAGCAAAAGCCCGCGGACACCTAAAGTCCGCGGGCTTTTCTCGTTCGAGACTGAGGCTGAGATTAGTTCCGGCCCTTGTCGACCAGCTTGTTCTTGCCAATCCACGGCATCATGGCACGCAGCTTGGCGCCGACCTCTTCGATCTGATGCGCATCGTTATTGCGCCGCGTCGCCTTGAAGCTCGGCTGGCCCGCCTTGCATTCCAGCATCCAGTCGCGCGTAAAGCGGCCCTGCTGAATATCCTCTAGCACGCGCTTCATTTCCGCCTTGGTTTCCGGCGTGATGATGCGCGGACCGGTGACGTATTCGCCGTATTCGGCCGTATTCGAGATCGAATAGTTCATGTTGGCGATGCCGCCCTCATAGATGAGAT
>VYKW01000222.1_pt1 | contig 23987 bp, 19 predicted proteins | sample 5114451 | NCBI WGS metagenome assembly VYKW01 (sample SAMN12291784, study PRJNA351875) | freshwater metagenome | isolation source: freshwater lake | place: USA: Michigan, Gull Lake | collected 2013-08-08
CGCAGATCGTGCACCACCGTCAGCCCGCTCAGATCGGCCAACTTGGCCCCATCGCCCAATTGCACCGTCAGCCCCGCATCCGGCCGGTGCAAAACCGTCTGCCCATGAAAGCCGACGACATCGATCGCGGACCGCGCGATCCCCTGCGCTGCCAAAAAATCCGCAATCGCCGCCGCATGCAACTCCGTCAGCAGCACTTCTGTCGCCCCTAGCGAGCCCGGACGCTCATCCCGCGCCGTGATCGCGCGCGCCTCACCCATGGCCCGAACGATCGCTGCTCGCTGCTCGGAGTTGTAGGCAAACGTCATCGCCGGGCCGCGCGCCGTCACCGTTTCTCCGTCCGTTTCGACAAGCGCGGCCGAAATCCCGTCCATGGAGGTGCCGCTCATCAATCCCAGCGCGCGCATCGGCTTGCTCCCACCCCCGCCGTCATGCAATTTGCGCCGGCGTTTGCATGATCCTATAGCACCGCCGGCGGCCGCCCAACCCCGTCGCGGCGCCCACCTGAGAAAGCCCGGCCGCAAGACGATGACCCACACCGCCAAAAGCCAGTTCCTGGCCACCCTCACCGAACGCGGCTTCATCCACCAGACCTCCGATTTCGAAGGCCTGGATAAGCTCGCTACCGAGGGCAAAATCGTTGCCTACGTCGGCTACGATTGCACCGCGCCGTCGCTTCACATCGGCCACCTTCTCTCCATCATGATCCTGCACTGGCTGCAGAAGACTGGTGCCGGCAAACCGCTCACGCTGATGGGCGGCGGCACCACGCGCATCGGCGACCCTTCCGGCCGCGACGAGACCCGCCAGCTGCGCTCCATCGAAGAGATCGACGCCAACAAAGACAGCATCAAACAGGTCTTCGCCAAATTTCTCAAATTCGGCGACGCCCCCCCCGACGCGATTATGCTCGACAACGCCGAATGGCTGGCCGGGCTCAACTACATCGAATTCCTGCGCGACGTCGGCCGCCACTTCTCCGTCAATCGCATGCTCACGATGGATTCGGCCAAGCTCCGCCTCGAGCGCGAACAGGAACTCTCCTTCATCGAATTCAACTACATGCTGCTCCAGTCGTACGACTTCGTCGAACTCGCCCGCCGCTACGGCTGCAACACCCAGATGGGCGGCTCTGACCAGTGGGGCAACATCGTCATGGGCCTCGACCTCGGCCGCCGCATGGGCGTCAAGCATCCGCTCCACGCGCTCACCTGCCCGCTGCTGACCACCGCCTCCGGCGCCAAGATGGGCAAGACCGCCAGCGGCGCGGTCTGGCTCAACGAAGCCCAGCTCCCCGCCTATGATTACTGGCAGTTCTGGCGCAACACCGAAGACGCCGACGTCGCCCGCTTCCTGAAGCTGTTCACGCTGCTGCCGATGGATGAAGTCGCGCGTCTCGCGGCCCTCGGCGGCGCCGAAATCAACGAAGCCAAAAAAATCCTCGCCACCGAAGCCACCGCCCTCGTCCACGGCCGCGACAAGGCGGATGCCGCCGCCGAGACCGCGCGCAAGACCTTCGAAGAAGGCGCGTTCGCCACCGACCTGCCGACCATCACCGTTGCGCAAACAGATCTCGCAGCCGGGATCGGCGTGCTGGCCGCCTTCGTCACCGCCGGCCTCGTTAAATCAAACGGCGAAGCCCGCCGCCAGATTCAAGGCGGCGGACTGAAGATCAATGACACCACCGCAACCGATGAAAAAGCCGTCCTCACCGAACGCGACCTCACCTCCGACGGCATCATCAAACTCTCGCTTGGCAAGAAAAAGCACGTTCTACTGAAGCCGGCCTGAGCGGTTCAATTCTTCTTCGAAGGCACAACCGTATCCGACGACCATCCGTCTACGGTCTCGGGCGCCTCATACGCCCCGCCCGAACTTGACGCGCGCACGCGCTTGTCGATGGGCACGTTCGCCGGCGAGGGCGCGCGCGGCTGCACGCTCGTGTTCGGGTTTGTCATCTGGAACATCTCACGGAAGATGCCCGGTGCCACCAGCGACAGCGGGTTCACGACTACCTGCGGATTGGCCATCGCGCCCTGCACTGCGAACGTGATGCCGAAGATGCCTTCCCCGCGCGGTCCGCTGAGGATCTGGCCCAGCACCGGAATGCCGCCCAGCGCGTTGTTCAATCCCTGCAGCGGAATGTATGTCCCACCGAGGTTCACCTTCTGCGTCGTGTAATCGACCTTGCCGCGCATGGTCGCGCCCAGAAGCGGCCCGCGCAGATAGCTGTCCTCGATCGCAAACTGTCCGTACCCGACCGTGAACGGCAGGCGCATGCGGTCGAACTCGAACACCTCCCGCACCACCTTGCGCTGGCCATACGTCGATGCACCGATCGCCGGCCCGTCGCCGCCCGAACCGCTCGACACAACCTCCGACACGATCGGGTCGCCCAGCACCTTGAAGTCTTCGATGATCAGAACGCCGGCCGTCTGCTCCGCATCCTTCCCGTCGAGATAGACGTCGATGCGACCACGCCCGCCCTGCATGTTCGGATAGAACCCGACGAGACGCAGCGTCTGTCCCGCATCCGTCGTGTCCGAAATGATCTTGCGCGTGCCGTCCGTATCCGCCTGCAGGATCGCAATCAGAGCCTTGCCGCTATCGAACTTGCCCCGCGCATCCAGCGCCGTCATTTCGTCCCCGCGCTTGGACATCTTCAGTGAGAAGTTGCGCAGATTGGCTTCCGAGAACCCGATGACGTTATCGATCGACACGGTTAGATCGACGCCGCCCTTCCTGTTGGCGATCTTCGGCGCGCTCGTCCGACCCGAGGTGAATAGCGACCGGAAGAAGTCCCGGCCATCATACGTCGAGCCCGAAGCACGCACATCGACAATGTCGCGCCCGCCCCTCTTCCCATTGATCTTCAGACGCGACACCGTATTGAGCGACACGGCCGGGAATTCGAATTCCTGCACCTTCTGGTCCGCGGACAATCCAACCCAGCCTTCCGCCGCGATTGTTTCGCCGGTGATCTTGAAGTTCCTCAACTCTGTCTTGTGCACCGTCCCCGGCACCACATCGAATTCGATCCGCCCCGGCCGTCCGCGCGGCTTCTTCCACGCCAGCGGCGAGATTGAGAACTCCGCCGGCGACAGATCCGCGATCACCCGCACCGTTGTGGCAGCCCCGTCCGCCGCCTGCCCGAATGCAACCGTTGCCGGCGTCTCACCGTCGATAAAGTCGCTAACGTCGATGCCCAGTTGCCGCCGGTCGGCGTTGTCCAGATTGGCCGTCAACGTCAGTGGCGACGTGATCGGGTCAGCCCCCAGCGGGGTCTGCCGCCGCCAATCGAGTTTGGCCAGAACACCATTCAGGATCAGTTCGCCCTTCGCCGTCGACTCGTTAGGCGCGAACGTCACGTCCACGGCCCCGCTCTGCACGGCCATGATACCGATCTTCTCTTTGGTTTTGACGTCCGTGATCTTCGCCTTACCGACAACGCCCACAGTCGCCGCTTCGATCTCGGGCAACAGCGGCAAACGGATCGCGAAATCGCCGTCGAGCTTGCCCTGAATTTTATCCGGCGGCACCGTCATGCTATCCGGATTCATAAGCTTCATCTGCCGCACGGCTTCTAGCACCGGGCTCAGCGCCGCCTGCACCTTGAATGATAACTCGGCCTCGGCTATCGGCGCATCCACATCGGCGACGTAAAAGCGGACCTGCCGCAACGGCACAGTGCCCGTCACTCCCGCCGCAATCGTTGCCTCAGCGGACGTGACTTGTAGAACCTGATTGCGCAGCGATACGGCCATCACAGGCGCGGTCAGTGGCGGACCCTCCTTCACGGGCGCCAGCGTCAACGCCTCGCCGTTGATGTCGAGCGCGACCGTCTCAGGAACGCCATTCCGGCCCTTCACAGAGCCTTCGCCAGCAAATGCCCCGCTGCGGAACTGTAAGCGGCCCTGCCGCAGAAGCCCCGATACCAGATGCTCACCCACCCACTGCCGCGCCCGCGGCGCCACCATCCGCGGCCACAGCGCCTTGACGATATCTGCATTGCCGGGGCCGAATTGCCCATCTATCCGCGCTCCCGCAGACGCATCTTCGCCCGCGATCACGTCACCTGCGAACACGACATTGGCCCCGCCCGCCTGAGCCGAAATGTTCGTAAATTCGATTTTGTTGGCCACCGGCACGATCCGCCCTTCGACGGCGAATGCATCAAGCGGCACCGGCGCCACCTTGAACTCTTCCGCCGCCAGCGATCCCGAGACGGAGCGCACATCGAAGGTCCAGCTTGAGACATCCGCCGCCGTCTCGTGCACCGCCCCGCCGGCCAGCGTCACGGTGCTGTCGCCCCAGCGGACCGTCGAGGGCGCAAGGGTCAGCTTTTCGGTCGCCGCATCGAAATTGAAATTAAAGAGCCCCGCATCGACGAGCATTGGCGCCGACATCGCTGAGCCGAAATCGACAAGCCCCCGGCTCGTCTCCACCGCGACGTCCGCTCCCGTGACTTCGCCCGTCGTCTTGAACCGGATCGCCGCGTTCGCCGCCGTCGGCAGGTCGAGCGCGCGCAACAGCGCCAGATTGGGAAACGCCCGACCCAGCACGCTCGGCACGAGATCGCGCACGGAGGCCTTGAGCGTCAGCGTGCCTGATTTCTCCGAATCCTCCGTCAAGAGAGACAACGTCCACGGTCCTCGATCGCTTTCGATCCGCGCCACGCCGGAAATCACACTGCGCCGCCGCTTATGGTCGAGATCGAGCGCCAGTTCAGCCACTTTCCAACTGCTGCGCCGCCCCTCGAAATCGACATCGACCTTCGCATTGCGAAACCCGACCTGCGCCAGGGTCGATGTCGCATCCTGCTGCCGCCGCGCCCGCGCCGAGTATTCGGAGATAACGCGCGCAAGATCGAGTTTGCGCATCATACTGGGCACGCCCGCCTGCGGCGCAGCGGGTGCGCGTTCGGCACCGGGGTCCGTGGGCGCTCCGGCCTGTGGCGAAGCACTGGCCTCGCCTGCGTCCACCGCACTGGCTGCGGGCTCGGAGAAGCTGAGCGACAGCCCATCCCGCTCCGAATAGACCACCGACACGCGCGGCTCGATAAGATCGACGCGCCGCGGCGACACGTTGAACATCATCAACTGCGCCAGATCGAGCGCCACGCCCGCGACCGGCGCCGACGCAACCACGCTTCCGTCCGCCTCGTAGAGCCGCAGGTTGCGCAGCTGGAATTCGTAATCGCCGCCGGGACCGCGCTGCAAAATCGCATCATCCACCTTCGCGGTCAGCCCGTGCAGTTCAGCGCCGATGCCGCGCTCGATCGGTCCTGCCATAACCTTGAGCGACACCGGTCCCTGCAGAAGCCGGACATAGAGCACGATCCCGGCAAGGACACTGAGGATGATGACGGGCGCGAGCCACATGAGGATACGCCCGGCCACACGCATAGGCGCCGGCCATTGCTCGCTGTCGCGCCAGCCGGGCCCCGCAGTCCGTCTTGAGCGGGCAGCGGAGTCCGGACCGGGCGTCGGTGGCGATGTCCGGGGGCGGCCGGTGCGCGGTGCTGCCGTGCGCGGCTGTTGCTCCGTCCAGTTCGGTTTATCCACCCTTCACGATCCCCCTCGCGCCTGACGGGATTGCCGCACTCAAATCGACACGCCCGGAGACCCGATCGCCGATGCGGTCAGGCCATCGTATGGCCGCCGGACACGCGCGCTTGAATTGGCGGAAAACTGCGCCGAATCAACTATCTCCTGAACCGGGATCGGCTAAGCTCCGTTTCATCGCAAGTACAGGTGCAAAAGCGACAAAAGAAAGGCACGTCCACATGCTCGAAGAAGGCGCGAAGGCCCCCGATTTCAAGCTCCCCGCCGACGATGGAACCGAGGTCAAACTCTCGAAATTGAAGGGCCAACCGGTGGTGCTCTATTTCTACCCGAAGGACGACACCTCGGGCTGCACGCGCGAAGCCAAGGACTTCAGCGATCTGGCCCCCACCTTCGCCAAGGCCGGTGCTACCGTATACGGAATCTCGCCCGACAGCGTGAAGAGCCACGACAAATTCCGCTGCAAACACCAACTCACCGTCCGCCTTTTATCAGATGAGGAAAAAGAGGTAGCGACCGCTTACGGCGTCTGGGTGGAAAAATCGATGTATGGGAAGAAGTACATGGGCGTCGAACGCTCAACCTTCTTGATCGATGCCAAGGGCAAGCTGGTAAAGGCCTGGCGAAAAGTCAGTGTCCCCGGTCACGCAGAGGAGGTTTTGACTGCCGTCAAAGCCCTGAAATCGTAAGTCAACCGGCGTAGATTTAGGCGAACACCGCTCGCCAAGCAGGCAAACTGCGTGAAGCGGTTGCACAATAGCTTTGTCTATAGTTGTGCGTCGTGACCTGCGTGCAAAAACATGTTAGCCGTTCGGTCGCTCTTGGCAATCAATGGGGAATTGAACGCCGGAGTGAGCCGTCATATTCGTGCGCGATTTGCGCGATATGCCGTCGGCTTCGGGGTCAGGAATTAGTATGTGTTGAGGGAGGCGTTCGATGCTGCCAAATTTTCGCAAGCCGGACAGCGACACGAAATCCGGTTTCATTACAGCGTCTCAGCCGCCCACCCTACCCCAGACATCCACACCGCCCACACGCCCCATCGGCGGCGTCCTGCGCTCGGCCGAGCGCGGCTCGCCCTCCATCATCGGGCCTGAACTGCAGATCACGGGCAATCTGGTTTCGCGCGGCGAGGTCCAGATCGAAGGCGAGATCAACGGCGACATCCACGGCTCTCACGTGCTCGTCGGTGAGCGTGCCACCGTCACCGGCGGCATCGTTGGCGACGAGGTCGTCGTGCGCGGCCACGTCATGGGATCGGTGCGCGGCAAGCGCGTGCTGCTCCAGTCGACAAGCCGCGTGGAGGGTGACATCTACCATCTGACCCTCGCCATTGAGCAGGGCGCTTACTTCGAAGGCAAGTCGCGCCGGACCGAAGATCCAACCGCAGGCTTCGGTCTACCCGATCATGCGCCACCGCGCGCCGAACCGGCTTCCACCCCGGCGCAGTCGGTCGAATCGGTCGCCATCGACGACCCCAATCAGCCCTTGGTCTAACGCGAGCCGGCAGATCAGCCAACGCGCAGTCCGGCGGCCCGTCTGCCGGGCCATTCTCGCATAAGGCGCGGCGAAGCAACTGATTCGTGCTTTGTTCCAAGCATTTTGTTCTCCGTCTGATCGCCTGTGGATAAATGCTAGAACATTCCGCTATTCTGTTGGGAAATCAGAGCGGCTAGCAAATCAGACAGGGCTGTTGATTGTCAGTGGACTTTGAAACCGCCGTTATTGGCGGCGGTATTGTCGGTCTCGCCACGGCCGCAGCAAACGCTGAGCGAAATGGCGACGTTCTGCTCATCGAAAGGCACCCCCGCCTCGGTCAGGAAACCACCGCCCGCAACAGCGAAGTCGCCCACGCCGGGCTCTACTATCCGCATGGTTCGCTCAAGGAGCGCCTGTGCATCGAAGGCCGCAATCGACTGCAAGCCTTCTGCGCCGAAGCCGGCGTGCGCTACGCCCCCGTCGGCAAACTCATTGTCGCCTGCGACGAGAGCGAAATCCCGGCCCTAGTGGCGCTGGCCACTAAAGCCCATGCCAACGGGGTGACAGACGTCTGCCTGCTATCCGGCCCTGATGCCCAAATGATGGAACCTAGCCTCGCCTGCGTCGCAGCCCTCCACTCCCCTTCGACCGCCGTCGTCGACAGCACTGGCCTCGTTCTCGCGCTCGAATCCCGTTACATTGATCTAGGCGGCACGTTGGCCACTGGAACCACGGCCGTCGCCATCGAGCGCGAGGCGGACAGGTTCCGTATCGTCGCCGTCAGTCACGGCTGCGAGGCCGCCGTCACCTGCCGCCGCCTCGTTCTCGCCGGCGGTCTCTCGGCGACCACGCTGGCTAAACTCATCACGCCGCCCCTCGACCGCCCCATCCCCCAAACGCATTTCGCCAAAGGCCACTATTACGCACTCTCCGGCCAAGCGCCGTTCTCACGTCTCATCTACCCGCTGCCCTCAAGCGCCGGTCTCGGCATTCACTTCACCCTAACAACGGCAGGCGAGGCCAAATTCGGCCCCGACGTCGCCTGGGTCGATGCGCCCACCACCACGTTCGATGATCCAGACGGTACCCGCCACCGCGACTTCGCGACGGCCATTCGCCGCTATTGGCCAGCGCTTGACGAAGCCCGCCTCACGCCGGCCTACACGGGCGTCCGGCCGAAACTCGCACCCGCAGGCGCGCCCGCACGAGATTTCCTCATCGCGGGTCCCGAACAGCACGGCTGCCAAAACTTGATCGCTCTGTACGGCATCGAAAGCCCAGGCCTCACGTCGGCGCTGGCCATTGGTGAATGGATCGCAGCGCGCCTCGGCACGTCCGCCGCCTGAGATCAGCCGAGTCCGCGCCCGAGCATCACGATCTCAGACCCATTCCAGGCGACGGCGCCGACCTCTGCAAACCCGGCCGCTTCGTAGAAACTCACATTGCGCATCCCACGCCCGGTGAAAACGTGCACACCCGGTGCGCCCGCCGCCCGCGCATGCGCACAAAAGGCCTCAACAAGCGCCCGCCCGACGCCCTGCCCGCGCCAATCCTCGGCGAGATTCACATGCAGCTGCGCCGGATACCGCGCCGTCAGTTCCGCGACAGACTTGAAATACCCAAGATCGTCGAAGCGCGCCGCCCGCGCCGGATCGTCCAGCGACCCGACAAGATATCCTGCAATTCTCTCGTCGGCAAAACCAGGATTGGCGACAGCCAGAAAAGCATGGCGCCTATCATGGACGAGATAACGCCCGAGCCAGCGTTCCTGAAACGCCGCCCGCGCGTCATCCGACACAAACGTCTTCGTCCCACTCGATTGGAAAAAAATGCGCTCGATCTCTTCCCGCGCTCGCTCGTTGCGCGGCCGCGCCAGATAAGGCTCGATGACGGGCAGACCGGCCAAGCGCATTCTCCGCGGATAAGGACCAGCAAACGCTAGCGCGTCACTGCCCGCACTTCCAGCTTTCCGCCGAAGAACACGTCCGCCACGGCGACGCCAGCGAAGCCCCTTGCATGCGGCGCGGCTGCGATTGCACGATCAGCCCGGCCTCTTCTGGCGATTTGATGGGCGGCAATCCATCGTCGTCCCCCGCTGTGATCGCCTCGCCCCGCGTCTCTGCGTGCCATCCGCCAGCGGCGGGCGACGCATCGTCTGTGGCATCGCCTGCACCGGCTGCGCTGCGCCCATAGTTCCGGCTCCACGGCGCGGAGGGATCGTCGGGCATACGGTGTATGCCGGCGACGGGATCAGCCTGCGGCGGCAGACCGTCGTCCTCTAATTCAACCTCGGCCTGAACGATAGGAGCCGGCAGCGGCGGTTCCGGCGCGAGCCAGGAAAACACCTGCGGACCTGCGGGTTGTTTGGTATTGGAGCAAGCCGCCAGCAGCGCGGCAAGCGAGATGACGAGCACGGGCTTCACTAAGCCGGTGCCGGACGCGCGCATCGGCGCACGTGAAAACGCAAACATGAGACGCATACCTCGGGACAAACGCAAACCTGTCCGGAGGATGCCAGCCGCTGGTTAAGGCGCTCCTAACGGGTGTTTCAGCCGAATACTGTCATCGCACCGCCGCGAATAACCCGCTGCCGGCCAGCCCGTTGAAAGCGGCCTGCACGGCGATCGCTGCCAGCAGAATGCCGAACACCCGCATCATCACGCGCTGCGCCGTCACGCCGATGGCCCGCGACAGTTCGTTGGACACAAACAGCAGCACCAGCGTCAGCCCCATCACCGCCACGAGCGCTGCGACAACGCCCGTGTAGCGCGCCGGATCGCCCGCCGCCCCCGCCGCCATCAGGATCACCGCGCTCATGGCGCCAGGCCCTGCGAGCAATGGCGTCGCGATCGGAAAGATCGCGATATCCTCTTTCCCGTGCGCTTCCTCGTCTTCGATGGGCGTCAGCTTGAACGCACTCGTCGGCCGCGCGAAAATCATATCAAGTGAAATGACGAGCAGAATGATCCCACCCGCCGTCTGCAACGCCGGAATGCCGACGCCAAGCTGATTGAGCAGCGGCCCGCCCGCGAGCAGCGCCCCGAACAGGATCACGGACGCAATCAAAACCGCCCGCACCGCCACGCGCGTGCGCTCGCCCCGCGCCATCTGCGGCGTCAGCGCGGCAAAGATCACCGCGGCCTCGATCGGCCCGATGGTAGCAAAAAAGGTCGTGAAACTGGTCAGAAACGAGGACAGCATGTCCCCTAGATAAGCATGCCGTGGCGGATTAGGAAGCCGTAGCCGGCCGATTGAGCGGCCAGCCCGCCCGCATGTATTTCACGAACCACGCCGTGAAAATCTCCGGTGTCGCGTCGAAGGCCGCCAGCAGCGCCTCCGGCGTCATCCAGCGGATCTCCGACACCTCTTCCGGATTGAGCACCATCTCGCCATCGAACGTGCCTCGGAACACATGCACGAACTCGTGCTCCACGAGCCCCTGGTCCAGTTCCGCTCGGTAGGTGATCGTACCAAACTCTTCCAGGGGACAGACAAAGCCCATCTCTTCCGACAGCCGCCGCGACGCTGCCCGCTCCACCGCCTCGCCGGGCCTCGGATGCCCGCAGCACGCGTTCGTCCACAGCCCACCCGAGTGATACTTGGTCGTCGCCCGGCGCTGCAGCAGCACCTCGCCCGCCCGGTTCCAAATGATCACCGAAAAAGCCCGGTGCAGCGCGCCCTGCCGGTGCGCTGCCATTTTACCGGCCGTCCCGGTCTGCCGGTCGTCGGCATCGACCAGTACGACCTCTTCTGTCTCGGGCCGCTCATCGAGTTGCATGGGGCGTCGTTCCGCGTATCAGTTACCCTGACCCGAACTTTGAACCCTCCCCCGCCGCTTCGCAAGGCGCGAAACTGTCGAATGCGCCCAAAAGCAGCTATAGCTGTCCCGGCCCGCAACCGGCCCCGCCCCACACATGATAGACAAACTGGAACTGCTTTTGGCCCTGTCCCGCGAACGCCACTTCGGCCGCGCGGCGGAGGCCTGCGGCATCAGCCAGCCCACGCTCTCCTCCGCCGTCAAAAGCCTGGAGGATCAATTGGGCGTGCTCATCGTCGAGCGCGGCTCCCGTTTCCGCGGCTTCACGCCCGAGGGCGAGCGCGTCCTCGATTGGGCCCGCCGCATCGTCTCCGACGCCCGCACCATGCGCCAGGAAATCGATGGTCTCAAACGCGGCCTCACCGGCACGCTCACTATCGGCGTCATCCCAACCGCCCTACCCTTCGTCCCCGACATGACGTTGCCGTTCATGGCCAAGCACACCGGCCTGCATCTCTCCATCGTTAGCATGTCGACGAATACGATTCTCTCCGGTCTCGACAACCTCGAGATCGACATCGGCATAACCTACATCGGCACCGATCTCGTCCAACGATTCCAGACCCTCCCTCTCTACGCCGAACACTACGCACTACTCGTCGCCCCCGGGCATCCCCTCGAGAACCGCAAAGAGATTTCTTGGACCGAAGCCGGTCGCCTGCCGCTCTGTCTCCTCACCGGTGACATGCAGAACCGCCGCATCATCGATCGCCACCTCTACGACGCCGGTATCGAAAAGCCGCCGATGCTGGAATCCAATTCCATGACGATGCTCCACGTCCACGTCCGCTCCGGCCTCTTCGCCACCATCGCCGCCCTTGGCACCGGCGATCGTTTCGCAGCCCCCATGGAACTGGTCGCCATCCCCATCGTCGCCCCCGCCGTCACGCACGAAATCGGCCTCGTCTTGAAGGCGCGCGAACCCCATCCCCCGCACGTCTCGGCGTTCCTCAACATGGCGCGCAAACTCACCCCGCCCGCCCTCGCCTGATGCTGAGACGCCATGTCCCGATTTTCGATGCCCAAATGGACTGATGAGCAACGCCGCCGCATCGAATGCATCGCGGCCGGCTTTCAAGCCCTCACCGGCCGCGATATCGTCCCGCCCGCACCAGACGTCGCGCACGCGCTCTGGTCCGATCACGCCGCTATCGTCGCCCACGGCACCGAACCCGATCCGATTTTCTTCTTCGGCAATGAAACCGCACTCCGCCTCTTCGAAATGTCCTTCGAAGACTTCACGCGTCTGCCCTCACGCCTCTCTGCCGAGCCGCTCGCCCGCGACGAGCGCGCCCGCCTGCTCGACCGCGTCACGCGCCTTGGCATCATCGAGGACTATGCCGGCGTCCGCATCTCGTCCAACGGTAGCCGCTTCCGCATCGCCAACGCCGCGGTTTGGAACCTCACCGATGCGCATGGCCAACCCGCCGGCCAAGCTGCTTGCTTTGCCGACTGGACGCCCGTCGCCTAGCCAGTCACCGCGACGGCACGGGGTTGGTCGTCGACGGCGATGAACTGCTCTCGTCATCCGACGGCGGCGACGATTGCGTCGGCGGATTATCCGCTGAATCTCCGCCCATCGTCAGGGGCGGCGTTGCAGGCGGCAGATCGTTGATCCGGCGCCAGATCTCAAACCACAGCGGCACCTGATTCATCTGCACCCAGCCGCGCGTGCGCACACCCTGACGCAGCAACGCCGGCTCCGGCCAGATGGCCCCTTCTTTGCGCTTAATGATCAGCCGGAAACGGCCACGCCCATCGTCGGAGGGATCGATGACCTTGATGGTCCCCAAGAACGTTCCAGTGGACAGCTGCGGCAGCCCGGAAAACTGAAGAATGGGCCAGCCCTCGAACTGCAAGCGCACGTCCTGACCCAGCCGGATAAAAGGCAGATCGAGACCGTTGACGAATAACTCGACCGTCCGCTCCTCCGTCTCCGGCACGATCCGCGCAATCGCCACGCCGGACTTCAAAAGCCCGCTGTTCTCCCCCGCCAGAATGCTCTGCACCACGCCCGCCCGTGGTGAGCGGATATCCAGCGTCATCTGCCGCGCGATCTGCGTGTCAAGCCGCGCAAGCCGCCCTTCCGCGTCCGCCAGATCTTTCTGCGCCCGCGCTTCCGAGATGCGCGCCTGCTCAACGTTGAAATCCGTCGAGAACTCCTTCTTCAAAAGAGCCTTCTGACGCTCGCGATTTTTGTTCGCCAATTCCACGCCAAGTTTGAGCGCCTCGATTTCCTTCACCAAGGACCCGCGCTCGCTCCTTAAGCGGTCGAGGATATCCGCATCGTTGTCGGCCATGCGCGCCAGGAGATCGCCTTCGCGCACCTTGTCGCCTTCGCGCACGTACCACTTGTCGATGCGCCCATCGAGGTTCGCCGTGATGATCTGCAGCCGCTCGGCCGGATCGAACGCGATCACGCGCCCATCGCCCATTGCGGTCTGCTGCCAGGGGATGAACAACACCGCGACGGTCACCAGAATGAACGACGCAACAATGATCGTCGCCGACCGCCGCAGCACTCGCGGGAGACTGAGCATGCGGTAGGCGGTCGAACCCGATAGCTGAGGCGGCAGGCCTTTCATGATGCGTCTCCTCGCACCCGGACGATCCGGCTCGCATGCGGATCGATCTCTGTGTCGAAGGCATTGATGATCAAAATGCAGTCCGGAAACCGCCGCTTGAATTCCGTCACGAACGTCACCTGATCGGCGATCTCCATGAGATTAAAGAACATGTCGACCAGAACCACTGGCCGCTTTGTCATGAACACGCGCGCCGCTGCATAACGCGCCCGGTCGGAAATGCTCATATCCGTATCGTCGAGCATCATGTCGGCCCGCGACCGCTCTGCCGGCCGGATCAGCGGCACGTCGAGGACCGTCTCCCGCGCTTCGCCCATGCTATCCGCGTCGCTGAGCAGCGATAGATTTTCCGCCAGCGTCATCCGCAGAATGGCCGGCCGCGCCAGATAAAGCATGAGATCAATACTCGACTGACGTGGCACAGGCTGGTCGCTGTGCCAGGCGATGGTGGCGCCGTCCCCTTTGTCCGACGCTGCAATGTCGCGCAGAAGAACGCTGCAATTGCGCCGCGATTGGCCACGCAGGACGATGATGTCCCCGCGCGCAACTTTCAACGGTTCCTCCAAGAGCGGCGAAGTCAGTGTAAACCCACGAATATCGGGCGTGGTGCCCAGCGCCGTGCTGACCACCGCCTCGCCTTCCAGCTCCGTCAACTCACCCACCTTCCAAGCCGAAACGACCGTCTCGTAGAAACTGTCGAGGTAGAAATAGAACCGGGTCAGCGCGGTCATATTGGCCAAGAGCACGATCTCGGCCGCAACAAGCTGCCCAAGATTCAATTGGCCGCGTACGACAAGCCATCCGCCAAGCCCGAAGAACGCCGCGCTCGCCGCCGCCTGGATGAAGAACAATCCGCCGCTTTGCCACAACAAGACGCGCAGATAGTCGAAGTAGCTGCGGACGTAATCCTGCGAGAGATCGTCGGTGCGCTCTTGAATGATGCGATTGGCTTTCGTTTGCCGCAGCAGGGAGCGATTTTCAGCCACCTGCGAAATCCAGTACGCCGTCCGGTATTTGTTGGTCGATCGGGCGTAGCTGCGCTCGACCCCGCGCTTGGCCATCATGCCGATGATGATGATGCACAACAGCAAGACCACGCTGCTGAAGGCGAAGAACAGCGGATGGTACAGCGCGAGAATGATGATCCCGACGACGCTGAGCACAATCACGCCCAAGCCCTCAGCGGCGAGCACGCCGAAGGCCACCTGGAACGTCATGACATCGAAAAACCGGTTGCCGATTTCGCGATCGTCGAACTCATAGGCACGCGAAGGGTGATCTAGGAGCGACTGCGCGCCCCTCAATGCCGATCGCACGAAGGCGCGCTTGGCAATCAACGCCGCCACCCGAATCTGGAACAATCGGATAAACGACCCAATCAGCAATACGCCGAAAACGATCAGCGACAGAGCAATGATCGGCGGCGCGGCGCCGGTGAAGGCGGCCTGATTGATGAGAACCTGCGATGCGAAGGGAACCGCAGCTGATACCACGCCGAGCGCTAGCGTGTAGATCACCAGAATGGTGACCTCACGGCCGTCGAAATCCACCATGCGCCAGACGGGGCGCATGAGTTCCCGCCAGGACATACTCGTTTCCGGCGTCTGAAGAGCCATGAACCTTCCGCCCCAAGATCAAAGTTTCGACAATGAGTAGGCGCAATATCACTCGCCCGGGCTGCCAACCCGGTTCGCCCCGTTCCAACACGCGCGACTAAGTTTCGGCTTTCCGATGATACGGCTCCGGCGCCCTTTCGGGTCAACCAGCACCAACCGCTGCCGCGCATAGACCTAATAAGGATATTGTCCGTTTCAACCCTCAGACCACCCATGATTCAACGGGTGCGGCGCCAAATCAGGTTGCATCAGCAGAACGGCTTGCGGTTACCGTTTCCCGAAAGGCCCCATAGCACCACGGCCAGCCCGTGCGCGTCGGCAAACGCCCGCAGGTCTGGAGGCGCTGCCGTTGCGTCACCGGGCGCGCAACCCGATGACGTGACCTTGGCCAGCCGTTCTTGCCGTGCCTTGATGCTATCGCCGAGGGCACCCCGAATTCTCCGGCACACGGTTCGGCTCGGATCCCGTTCGGGCAGCGCGCTTCGATCAAGAGGGGCATAGAGCGAATTGACGAGTGTTTGCGAACCAAACGTCTGGCGCGCCGCCGTCATGCACGCCTGACCTGCAAACTTCCCGGCGAGCGGCCCCCAATCCCGAATGAGGATCAGGTCGTCCGTAATCGCCTCAGCTCCACCCCCACATGCAATGAGAGCGCACACCTGCTGATCCCAGGTGCTGGCCAGTTGCGGAGCGTCTGGAATGCGCCCGTCGCCACAAGCCAGATTTGCCTGAGCCGACGGCACGAAAGGCGCGGGCGTCGCAACGGCGACCGTCTCGTTCGCTCGCGTGAGACCAACCGCCAACGCGACCACCTCTGCAGTCAAAACGGCACCCGCCGTGCCGAAAATCCAGCCTGTCAAACTCCGCGCGGGCCTCACATCCGCAAAAATCGTCCATTGTAGATCCACTCACCGCCGCTTGAGCGCATCGAGCGCCATGTCCAATTCCCCAATTTGCGTTTTGAAGGCTTCTTCGCAGCTCTCCGCCACCTTTCGCTTTCGCTCGGCATTACAAACCACAGCGAAGCGGGTCCGCCAGCTTTGCAACAGGCTTTGCGTCTCCTCCAATTGCGTAAAGAGCGCGAGTGTCGATTTGCGGCAACTGTCCGACGCACTGTGATTGCCCGACTGCTCGAGTATGTAGAGCAGGTTCGATCGCATCCGCGGATTGGCCAGCGCCTGCAACGCCCACTCGTCGCATTGATCGCTCCGGCTGACGGCGGCGAACCAATCGCGCACCCAGCCGGCCGACTGCTGCTTTTCCCCCATGCCGCTGCACGTGGCAAAGTCGGCGAGCAGCGCCTGAGGCATCTCCGTCTGAGGGATCGGCTGCGGCGTTAGATTGCGATACCCAAACGCCGCGAACGGTCCCTTGTCGCTCGGCAGTTCGCGCTCCGCCACAGGCCCGTCCTGCGCGCATCCGGCTTGATGGGCTGCAAGACGAGCCAAGCAGGCCTACATTAGCTCTGCCGGACGGAATGGCCTGAAAACGACCGTCAACCAGCCAACGCGATAGGCCTTAAATGCTCCAGGACGGGGCGGACATCATCTCTCATATGCTTCCCTTGCCACCGTCATCACTGCGCCAACAAATCCTCCGGGAGCAGTCCAGCACGGAGTTATGATCGGCAGCCAGACACCCCACAGTATCTAGCTATGTCGCCCGAAGGTCAGTGGCACTGGCGAGCGTCCGCTCCTGAATGTTCCATTAGTCACCAAATATCTTTTGAAATTGGGGGACGAGGGCACGGCAGGCATCTGTCAAGGTGGACTTGTTTGCATTCAGGCAATCGTATATGCGCCCGCCTCCGGCCGGAACCTTCGAGCAGTACTGGAGGATGTCTGCGCTGCAGGTTTTCGCCGGTCCCCGCACGGCTTTGAGGCGGTCGTCCAGTTCGCCGGAGGCGAGGTACGCCGACATACGACAGCGTGGCGAGATCTTGTCTTCGTGGGCAATGAGACAGGCGACGATGCGTCCCGCGCCTGGGCGAACCGTGGAACAGTGGGCAGAGATTTCTGAAGCACAGTCATTCTCTATAACGAGAGGTTGAGCATGGGCTGGGCCAGTAATGGGAACAAAGAGCAGGACTACTAAGGTGGCGATCAGTTGCCGGATAGAAAGCTTTTGCATTTTTGAACCTTTCCCAATGAGAACTGCGTGTCTTCAGCAAGCGGCATTGCTCACAAGTCCGCACGGTCGATGGTCCAATCCACCGTCGGAATGTTTGGCATCTCGCGGCCGTCGTCTGCGCCGATCTCATCCTTAATGATATTCTCCAGCTTGGCATTCATGGCGGTTAGAAGATCAGCGTTTGCCTTGCGATCGACAGCCAGATTTTTAGCCTCGGCAGGATCCGTTGCAAGATCAAAAAGCTCGACGTCGTTGTTGGCGAAGAGTTCGTCGAGACTGCGCGGCGAATTTCGCTCGATGGGTGAAAAGTATCGAGCGAACTTGTACCGCCCGTCGAAAGTGGCGCGAACGCTGCCGCGTTTCTTCATGTCCGGGAAGTATCCCTCTTTGATCAGCTGAACGATCGTCTTCTTTCCAGCGACCTTTGCTTCGGTGTTTATCCGGAAAATCTCGCTGTCGTTCGTGACGATGCCGCTATAAGTGAACAGAACGGCGTCGCGAACGTCGTTGATGCTGGCGGCGCCCGGGTTGGTGAAGACGTTGGCGAAATCCTTACCCGGTAGATCGCGGCCCGCTGCTTCGCTCGTCTGCTCCTTCGTTGCTCCTGTGAGTGAAAGCAGGGTCGGGGCAAAGTCGATGTGACCCGTGAGTGCTTTGCAAGCCTGGCCGCCTTTCACATCGGGATGGACGACATACATCGGCAAATGCATCGTCTCTTCGTAAGCGAACGGTCCCTTGCCGCGCAGTCCGTGCGCGCCGGCAGCCTCTCCATGATCCGTTGTGAATATCACGATCGTGTTGTCCGCTAACCCAAGATTTTCCAGTTCGGAGAAGATGGCGGCGAGTTGGAGATCAACGGCCCGCGTACAATTGACGTAATAGTCGTTGAATCGGCGCCAGCGGTCCTCTTCCATTGGGATCGTGCCCAGAACGTGACCCCACATTCTGAGAAACTCGCCGTGTGCTGCGGGCCTTCCCGGGGCGTCCAGCGGTTCGCGCAATGTACCTGGAAGAGGTTGGTCCCATGTCGCCTTATAGAGAGGGTGATCGGGTGCGCGGGCAGCCTCCATCATGATCGTGCCGTTGTTCTGGACGTTTTCACCCGCCGCATCGGTGTTAAAGTACATGATGTCGTGCGGGTTCACGAGACTGACGAACAGCGCCCACGGTTTGCCTTCCTCACTGATCGACTGCCCTTTGCGCCGCATCCACGTGATGGCGCTGCCGGCGACGAGATGATCGAAGTGGTGCCCGCCCAGTGTGTGGCCGATGATGTCGCCCGGGCCGAAGTAGTCGGCGAAGCCGTAGGTCTCCATTTCCTTCGTAAGGAGTCGGTCCTCGTTGTTATCGAAGTCGGCATTCAGGTGCCACTTGCCCTTGTAGGCCGTGTAGTAGCCCTGCTTTCGCAGCATGTGACCGATGGTCGGGATCTTGGGCGAGAGGCTTCCCACATACCGCATGTCGCAATTCTCAAACATGCCGTTGTCGACGGTCGTCAAGCCCGTGAGCATGACCGCGCGCGAGGAGGTGCACATCGTCGCCGGACAATAGTGGTTGTGGAAGGTGACACCATTCGACTGCAACCACTCATGGCCCGGAAGAGAAACGCCCTTCGGCCACGTGGCGCGATAGCGCTCCTGATCGCTTAATACAAAGAGGATGTTTGGCTTGCGGCTACGAGATTTGGCGGGCTTGGCTACGGCGGCCTTAGCTACATCGGTTGACCCTGCATTTCCGCCAAATGCAGAAAAGCTCATCCCGGCCGCAATCAAACCGGCGCTCGCTCCGAGGAAGTCCCGCCGCGATTGAATCGGTGACTTGAACTTAGGCATGCCGCAACCCCCAATGACTTCCGCAACTTCGCCGTCAACTTCAAACCTCTAGTGAGTGCTGACCGGCGGCATTCAAGATATGATCAGCATCCTGTTGCGCTCTACGGCAAAACTGATCAAATTTGACCGAGAGCAGGCATCTAGAATGCGGTGAGATCGGACGAATTTGGGGATGATGCAATTCCGCGACTCAGAAGAAATGTCGCTTGCGCTGAAGCATACCAACGTGAGTGCGATGCAAATCAGCAGGGGCAAATTTCTCGCCATGTGGATGCATCAAAGTCTGCAAGACTGGAGCTTGCAGTTTATGAGTTTCGAACAGGGGCTGTCGGTCTGCTCAGGTAGTGCGCCAAAAGACCGGCACGCTTTTGTAATTCCCTTAGCGAGATCAGCCGGTTTTCGCCTGCTCGGTCATCATGTGTCGGATACCAACTTTGCCGTCTATGCCCCGGGCAGCGAGCATATTGATGCAACGACGCCGGGCTGCCGTGAAGTAGTACTTGTTGCTCCGCCGTCCTTTAGAACTGTCTGCGAGACTGAGGGGAGGATACTTCCGAGCAATGGATCCTATATCGTCGACGCTCGGGAAGACTGCATTTCGCGTCTAAAGAGCTTCCTGTATCAATTGGATCACTTGCATGGTGCCGCTGCCCGTGCGTGCGACCGAGCGCTAGCAGATGTATTGGTGCGTCTACTTACAGACGCTTTGCCTCATCAGGCCAGTGGCGGCGCAGTTCCGGGACGCCCAAAAATGCCGCGCTCAGCTATTCTGAGACAGATCGTGGCAATCTTACATGCCAATGAAGGTCAGCCCGTTTATGCCGGGGAATTGGCAAAGACCGTCGGGATCAGCCAGGCGTCGTTGCAACGCGTCTTCCATGAGTGGTTTGGCATGCCACCAGCACGCTATCTGCTCCTGAGGCGCTTCTATCTTGCTCGCGAACGGCTCCGCTTCAAGGCAGCCGGCACAGTGACCGAAATTGCCGGCGAACTTGGCTTTTGGGACCACAGCCGCTTTTCTCGAACGTACCGGCAGCTTTTTGGAGAAGCACCTTCGGAAACCTTGCGCGGGCGACGTGTGACTGTTCTGTCTCCGGTCCCGATCGCGCGATAGCCACTGTCGTTCTGGTCCATTGGGAGGCGGGCCAATCGGCATGGTGACCGTTGGAATGTTGTTGTAAGCCTTACCTTCGACCTCGATATCGCCATCGACTCCTTGGACCACAACAGATCGACGCTCGTTGCAGATTCCGCGCACAATGCCGCTTGCGTACCGGCAGGCATCACGGCCAGCACAGCCAATATGATCGAGCGGCGGGACAGGTGGACAGGGGTCCTGTTGTTGGCCGTTTCACACCTTCCAATGACCTCGCGATTCCGACGGGTCCTCGGTAATTTTTGATCAAAACTCGATGCCGCCCGGGAGTCGTGGAGCGTCCGCTACATGGCACCATCTTATCCAGATGAATGGCTGACCGCCCAACTGCAACGATGAGCGACTCCATCGGCAAAAACTCTGTGGCCTCCCGGAAGCAGTTGGCTGCACACACCTAATCGGCCATAGTTTCTCGCCGCGTCCTACGTACTGTCTGCGAAGGGGTCTCACCAAACAGAGCCTTGTATTCGCCCGCCACGCGTCCCATGTCGCTGATGCCCACGGACTGCATTACGTGCGTCACGCTGCTCGAGGGATCGCCCCAACATAGTTGTCGACGGATCACGTTCAATTGGCGATAGCGCAGGTAGCGCACTGGCCCCATGCGAAGAACCTTTTGACATGACCTAAGCAGCGTCCGGGGATGCACCCCAACAGCGGCTGCGAGGTCGTCGATGTACCAGTCGCCGAGAAACTCTTCAGTGCGCAAGGCGGCGAGCGCCCGAAAGGCGGTTTCCTGCGCACGGAGACTGTCGGGCGTTGCAGGCAACGACACATTTTGCCGTGAGAAAATCCTTCCCACCAGATCGGCCAAACATGCGGCAGTCTCTGCCGCACGAGAGTCATCACGGGTCTGTCGCGTGAACTTCCAAAGCGCTCCAGCGTGCTCAATGAGTTCGCGCTTAAGTTCGGGATTGATGAAGATAGTGCACGTCCGACGCTCTTCCATTTTCAGTCTGCAGTGCGCCCGAGAACTCCGCAGGGCTTCCACGCTGGATCTAGGCACCGTAATCGCGAGCCAGCTGCGCGGTCCATTGCATGAGAAGATGAAGCGGCCACCTGGTGGTATAAGAACAAAATCATCTGACCCCAGCGACACCCCATTGATGATGATCTCGGTGTCCGTCGCATAATGCGGTCCAATCAGGACGTAATTCTCATCTGATGAGACACCATCCGCGATGCTTGCGCCGCCGTCTCCACCAAATTGAACGGACGTCGACGGTGATTGGATGAAGTCATGCCACCACAGCTGAACCGGCGGCTGTGTAAGAATGAATTCGACGTTGGCCTGTTTCACAGACCGACAATATTGATCGAAATTCAGGGGGATCATTGTCAGACCCAATATGATGCGCTTGGATCATTTAGTGCCATCGAAGATACAGTGTGGATATATCAAATCGAATGTTGAAAAAAGTGTAGTCCGGACGCTTCGGAGGTGATCTTCATAGCAGCAGCAACAGAGGAGAAAGTCCGTATGAGGCATTTCCTGGGACGGATGATTTCAATTGCAGCTGTATCCGCCATTGGAATCTTGTCGACCGGAACTCGCGCCGCCTCGGCCGACGAAACGTTGTCGACCGGCTGGACAGGTTCGCTCAGCACCTACTCGTGGCTGCCATGGATCTCCGGCGATGTCCGCGTCCGCAATGCGAGCCTCGATGTCGATGTCGGACCGACGGACATCTTGAAAAATCTCGATTGGTCGACGCTGCCCGTATGGATGAGCTATGGCGAGCTCAGGAACGGCCGGCTCACGCTATTCAATGACATCGTGTGGAGTGCGTTGGAGGCAGGGGCAGGAATTGAAGGCCGTGTGCTCGCGGGCTCGGTCGAGGCGGAGTACAGGCAGCTAACCGTGGAATTGGGCGCAGCCTACCAAGTCTTCACCGGTGCGGGATCAAGCATCGACCTCCTCGCAGGCGGCCGCTATTGGCGCCAGGAAACCAATGTCTTTCTGCAAGGTGGCGGCCCGCTTGCACTCGCCATCGAGCGAAGCGGGACAGTCGACTGGGTTGATCCGTTCGTCGGAGCGCGGTTCCAGCAGAACGTCGCCCCCGGCCAGTCAGTCGTAGCGAGGGCCGACATTGGCGGCTTCGGTGTCGGGAGCGATTTCTCGTGGCAAGCCATGGCCACGTTCAACATGGAACTCTGCACAACCGGCGGACGCCGGATCGACGGCTACCTCGGTTATCGCGCCTTAGGTGTCGAATATTCTGAAGGCGCATACGACTTCGATGCTGTTCAGCACGGTCCGGTCTTCGGATTGACGATGAATTTCTAGTCGCGTGGATATCGTCTGATGCACCATGGCTGCTGACCCCCATATGCCTCGCCTTGCCGGCGAACCGCCGCTGCATGATGAGCCTATCTGGCATGCCCTTCGGCCAGAAACTCGATCGAACGGCCTTCGGTGGAGCGATCTCAAGTCGCTCGCTGAGCGGCATCAGTTGCGAAGCGATGATTATGTCTGGCATCCCGCATGGGAAGGATGGCGGCGGGCCAGCGACGTTCCTGGGCTGGTGCAGCAGCCGAGTGTGCAGGCCGCTCAATCCGACCATCAACATGTGCGGACTGCGGGATTGAAGGATCGGGTCCGTCACGAATTCTATTCGTACGTCATTATCACAATCTATATCTGGATGATCCTCACCCTTTTGCGGTTACATCAAGAGCTGCTGTCCGAAACTTATCATCTCACCCTGCAATCGCAGGGACGCGCGATCATCACTGCGCTCATTTTAGGAAAGGTGGTGCTGATTGCCGAAGCACTTCGCCTGGGGCATTTCCTTAGCGCGCGGATGCCGGCGATGTCGGTCATCATCCGGTCTATCCTGTTTGCAGGGGCGATTCTTACATTTCACGCCTGCGAGGAAGCTGTGATGACAGTATGGCGAGGGCAAAGCCTCGCGGCGGCCATGGAAGACGTCACGGTTGAAGCGCTGCGGCGATCCGGTCTGCTGGCGTTGATCATGACGTTTGCTCTCATCCCATATTTCATAATCAAGGAAATCGAAAAGCAGACCGGCCAGAGCAATCTGCTTCTAGTTGGGGTGGGCCTAAAACGCTAGGGATTGGTGGCGGGTCGCTTTCTGAACATCCACCATGGGAAGGTCATATCCGCAATGCCGTTTAGATAGAGAAGGACAACGCACATTCGCGGTATTACTTCGGTTCTGATTGTGAGCTTGGCAGTGGTCGCACTCGCAGGATGCGCCGCGGACATGATCCCACGCGCCGCCGTTCCGGCCAACCTCGTCGATCAGGCCGGTGTGACCGATCTTCAGCATGTGCGGTTCTGGGGCGATAGCAAGCCATCCGACTACGCCGATCTGACTCAACGCCGTATCGCCACACTCCGTCAGGTCCACGGCGAAAAGGCCGCGAAGATTTCAAGGACCGGGAACATCCTCACTCTCTCCGGTGGCGGCAGCGACGGAGCGTTCGGCGCCGGCCTCCTCGTTGGCTGGAGTGAACGCGGGGATCGCCCGCAGTTCGATTTCGTCACCGGCATAAGCACAGGCGCCATGATGGCGCCGCTTGCCTTTCTCGGTTCGAAGTACGATCCGCAATTGAAGGAAGCCTACACCACGCTCACCGATAGCGATGTCGCCACTCCGCAGATCTTCTCTGCCGTAATCGGAACCGCCGACAGTTTGGCAGACACGACACCGCTCAAAAGCCTGGTTGCCAAGTATATGACGCCGCAGATGCTGTCAGAGATTGCCGAGCAGCATCGCAAGGGCCGCATTTTGATGATCGGAACCACCAACCTCGATGCCCAACGTTCCGTGATCTGGGACAT